>ENA-OYXX01000434-OYXX01000434.1-human-gut-metagenome-genome-assembly--contig:-NODE-434-length-19439-cov-9.094975_pt1 | contig 19439 bp, 14 predicted proteins | sample MGYA00243976_ERZ653434 | MGnify/ENA primary metagenome ERZ653434 (study PRJEB26926, sample SAMN06165112) | human gut metagenome | biome: ENVO:00009003; feature: ENVO:2100002; material: ENVO:00002003...
TTAAGCCTGTAGCTAGCGTTCATCCTGAGCCAGGATCAAACTCTACATTGTAAAATCTTAAATCTTTATCTCATATCCCTCTATCGTCCGAAGACGCAAGGGAAAGAAATGTCTGTTCAGGACGCCGTATATGATTTAAAGAAGTATAAACACCTTTCCTTTTTCTCCGGCCCGAAAGCCGGTGACGGTTCGTTCATTTACCCATACGCAACACCATGTCATATATATATAACAATGTGAAGCGTACGCTTCTTGTACTACTACTTATCTGTTATGTAAATCTTTCAAAGAACTCTTTCTTCAGGTGCTCATCAGGTTAATTCCTGAAAGCGGATGCAAAGGTAAGCACTTTATCGGCACAAACCAAACTTTTCAGGGAAAAATTTCGTTTTTACCCCAAACTTTTCCGAAACATAAACATTGTCAACGACAAATTAGAGGCTACACATTATTTTATATAAGGGGCGGATGTCAAAACACAAAAGGAATCAAAGTCCGCATGTACAGGGATGACAACGGGCGGTTGTCGGATGCTTTTGCTCTTTCAGAGCGCCGGTGGCGTACGGTACATGACAACCCGGGGTGCCGCTCCGCTCTGCCCCGGGCTGCGTGCTCGCTGCCCCTGCCGGGGCGTACCCGGACATTACGGCATGCTTCATACACACAAAAAAGCCGTCACACTTTCTACTCAATCTTAAACATCCCGTGTAGGAGGGTGTTTAAAATAAAGTTCATGCACATTGTAGGGACATATTCTTGTATTTGTCCGTTCGTAACGTATTGACATTCAACGGTTATTTTGCGGACAAATACAAGAATATGTCCCTACAATGTGCGTGAACCTTATTTTGATACAGCCCCTTACGGTAAACCGACCGCTTATGAATGATTCCGCCAACGCGGTTATGCTCAAAAGGAGAACGCACGTTCGGAATAATTTTTACTTTAACGTATGTTAAACGACACCCGCACCTCGATTTCCGCACTACGACGCGAAATACGCGATTTTCCGTTCGAATGGGGAACACTGACAGTCAGCGAGTTACGCGAATGTTAATTTGTTGAGATAGCAGAGAGGCCCTCCTTACACTCCGTTTAGGCCGTACTTGCATCACGGTTAGGCCGTAACCGCAACGCAACTACGCCGTAAACGGAGTGTAAGGAGGCCCTAAAGGCAAGCTAGGGGCACAAAAACAGTGTGACAACAAGACCAAAATGGCATTTCAGCCGCTCTATTTCGAGAAAAAAGAAATGTTAAATTTTAGGAATTTTCATAACAAAACAGTCTTTGTGATTATCATAGAGGAAAACGGACATGCGGTTCTTCACAGCCATGCCCATGAATTATCCAAAAAACAGATACACATCGTTATGTTTTTATACAAAACAAGAAATAATTTGCCAGCCACATCTATTTTTTGTAATTTTGCGGCCTAACGACATCATTTCCAATATGAACAAGAACAACAGAAAGGAGCATTTGTATGCTATAGCCTTTAAACTTTTCCTAACAAAACGTTACGACGCCGTAAGTATATCCGACATAGAAAAAGAATCGGGCATGACCCGTGGAGCAATTACCTATTACGGTAAAGACAAACGCGGATTGTTTTATGCCGTAATACATCATTACTTGATTGACTCCCAAAATCTGGATTTCAAATTGCATAAAAAAGAATTTGAAAGTCTCAGTGACTTCATAGATGAGTATGTGAAATGCAGTCAGGAAACTATAACCAGATTCCGCCAAATCGACTCATCGGTTGAGAACGGGAGCAGGGCTTACATGGCATTGATTTTGCAGATATGCGACTTTTTCCCGGATTTGCATGAGCAATATCTTGAAAACCGCAACAAAGAGATGCTAAAATGGATAGAAATAATACAGATGGCTATTACCAACCAGGAAATAAGAGACAACATTGACGTCATAACCACTGCAAAAATGTTTATGAATGTTTTTTACGGACAGTCTTATCTGGATGCTTTAAGTGCAGGGTTAAATATTTCAGAATTGAGGTTGCAGTTTAAAAATATATACCGATTGATTAAAATTTAGCAAAAAAATTTTCGCAAACGGATTATTTGCTATACTTTTGCATAAAAAGATAACAATCGTAATGTAAAACTGCTTATGAACTCATCCGTTTCCGTAAATCGAGTTTCCTCGTTTTTGCCTGATGCCCCAATCAGGAGCATGGTTATATTTTTATTGTTCCTGTCTTTCCCATGCGTGGCTATGGGACAAACATCCACTACCTTTATGGTATATGGCCATGTAGCGGACATGATTACAAAAGCCCCGATTGACAGTGCCTGGGTTGTCAGGATGGACATGGAACATAATGTAATTGACTCCGTACAAAGTATCAGAAAGGATATGGATGGGAGAGATGGCGGATTTATGTTTAGCGGACGCTATCCAAAAGGCAGTGAGTATATATTGAAGGTTTCGCATCCCGACTACCATACACTTACCCTCCCCATCAAATTAAAATACAAAGACCCTCTGCCCGTTATATATCTTAAAAAGGCTCCGCCCACTCGGGAGAAAGAGTTGGCGGAAGTGGTTGTCAAGGGAACAAAACTGAAGTTCTTCTATAAAGGAGACACCCTTGTCTATGACGCATCGGCGTTCAAACTGCCGGAGGGCTCCATGCTGGACGACCTGATACGGCAGTTACCGGGAGCTGAACTGCGCGAGAACGGTGAGATTTTTGTCAACGGCAGGAAGATTGACCAGTTGCTGTTACAGGGAAAGCACATGTTCGACAACAACAGGCAGCTCATCTTGGAGAACCTGCCCTACTTCACCGTGAAGCATCTCAAGGTGTTTGAAACGGAAGGCAGCGCTATCGACCCTTTGAACAGACAATATGTGATGGACGTAAACCTCAAGAAGGAGTACATCAACAGTATAATATCAAATATCGAGGCTGGTGCAGGAACCGACCGACGCTTTATGGCACGTGCCTTTGCCTTAGGCATGACAGAACGCTCGATGGTCAACGCATACATAAACACCAACAACCTTAACGATATGGCAAAGCCCGGTGAAAGGGGAAACTGGAATCCGCAGAGCGCGGGTGACGGCATACCCGCCAACACTTTGGCCGGTATCAGATATAACGCGGACAGCAAGGACGAAAATATTCATGCCGATGGAACTGTTGACTTTTCCCACACAAGCAAAGATGTGGAGACAACAACCCTGCGTGAGAACTATCTGGCAGGGGGAAACACATTCGAGAATTCATTCCACACTGCGCACAGCCGCGACATATCCATCCACACCCGCCATTCTTTCTCTGCAAGGAGAATGTCGGGATTAATAAGCAGCATATATTTAAATCCTTCATTCTCGTACAGGAAATTCGACCGCCATTCACGATATTCCTCAGCCTTGTTCAATGAGAATGTGACATCCACATTGGGCAAGGAATGGGTGGACAGCATCATATCACCACAGGCGGGAAGTATTCTTTTTTCCAAAAGCGTAAACCGCCTTATAACCGAAAACCAGCATACGGGGCACTCTGTGAACACAGACATAGAGTTATCTCCACGGTTCGATTTCCTTGACAAAATCCGCACATATACATTTTTTAATTACAGCTACAACAAATCTGCGAGCAAGGATTTTGAGCATTACAATCTTGATTTCCCTTCACAAAAAGACAATGCCCCGGTATACAGAAACAATTTCATGGACAGGGGCGACGAGTCACACAGCCTGTCGGGACAGGTGCGCAAAACAATAAGAAAAGAAAACATAATATATGGACTTGACGTGATGCCCCGTTATGAATATGCGGTAACATGGGGCAGAAGCCATGACAACAGGTACCTGCTGCACCAACTCACCGACTGGGAAGAGACCCCGGAACTCGGCATACTACCGTCTATGGCTGAGTTGCTTACGGTTCAGGATAAGGCAAACAGCTCATGGCAGAACATACACAACCAAAGGCACACTGTAGGAGCTGAGATTTACTTTTCCAACCACAAGGACAAGAATTTAAGTCTCTATATTTACCTTCCTGTCAACGGATATGTCAACAGGCTCGATTACAACCGTGTGACATTCTCCACCCGCGTTGACAGACACTGGTGGTTCTTCGAGCCTGCATTAGACCTGAAGTATAAGGAGCATAGACGAAACTATGAATTGAGATACAACGGCAGAGCCTCCATTTATTCACTGGTGAACATGATTCCGCTGAGTGACACCAGTGACCCTCTGAATATCTTTACCGGCAATCCCGACCTGTCCGCAGGATACCACCACAGCCTCTCCCTAAATCTGCGCAGCGACCTGTCCGGCCAACGTGCATACAATGCAGGCATGTCGTATGCCGTCTTTACCAACAGCTTGGCCATGGGATACGTATATGACAGGGCGACAGGTGTCAAGAACATCACTCCACAGAATGTGGACGGCAACTGGAATATTGACATCCACGGAGGCTACAACTGCCCATTGGACAAGGCCCACCGCCTGACATTAGGCTCTTCCGCATCTGCAGCATACTTCAACAGCGTGGACATGATAGGTGTGTCGGGCAGCGATGCCACGAAGACAATAGCGGCAAAGAGCACCGTGGGTACGGTTTATGCCAATGCGATGCTGCGGTTTGACTACCGGCTTCTGGACAAGCACACTTTCGGGGTGAAAGGAAACCTGCATTACACACATTCCGGCAGCGAACGTGAGGACTTCATTCCCGTAAACGCCTACGACTTCGACTACAGCCTGGTTGCCAACATCGAGCTTCCCCATAACTTCCGGCTGTCAACGGACATCACCATGTACAGCCGCCGCGGATATTCGGACGAAGGCATGAACACCAACGACCTCGTATGGAACGCACGCCTCACCAAACGCTTCCTGAAAGGCCGGATTCTGCTCATGGCAGACGGATTTGACATCTTGGGAAACCTGAGCAACATACGGCGCACGATAAACGCGCAAGGCAGGACGGAGACTTATTACAATGTGATATCGAGTTATGCCATGTTCCACATACAATACAATTTCAGCAAGTTCAGGAAGTAATGGAACTGAAAACAGGGCGCAAGCCTTGTTTTTTTTATCATGCCAATGTCAAATCTCGCAATTTATATTTATCTTTGCAGCAGATAGGCGTCACCCGGCAAATATGCGTATCAACACATGCGAACAGGAGGAAACGGCTATATATCAAAGCAATGGACATCACGACGGAATATCTCAAGACGCAGTTTGACGAGTTCAACAGAGCCTACTTCGGCAGCACTCTGCCCGAGCCGAAACTCTGCGTGAACAACTCGCGCACGATGCTGGGACAATTCCGATGCAAGCGCCAGCGCCGCCCGCTGTCACGCCGCACCACCTACACCGACCTTACGATAAAGGTGAGCCGCTACTACGACATGCCCGAACGGGAATACCAAAATGTGCTGCTGCACGAGATGATACACATGTACATAGCCGTGAAGGGCCTTAAAGACACGTCGCCGCACGGCGTAGTGTTCCGCGAAATAAAAGACAGACTGAACAGCATGTACGGATGGACGGTAACCGTAAGCGGCCGAAACCGGCAGTGGCCTGTGGCAGAAGCCAACAGGAAGAGGCTGTACAACGTTCTGACACTGGAGACCACCGACGGCCGCACGTTCGTATCGGTGGTGAACCCGGCATACATCGACAGCGTGAACAGCATGGCAACGATGTCGCCGATGGTGAAGAGCCACCGGTGGCACACTTCATCCGACGAATATTTCGCGTCGTTCCCGCTCACCCGCTCGCTGCGCGGCCGGCTGACAAACAGGCGGGAACTGGAACGGATTCTGCCGGAAGAGAAGGAATGAGAGCCGCCATGTATACAGCGGGCGCGACAAGGGGAAAAATGAATAACTAATAACTAACAATACTAAAAGAATAATATGAAGAAACTATTACTATCACTTATGCTGGTGTGTCCGACGGCCATCATGGCACAGAACACACAGGAGTGGGCACTGGTGGAACCGGAGAGCGGTTGCCGTGTGCTGATGAGCGACGTAGGCTTTCTGCTTGCCGCCGATGAGGATGACACGTTCTCGGTGGTGTGTGCCGACGGCTTTGTCATTTACGGGGCCAAAAGAGTGACATTCGAACTGACCGACCCGTCGGCCATTGCCGCGCCGTCAGCAGACCGCAACGGAGACACCCCCACTCTGCGCGGAAGCGTTGGCGGGAGCCTCAGGCTGACAGGATGTGCCCAAGGCACAAAGGTGGACATATTTGACGCCGGCGGCCGGAAGGCATGCGCCACAACAACGTCTACCGGCAACGAGACCGTAATAGACGTCAGCGGGCTGCAATCAGGCCTGTACATGCTGAGGGCAGGCAAGACAGCGATAAAGTTTGTGAAGCGATAAACAAATGAGGAAAAAAGAATGACTATGAAGACAAATTGCAGAACCAAATATCTTGCCATGGCAGTATTGCTCGCCACGGCAACCGCAGGACACGCACAATTTGTGGCAGAAATGAACGACGGCAGCACCGACAGTATATTCGGGCGCACGGACATCTCGTTCAACAAGACAACATCGAGCTGGACCTTCGGCGGGAAAGACATCAGCCGCATAAAGGAGATAAGGATGATGCCGGCGGAAAAGCGCCTCGAGACATACAAGGCACCCGCATACACCGACTACTACCGCAATATCTCCGGATGGGACCAGCGCAGCAAGTGGAATCTGGCCAACGTGCACGACCCATCTGTGATGCGCGCCGAAGACGGCTACTACTACATGTACACCACCGACGCCAGCTTCGGAAACGCCCACACCGGGCATGGACACTTCATGTGCCGCCGCTCGCGCAACCTCGTCGACTGGGAATTTCTCGGAACGACGATGCGCCGCCTGCCCGAATGGGTGAAACCCAAGCTCAACGAGATACGCGCGGCAATGGGACTGGGCGAGAGCACCGCCAACTTCGCCGACGACACGCAGTTCGGCTTCTGGGCGCCATGCGTGCGCAAGGTGCACAACGGACTGTACCGCATGTACTACGCCATCACCTGTCCCGGAACAATCGACGGCGACGGCACATGGAGCGAGCGGGCCTTCATCGGAATGATGGAGACAGCCACGCCGTGGCGCGTGAGCAGCTGGGTGGACAAGGGCTACGTGCTGACAAACGCCTCTGACAAGCAGCTCAACTATCACGTAAGGGCTGACGACTGGGCCAACTGCTACTTCAAGTTCAACGCCATCGACCCGTCGTACATCATCACGCCCGAGGGAGAGCACTGGCTCGTGTACGGCTCGTGGCACTCGGGCTTCGCCGCCGTCGAGCTTGACGGCGATACGGGCATGCCCAAGAAGGAGCTCGGCATGCCGTGGGGCGACATCTCGGCCTACGGCAAACGCATATACACCCGGCAGATGGGCAACCGCTGGCAGGCCACCGAGGCTCCCGAGGTTGTCTACCGCGACGGCTACTACTATCTGTTCATGGCCTGCGATGAGCTGGCCGTGGCCTACAACACCCGCGTGGTGCGCTCGAAGAACATCGACGGCCCATACTACGGCATCGACGGCACCAACGTGACGGCCAACGGCGGCGACGCATGGCCGCTGCTCACGCATCCCTACAAATTCTCAGAAGGCTACGGATGGGTGGGCATAAGCCACTGCGCCGTGTTCGACGACGGCAACGGCAACTGGTACTACTCGTCGCAAGGACGCCTGCCCGCCGATGCCTACGGCGACGCCTACAGCAACGCCATCATGATGGGACAGGTGCGCCGCATACTGTGGACGGAGAGCGGATGGCCAGTCGTTATGCCCGAGTGCTACGGAGCCGTGCCGCAGGCACCAATCGCCGAGGAGGATCTCGTAGGAACGTGGGAGAACATCGTCATGGAATATAAATATCAGAAGCAGAGCACGGCAACGACAATCACGCTCGGCGCCGACCACAAGGTGCAGGGTTCGCCGTTCAACGGACTGAAGTGGAGTTTCGACGCCGGGACAAATACCCTCACGATAGGTGTACAGAAACTGTTGTTATGCCGCGAAACCGACTGGGAGGCCTCACCGCGTAAGGCAACCATAGTATACGCCGGATACACGTCGACGGGCAAGCGCAACTACTGGGGCAAGAAGACTGCGCCGCAACGCTACGTGGCATACGGGCAGGAGGACAACACAGTGGCGTTTTGGACGGCTTTCACTCCTTACATGACGTCGACCACGACCGACTGCGAGTTCCACTACTCCTTCACCAACCATACCGACAAGGCCGCCAACTGGGATAACTGGATTCTCGTGCTGACCAACGGCAAGGAGCGCGGCGACAGCAGTTACAAGGAATACTTCGTGCTCAGGGCCGACGCCTACGGCTGGGGCGACTACGCCACCGAAGAGCAGCGCGCAGCGGGAATGACGAACGACTACAACTGGGACACCTTCACCAGCGACATGGACGGAGCCGCCGTCGACTTGACCGTGACCGTCAGCGGCGGCAAGGTGACGATGACTGCCGTAACAACCACCGCTGCCGGCAAGACCTACAACTACTCATACACCGTAAGCGGAGTGCCGGAAGGAATAAAGGGGACATTCCTCACGATGGAGAAGGCACACCTTGTGCTCGACACCGAAAACTGCGGCGTAAGGAGCCTGCAATAATTAAGGTATATCAGGAAACTACAGGTAGGGACATATTCTCGTATTTGTCCGTCAATATTATCGGTAACCGACAATATGATGCGGACAAATACGAGAATATGTCCCTACTTTATATAATCCTGGCACATCATCTCTATTCAGATATGTTTGTCAGAACCGACTGACAGAATACTGCGGAAATTTTGTGTATACCCATTTATAAGCCAAATCACCGAAAAGATACAAGCCAAATTACCGAAAGAACATAAGTCAAATTACCGAAAGAACATAAGCCAAATTACCGAAAAAGCATAAGCCAAATTACCGAATTACAAATTATTTGATTACCTTTGCAGACGTAAATACTTTGATTCATGGACGGTTACAAACATAGGATTATGGATGGCCTGCTGGAAAAGAAACTGCAGGCGAAAGGAGCTGTACTTATTGAGGGTCCCAAATGGTGTGGTAAAACCACCACCGCTGAGGAAATTGCGGCCAGCAAAATAATGTTGGCAAGAACCGATGTGAAAAACAACTTCAAGAACTTGCTGGAAATTGATATTGACACTGCATTGGCTGGCGATACACCTATGCTTATTGATGAATGGCAGACAGTCCCCAAACTGTGGGATGCAGTAAGATATACCGTCGATCATCGCCGAAAGATGGGACAATTTATACTGACAGGATCAGCTGTTCCTTATAAAGAGGCCGAAGCGGAAATTGAACATTCCGGAACCGGACGTTTCGCCTGGCTTACAATGCGACCGATGTCGCTATTTGAATCTGGAGAATCAAATGGTAAAATAAGTCTTGGCCATTTGTTTGCGGCTCCGGAAAAGATACTGGAGAAAAACGAGCTGAAACTTCAGGATATTGCTTTCCTTATTTGCCGTGGAGGCTGGCCTATGTCTGTCGGATTACCCCAAGAGGCCGCATTGGAACAAGCGTTTGATTATTACGATGCTGTAACTAAAGAGGATATTACCAAAGTTGACGGAGTTAAACGGACATCTGCAAGAGTGCAGCGCCTGATGAGAGCTTATGCACGCCATCAGGGAACACAAGCCTCTATTGCGACATTGAAAGAGGATTTAAAGAATAATGATACGGCAACACTTGATGATGATACAATAAGTTCATACATCGAAGCCTTGCGAAAGATATTCGTTGTGGAGGATATGCCAGCATGGAATCCCAATCTTCGTTCAAAGACAGCTATTCGTACAGCCGACACCCGCTATTTTATTGACCCATCAATTGCAACAGCCGCATTGGGGCTTGGGCCGACCGACTTGATCAACGACTTAAACACGATGGGCTTTTTATTTGAAACAATGTGCGTAAGGGATTTACGGGTATTTGCCGAAGCATTAAACGGCAAGGTGTATCATTATCGTGATAAAAGCGGTTTGGAATGTGATGCAGTTATACACCTTCGTAACGGACAATACGGCCTTATAGAAATAAAACTCGGAGGTGAGTCTCTGATTAATGACGGTGTAGAGACACTTACTTCATTGGCAGAACAAATTGATACCACACGTATGAACCCACCTACATTCAAGATGATATTAACAGCAACGGGCGAATATGCCTACCGCCGGCCAAACGATGGAATATACATTGTCCCTATAGGATGTTTGAAACAGTAATTTCATAATCAAAAAACATATACCAGAGAGACTGTGCCAAAAATTCTAAACCTCCGGCCATCCGTCTTCCGTCCACCTTATCTTCCGCTGCACAAGCACCGACGCGCCGTTGTGGGCGATGCTGTAGCCGTGGCAGATGAAGATGTCCTCACCGCCGAAGCGGTAGGCGGCACTGTGTCCGGCAGCCTCATACTGTAGCTTGTCGCCTTCGATGACGGGCGTACCGCCACCCTCGGCCATGTCACGGCCGTTACGGTCGAGATACGGGCCGGTCACACTGCGGCTGCGCCCCACCACAACCTTGTATGTGCTCTCCATGCCGCGGCAGCAGTAGTCCCATGATACGAACAGATAAAACCACCCGTCGTGGCGGAAGATGAACGGAGCCTCAACCGGATTCTCGCGTCCGCCGGTAACGCGGCGGGCCACAGTACGCTGGTTTGAAGGGCGGGCGATGTGCATCGTAGAGTCGAGACGCACAAGCTGTATGCCATCCCAAAAGGAGCCGAACGCAAGCCACGGCATGCCGTCTTCGCCGATGACGAAGTTGGGGTCGATGGCGTTCCAGTTGTCACGCTTGCCCTTTGAGCACACTATCGGTCCCTCGTCACGCCACCTTATCATGTTCTTCCCTTCGTCAGACAGCGGGTGCAGACTGTCGGTAGACACGAGTCCGATGGCCGAAGTGTTCTTTCCGAACGTCGAACAGCTGTAGGCCATCCACCAGCGGCCCTGCCACCGTATTATATCGGGCGCCCACACATGGTCGCGGAAGCCCGGTACGGAATCGCGCGTCCACGCCGGAATATCGCCGAGCAGCGGTACGTGCCGCCACACGCGCCATGTCTTTCTGTCGTCCGACTCGGCCATCTGCAGGCCGCGGCCCGTGCTCATCATATAATACTTGCCGCCTTCTTCGGCCATTACGGGGTCGTGAACCATCGGCGTGTCGGTGACAAAATGCGACTGTGCAAGGGATGCCAGCGGGAGCATTGCCGCAAAGATGTGGATAAGGGATTTCTTCATGATTAACTATTGGAGATTTTTACGGGATTAACGGGAATAGCGGGAGAGATACGGGAGAGGGTGTGCCAAAATGCGACAGAAAGCGACTTTAGCCTTTTTGAAATACCTTCAATACAGCAGCACCAGCCCGGCCAGCGCGCAGTAGAGTATCATCCTGATGGGGTTTATCTTGAAATACATCGTCCCGACGAATGTAGCCGCAAACAGCGCCGTGCTTATCCAAAACTGCCACGGGTTTTGTGACGGCGTGGAGAAGTTCTCGGGTGTCATGAGCAGCAGCGTGGCTGCCGCGAGCAGTCCCACCACCGCCGGGCGCAGCCCTGTAAAAACCGACTGCACCACAGCCGTGTTCATGTACTTCATGAACATACGGCTTATCACAATCATCAGTATCAGCGACGGCAGTACGAGGGCGAACGTTGCCGTAAGGCTGCCCAGTATGGCCATCGTGTTGCCCATGCCGGCGTTGTGCACGGCAGTGTATCCGCAGTATGTGGCACTGTTGATGCCTATCGGGCCGGGCGTCATCTGACTGATGGCCACCACATCGGTAAATTCGCTCGTGGTCATCCAGTGCCAGTGGTGCACCACCTCGCCCTGAATGAGCGACAACATGCCGTAACCGCCACCGAAACCGAAGAGGCCGATGAAGAAAAACGTTATGAAAAGCTGTAAGAATATCATTGCTATATGGGTTGTTTATTTTATTATTAATAATGATAGTTATCACAAATGTCATCCAACCAGTAGGGACATATTCTTGTATTTGTCCGCAAACAAGCATTGGATAATCTGCACATTACTTGCGGACAAATACAAGAATATGTCCCTACAAATGGCGGACAAATACAAGAATGTGTCCCTACAAGTGCATGGTCCTATCTTGATGCAGCCGCATACGGCAAACAAACGAACCTTTGTCATTGCCCTGCCTTATTGTTCCGTAGGCTTTATGAACCGGCCGTACAGCCAGCCGAACACCCCGGCAATGAGGATTATCGCTATCGGTGACACGCCGAAGGCCCATATTGCCAGCGCCCCGAGCACGGGAATCCAGCAGTTGGCCAAACCGATGCCGGCCTTGCGGGCCATGTTGAACGTGGGCACGGCTATCAGCGCCACCACCGCCGGACGTATGCCGCGGAAGATGGCGGCCACCACCGGGTTGTCCTGAAACTGCCGGAAGAACATGGCTATGAGCAGGATGATGATGAACGAGGGCAGCGCCGTGCCGAGCGAGGTACAGATGGCACCGCGCGTCTTGCGCAGCTTGTAGCCCACAAACGTGCTCACGTTGATGGCGAACACACCCGGACAGCTCTGCGCAATGGCTATCACGTCGAGCAGTTCCTCGCGCGTCATCCACTTGTGGTTGTCCACCACCTCCTTCTCTATAAGCGGTATCATGGCATATCCGCCGCCGAGGGTGAACAGCCCTATCCTAAAGAAGGTCTTGAAGGATGTAAGATAAATATTGGTCATTTCTTTTATTTTAGGAGTTAGCACTACGTTAAGGAGTTAAAGGAGTTAAAGGAGTTAAAGGAGTTAAAGACAATACCAACCTAAAGTATGATATTATATTCCATAAGTTCATATCTTTATGCCGGTATTGTCTTTAACTCCTAAGCGACCGCAGGGAGCGATTACTCCTTTTACTACTTTTACTCCTTTAACTTCTTTAACTCCTTAACGTAGTGTTGTTCTCAATCCACTTCCGTGCATTTACAAACGCCTCTATCCACGGAGTCACGTCGTCATTGCGACGGTCGGCGGGATACCATGCGTTCTGCCACGGGAAGATGGCGCGCTCCAGGTGCGGCATCATTGCCAAATGGCGGCCGTCGGCCGAGCATATGCCGGCCACGTTGTAGTCGCTGCCGTTCGGGTTGGCGGGATAGCCGGCGTAGTTGTACTTGGCTATTACGTTGTAGTTGGCCTCAGCCTCAGGCAGTGAGAACTTGCCCTCTCCGTGAGCCACCCATATGCCGAGCTTGTTGCCGCTGAGCGAACCGAACATGACGCTGTCGTTCTGCGGTATGTCGAGGCTGACGAAACAGCTCTCAAACTTGTGCGACGTGTTGTGCAGCATGCGTGCCCTGCCACCGTCCTTGCTGCCCACGAGACCCAGCTCGACCATCAGCTGGCATCCGTTGCAGATGCCGAGCGACAGCGTGTCCTTGCGTGCATAGAACTTGTCGAGAGCCTCCTTTGCCTTCGGATTGAATAGGAACGCGCCTGCCCATCCCTTTGCCGAGCCGAGCACGTCGCTGTTGGAGAATCCGCCGCAGAACACAATCATGTTGACATCCTCAAGCGTCTCGCGCCCGGTGATGAGGTCGGTCATCATCACATCCTTCACATCGAAGCCCGCCAAATAGAGCGAATAGGCCATCTCTCGCTCGCCGTTGGTACCCTTCTCACGTATGATGGCAGCCCTTACGCCCGTCATCTCGCGGCGGTCGGCAGAGATGCCGTACTGCGAGAGACAGCCCGTGAAGTCGCGGTTGAACTTCATCTCCAGCGGTTGGTTCTTATAGTTCTTGTATCTTTCGGCGGCACAGCCGTTGAAACTCTGCTTGCGGTCGAGCAGGTACGACTTCTCATACCATACGTCACGCAGTGCGTCGATGTCGAATGTATGCTCGAAGTCACCGGCCTTCACCACGATGGTGCGCTCGCCGGGCATGGAATATCCTATCTTGGCGAAGCCCACGCCGCACTCCTCCATAAACTTGCGGAACTCTATACGGTGCTCGTCGCTCACCTCTATCACCACGCCGGGGTTCTCGGCGAAGAGCGTCTTCACCACGTCGCCGTCGCGGCACAGGTCGTGCAGGTTGATGCTCATGCCGCCCTCGGTGTTGGCAAAGCACATTTCGAGCAGCGTCGTGATGAGTCCGCCGGCGCTGATATCGTGTCCGGCCATTATCCAGCCGCGCTTGACAAGCTCCTGAACGGCATTGAAGGCGTCGCAGAAATAGTCCGGATTCTTCACCGTGGGCACGTCATCGCCCACCTTGCCGAGGCTCTGTGCAAAGGCGCTGCCGCCCAAACGCTGCTCATCGAAGGAGAAGTCGATGTGGTAGATGGATGCGTTCTTGTCGTTGACGAGCACGGGCGACACAACCTTGCGCACGTCGCTCACCTCGCCTCCGGCACTGACGATGACCGTTCCCGGGGCGATAATCTTCTCGCCGCCCGGATACTGCTGCGTCATCGACAGCGAATCCTTACCCGTAGGCACGTTGACATGTATGGCGCAACAGAAGTCAGACAGAGCCTTCACGGCAGTGTAGAGACGCGCGTCCTCACCCTCCTGCGAGCGGCAGGGCCACATCCAGTTGGCCGAAAGGCTCAGGCTGTTCATGCCGTCTGCCAGCGGCGCCCACACGATGTTGGTCAGCGACTCGGCCACCGACAGCACGCTGCCGGCCTCGGGCGATGCCAGTCCGGCCTGCGGGGCGTGGCCGAGCGAAGTGGCGATACCCTTATGGCCGCGGTAGTCGAGAGCCACAACGCCGCAGTCGCTCAGCGGCAACTGTATACGTCCCTGACACTGCTGGCGCGCTATCTTGCCCGTAACGGAGCGGTCCACCTTGTTTGTCAGCCAGTCCTTGCAGGCCACGGCCTCGAGCTGCAGCACGTTTTTCAAATATTCGTCTAATTGCTCCGACTTGGAATATGTCACATCTGCGTAGTGCCGCTCCACCGTCGTGTCGCGCATGACGGTCTTAGGCGAGTGGCCGAACATCTGGGCCACGTCGAGGTCGAACGGACGTACGCCGTCGCCCTGCTCAAACGAGAAATGGGCGTCGCCGGTTGTCTCGCCCACGACATACATCGGGGCACGCTCACGCTCGGCGATGCGGCGCACCTGCTCGATGTGCTTCTCGTCGATGAGCAGTCCCATGCGCTCCTGACTCTCGTTGGCTATTATCTCTTTTGCGCTCAGTGTCTTGTCGCCGATGGGCAACTGCGTCATATCGATGCGTCCGCCGCACTCCTCAACCAGCTCCGAGAGACAGTTGAGGTGGCCAGCCGAACCGTGGTCGTGTATGCTCACCACAGGATTGACGTCGGCTTCGCAGAGCGCACGCACAAGGTTGTATGCACGCTTCTGCATCTCCGGATTGGCACGCTGCACGGCGTTCAGCTCGATACCGTTGCTGTAACGGCCCGTATCTACCGACGAAACCGAGCCACCGCCAAGTCCGATGCGGTAGTTGTCGCCACCCACAACGACCACCTTGTTGCCCGTTTGGGGCTCCTTCTTCAGGCAGTCGCGCTTCGTGCCGTAGCCCACACCGCCGGCCAGCATGATGACCTTGTCGTAGGCATACTTCTCGGCTTCACCTTCCTGATGCTCGAATGTGAGCACCGAACCGCAGATGAGCGGCTGTCCGAACTTGTTTCCGAAGTCGCTCGCGCCGTTGGATGCCTTGATGAGAATCTGCTCCGGAGTCTGATAGAGCCACGGACGCTCTTCAAGTTTAGAGTGATGAGTGATGAGTGAAGAGGTATGATCCGCTTCCATCCTCGGATACGCCGTCATGTAAACGGCCGTTCCGGCAATGGGCCACGAACCTACGCCGCCGCCCATACGGTCGCGTATTTCGCCGCCCGTACCCGTTGCGGCACCGTTGAACGGCTCCACCGTCGTAGGGAAGTTGTGCGTTTCGGCCTTCAGCGAGATTACGCTCTCTATGTCCTTTATGCGGAACCAGTCGCTCGTGGTCTGGTCGGCGGGGGCGAACTGCTCCACCACCGGACCCTGTGCAAAGGCCACATTGTCCTTGTATGCGGAGAGAATCTTGTTGGGATTCTCCTTTGTCGTCTTCTTGATCATTGCGAAGAGGCTCGACTCCATCTCCTTGCCGTCGATGATGAACGTACCGCCGAAAATCTTGTGGCGGCAGTGCTCGGAGTTGATTTGTGCGAAACCGAATATCTCGGAGTCGGTAAGCGGGCGGCCGAGTTCCTTCTCTATCTTGTGCAGATACTCCATTTCCTCGGGCGACAGTGCCAGTCCCTCCTTCTCATTGTACTCCTCGAGGTTGTCAACATGCTTGATGGGCTGCGGCTCGAGAGCCACGCTGAACACCTTCTGGTCCAGCCCCCTGTACATGCGCTGCAGCATCGGGTCGTGGTCGGCGTCTTCCGAGTCTACTGGGAAGAACTCCTCTATACGCGAAATGCCGTGGAGATTCATGTTCTGTGTAATCTCGACGGCATTCGTGCTCCAGGGAGTTATCATCTCACGGCGCGGGCCAACGAAGCAGCCTTCCATGCTTTCGCCCTCTACGAGCTCGGCATCGCCGTAAAGCCAACAAAGTTCTTTGATTTCGTCCTGACTTAACTGATGGTCAGTTTCTGTAGCAATCACGCTCTTTTGCGGAGTCCTAAAAAAAAGTATCATGCCTTTATATATAATTATGTGTATTTATATTCCGCCGGCAAAGTTACATTAATTTAGGGAGAGCACAAAATCTTAAGCCTACTATTTTACCACAGCTTGATTCCCAGCGTCATGGCCACAGGATAACACTTGGGCGCCGACGACGTGTTGAGAAGCGGTGTAAGCGCCGTGCGCAGTCCGATTACGATGCCTGCGAAACCCACACGCGCCTCAAGGTTGAGACCAACGGGATTCATGTTCAGGTCGGATGTGGGCGTGACAGTGCCGCTCTTGCCGCCCTTGAAGCGGGAACGTTCCCTGAAACGATACTCCAACGACAGTCCCAAACCGGCAAACACCTCATTCCTGTGCGAATACTTCTGCCACTCGAACATCAGCGGCACACGCAGATACATGTAGCTCATATAGCTCTTCTTGGCCTTTTCGTCATCGTCAAGCGGCAGCACCTGTACCTGTCCGTCAACATTGAACATGGCATAATTCTTATTGAAACTGTGATGTGCCCACCCCAACGATACAGCCGTTGTCACACCAAATGTGCGGGACTGATTGAAGGGTATGCCCAGTCCGAACGATGTTATACCCCACTCTCCCGAGCCGTTGGCGTTGGCATGCAGCCCGTCGCCGCTGCTGAATCCGCCCACACTGCCTGCCAACGGAAGCATACCCCAATATATGTCGGGGGTGTGGTCGCGGAACACACGGCGGTTTCTTTTCTGCGGCAGGAAAGGCGATGTCACAAACACCTGCTCCACCTCGCGGCCGTCCACGTATGATGCTTCGCGCGTCTTTTTCAGTTCCGTGCCGCTGCTGTCATACACGGCCACCGTTGTCTCGGTGCTGTCCGCCCCCAGCACGAACGTCTTTCCATCGTACACCACCGTCGTGTCTCCCGCTTCCGCGGCTCCGGCTGTAACGGCCATCGCCGCCGCAAATAATGCAAGTAATGTTTTTCTCATGATTGTATTATATGTTTTTGTTTCTATCATTGTTATTAAATGTATTGGTTTTGTTTCGTTACCGTCGCCTTCGCTCACTTTCCGTAACATATCTTCATTATGTCGTCGGGCGAGAGCCGGCCCTCTATGTATATCACCGCGCCGCGGCCGTCATCGTTGTTGCTGAACAGGATGTAGCGGTTGCGGCCGTTGGCGAGCGGCGGCATCATGTAGTAGCCGCTCACTATGCGCCCGTCTTCCACCACCTCGCGTATCTTCTTTGCCTGCCGGCGGTCGGACATGAGCATGTTGTTCACCTCATGCTGCTGGCGCTTGCCGTAGGTAAGACTCTTGTAAACGCCGAGAGTGTAGCCCTTCAGCTCCGTGTCGTGCATCTCCACCATCTTGCATCCGCGGGCATGGCCGAAGCGCGAGAACAGCTGGCTTACGTACAGATTCTGCGCCGAAGCCATGACGGCCGTCATCACAAGCATGATGACAACCAAGGCCATGCGCCTGCCGGTATATGAATGTTCTTTCTTCATTGTCGTTCGTTTTATTTATTGTTCATCGTTTGTCGCATCACCGCCGCGCGGCCTCATCATCTGCAAGGCGTCGAAAGCGTCGTCTTCGGAGCCGGCCACCAGCGTCAGTGCCGCTTCGGCCTCGCGCTCCACAAAATCGCAGTCGGTATACACCCGCCCGTCTATCACGGCGTAACACTGCCGGTCGGCCTGCGGCACATGGCCCACGGCCACAGCTATGAGTACGGCCACCGAGGCGGCTGCCGAACCCAGCAGCACATTTATACGCCGCATCACCGCACGCCGCACGGTCTTGCCCACCGGTCTGTCATCCTCCGCGGCCCTTTCCGTGGCGGCACCACCGGCCGCCGCGTGCTCCGTCTCCCATGCGAACAGCGCCTTGTATACGCGCCATTCTTCGGGAACATCGGCTGCCGGCCGCTCTCCGAAATATTGCCTCAGCCGGCTCTCTTCGGCATTGGTTGTCGTGCCGTCGAGATATTTCTCTATCAGTATTCTTGTTTCTTCACTTGTCATAACCGTTCGCAATGTTGTAATTATCCACGCAGTGTTGTAACTTTCAAAAACTCCTCACGTATCCGCCGCCGCGCCCTCGACAGGTTCTGCCGCAGGCTTTCGGGCGTGCATCCCGTTATTGCCATTATCTCGTCGGGCTCATATCCCTCCAGCTCTTTCATCCTGAAGATGCGCGACTGCAGCGGCGGCAGCCCGTCGACGATACGTTCTATCAGCCGCACATCATCGGCGGCATCGGCCCGCTCCTCCCCCGACGACGTGGCGCAGGCCGCAGCCGGCGGCATGCTTTCGCGCTCGAGTTTCTGCCTGCGCCACCGGTCAGTGGCCATGTTGCGCAGTATGGCCATGGCCAAAGCCTCGTGGTTGGTGTGGCGGTCAAGCTCGTCGCGCATGCTCCAGAGCCTGAGCATCACCTCCTGCACGAGGTCCTCGGCACTGTCGCCATCGCCCGTAAGCTGCCGCGCCCTGACCATCAGCCGCATGCGTATCGGCACTATTTCCCGGTTGAACGTATCTAATTCCATATCTGTTTCTAATAAGGAAACGGACATAACGGATTTTTGTGACATCAGAAACAGCGTTTTTTCAAAAAATCTATAAGTTTGTTGTAAAAAGTATGAGGGTGTATCAAAATGCGATGGAAGCACATTGTAGGGACATATTTTTCGCTATGCTCAACAACACGTCTTGTATT
>ENA-OYXX01000435-OYXX01000435.1-human-gut-metagenome-genome-assembly--contig:-NODE-435-length-19407-cov-8.088776_pt1 | contig 19407 bp, 18 predicted proteins | sample MGYA00243976_ERZ653434 | MGnify/ENA primary metagenome ERZ653434 (study PRJEB26926, sample SAMN06165112) | human gut metagenome | biome: ENVO:00009003; feature: ENVO:2100002; material: ENVO:00002003...
ATGATGGTGGCGTCCTTCAACGCCCTCTCGGAGAAGGTTGCCGCCCTGAGGCGCAAGAGCGACGGCGGGCGGCTGGAAAGGTGGCTCACGGGCGAGGAGGTCTGCGGGCAGTTGAGAATCAGCCCGCGCACGTTGCAGACCTTACGCGACAAGCGGCTTATCGGCTACTCGCAGATAAACCGCAGGTTCTATTACAAGCCGGAAGAGGTCAAACGGCTGATTCCGCTTATCGGCACGCTCTATCCCGGCGGCAGGTAATCTTATTATTCACCCACTGAATCCAAAGTTATGATGAACGAGAACAACAATGTTTTTACACTGGAGGACGAGCCGGTTGCCACCGTGGTGCAGAATATGCGTAAAGGCTCTAAATGGCTCTCCGCATTTTTGGAAAGTTACCGTCCGCCGCTGGACGGGGAACGTTACCTGACGGACAGGGAGGTTGCGGAGCTGCTCCGTGTGAGCCGCCGTACCTTGCAGGAATACCGCAACAACAGGGTGTTGCCTTTTATCCTTTTAGGCGGGAAGGTGCTTTACCCCGAATCGGGATTACGCAAACTGCTGGAGGCGAATTACCGCAAGCCGCTGGAATAGAGGAAACATGAAAACGAAAAAAGGAAACGGACAGCCCATTTCGAGTTGTCCGTTTCCTTTTGTTTCGTCTATATGTATGTTCAGCAATACCCGGCTTTCCCGTTCTGTATGAACATCACGTATGCCTGCCGCTTTTCTTTCGAGAGAGCTTTACACACCAGCCACGTGCGGAACACGTGCGTGCAGTAGGTGTTCAATCTGAAAGCGACGGGGATGATGATCTCAAGCGAGTAAACATCCGCATACAGACCGTTTTCAAGCTGAATGTAGCGGCATACCTCGTAGTCGCTCAACACGTCCGCTTTGAGGATGGCTTTGATGGCGGCGTTCACTGACGGGACACCCGTGTGGAACAGTCCGGCGATTTCTCCGGCGGTCATCCATACATCGTTACCGGTTACGCAGACCGCCTTGTCCTCTATGATGATTATGTCACGTTTCATGGCTTCTCTGTTTTTAGATGGTGCAACCTGCAAATTCCTCGATTTGGTTCAATCTCGCGGCAAGGTTCTCCATGTCTTGGTTGAGCTTCTCTTTGGTTATTTTCGCGTATATCTGCGTTGTCTTTATGCTCTTGTGTCCCAGCATGGAACTGACCGTTTCGATGGGTACGCCGTTGGAGAGGAACACCGTCGTGGCTGCCGTGTGACGGCTTTGATGCCATGTAATATGCTTGGTGATACCGCAACGCTTGGCGACGGCACGGATTCCGGCAAGGCACGTGTTGTAGTGGGGAACGGGGAATATCTTGCCGTCCCCGCACAGCCCACGGTATTTGTCGATGATGCGCTTCGCTATGTCGAGCATACGGATGTTGGACACCACACCCGTCTTCTGGCGGTTGATGTTTATCCACTCGTGTTCGTCAAAGTAGGTGCGGATATTCTCTTCCGTCAGGTTGCGCATATCGGCGAACGACAAGCCCGTAAAGGCGCAGAACAGGTATAAATCGCGGTACAGTTCCTGTTTCGCGTTCTTCAGTTTGCCTTCCATCAGCAGGCGGATTTCATCTTTCGTCAGAAAGCTGCGGGTCGTTTCCTCCTTCTTGATTTCATACTCGCGGAACGGGTCGCGCGTGAGCCACTCGTTGTTGATGGCGATGAACACCATCGTCCGAAGCGGGCAGACATACAGCCACACGGTGTTGGTGCAGCAGTGTTTGTCCGTGCGCAGGAACATTTCAAAATCGGAGATGAAAGCGGGTGTAAGCTCTTTCAGAGCAATGTCCTTCACGTGGTAGCGGATGGTGAGGAACTCTTGCAGGTGCTTGTAAACGATCTTGTACTTATCAAACGTGCCTTTGGCTTTCATGCCTGCCTCCACCTGCTTGGCATAGTCCTCGTTGTGTTGCCGGAACACCTGCAACAGCGTGTGGTAGCGGTGTTCCAGTCCGAGAAAGGCGTTTTTTACCTTTTCCGCAGTGACGAAGTTGTCACGCTCCATGATTTCCTGATAATGCTTGTTGATGCGCACGCGCATCTTGTCGAGCATACGGTTCGTTTCAAGTGCCGCCGTGCTTCTGCCCGTGACACGTCCTCCTTTGGTGTCCCACAGCTTGGGATCGACGGTCAGTTTGCAGCTGAACTGTGTCTGGCTTCCGTCCACCGTGATACGTCCCATGACGGGTACTGTCCCGTCCTTTTTCACTACCTGACGTTTGAGGTAGAAAAAACTCTGATTTATGCCACTTGAAGTCACATAAAGCCAAATGTTTGTGTAATAGTGATTTAATCTATATTTCTCATAGCTTTGCAGAATAGGTAAAATGCAAGATTACGCAGATTACGGAAACAGTTAGGTTTCCAAATCGTAACCCCGGTTACCTGCGTTTTTAACAGTCTGATGTTTATTTTGCGCCGTTCTGCGGAGGTTTGCTTTCAGCCATTTAGCGCATGTGAAACTAATTTTGCAACCAAAAAGCAAACGAGTATGAGAGCAACATTCAAGGTGCTGTTCTTCGTGAACAGGAGCAAGGAGAAAAACGGTATTGTCCCCATCATGGGACGAGTGACAATCAACGGGACGCAGGCACAGTTCAGCTGCAAGTATTCCGTTGCGGTGGAACAATGGGACATCAAGGCCAACAAGGTAAAGGGAAAAAGCAAGGAGGCACGGGACATAAACTTTGCCCTTGACAACATCAAGGCACAAATCATCAAGCACTACCAGCGTCTGTCCGACCGTGAGGCGTTTGTCACGGCGGAGATGGTACGCAATGCCTATCAAGGCATCGGTACGGAGTATGAAACGCTACTCCGTGCCTTCGACAAGCACAATGCAGACTTTGCCAAACGTGTGGGCAAGGACAGGACAAAGGAAACCTTATACAAGCATACCATATCCCGTACCCATGTGGCTAACTTCATCAAGTATTACTACAAACGGAACGACATCGGCATGAACGAACTCACTGAGGATTTTCTGAACCAGTACTGCATCTATCTCCGCAATGAAGTGGGTGTGCAGCAGTCCACAATCAGACTATATTGTACTCCACTGAGGTCTATCGTGACCCATGCGCACAAGAATGGTCTGATACCGAGAGACCCGTTTGCCAACAGTTATGTCAGCGGTGGAAACAAAGAACGTGAGTTCCTGACGGAAGAAGAGGTGCAGACGCTCATGGCTCATCGCTTCGATGACCCTGCAATGACGGTTGTCCGCGACCTGTTCGTCTTTGGATGCCTGACTGGAATATCGTTCATCGACATCAAGAACCTCACTACCGACAACCTTGTCACTATAAACGGCAGCCTGTGGATTTCATCGGTACGGCAGAAGACGAAGATACCGTTCCGCGTGAAGCTGATGGAGAGTGCCTGCAAAATCATCAACCGTTACGAGCCGTTTCGCAGAGGGAAATACCTGTTCAATTTTTATCGTAACGGCTGGACGAATGTCCTGCTGAAACAGATAGCGGCGGAGTGCGGGATAAACAAAAAATTGACTTTCCACATGAGCCGCCACTCGTATGCGGTGATGGCTATTTCTAATGGTATGCCGATAGAGAGTGTGAGCAAGGTTTTAGGGCATACGAAGATTACTACCACGCAGCATTATGCCAAGATAACCACGGAGAAGTTGGACAAGGACTTTTCCATGCTGGAAGACAAGATTGGCAATAGGATGAAACTTGTGTAACATATCAATGGCATGAATTTGAAAAGAGGTATCATAACAATGAGTGAATCCGGCAATATCATCATGCCGGATAATGTCGCAGATATATGGATGAGCGAGCCGGAACTTGTGGAGCTGTTCGGGGTAATCGCCCCGACACTCCGAGCCTCCATCAAAGCCGTGTATAAAAGTGGCGTACAGGAAGAGTATGAGGCACAGAGGTATGTGCGGCTGGAGAACGGCTATTATGCCGATGTGTTCAGTTTCCCTATGATAGTCACACTTGCTTTCCGCATCGGCAGTTTGGGTGCGGAACGGGTGCGCAATGCCATTCTTGAAAGGCTGTACTTGCGAAAAGAGAAAACAAATATCTTCTTTTCGCTGGTGTGTAATGGCATTAAAACATCTAACTATCAGGCATAAAGCATAATGATGTGACGACATGGAATAGTGAAACCTATGCGTATTCCCATTGCCAACAATACATTTATGTGAGTAGTTGAATAGGTATATTGCCATTCATACGTACGAATACGAAAAGCCCGAAGAAGAAGCCATTGGAACGGCACTTCTTCGGGCTTGTTTTGTATGCTCCTTACCTGCATATTACGCAATTCACCGCAAGTTCTTCATTCCGTGCAAATTTTGCGCCGTTCTGCCGTGATTTGCTTACCGGGCTTTCGCATGATATGCTGTAGTTTTGCACCCGATTAATTATTAACGATTTAAGCAAAATGCGAATGGCAATAACGAAGAATGAAAAGGAGGAGTTTATCCGGGTGGGTACGACCCTCTACAAGTTAGTGAACCAGCCCCGACTGAACGGTGGCTATGTGAAGAAACGCATCGTATGGAACAACGAGACGTTGCGGCAGGACTATGGCAAGGACTACCTCGCCACCGTGCCAAAGTATGACGGTTTCTGCACCGTCCCCGACCATGTGGACTACCGTCCCGTGGTGGACAAGTTCCTGAACCTCTACGAGCCGATAGGACACAAACCACAAGAGGGCGAGTTCCCCTGTATCCGGTCATTGGTGCGCCACATCTTCAGCGACCAGTACGAGCTGGGCATGGATTACCTGCAACTGCTCTACCTGCAACCCGTACAGAAACTGCCCATCCTGCTGCTGGTGTCGGAAGAACGGAACACAGGCAAGAGCACGTTCCTGAACTTTCTGAAAGTCCTGTTTCAGAACAACGTCACGTTCAACACCAACGAGGATTTCCGCAGCCAGTTCAATTCCGACTGGACGGGCAAACTGCTCATCATGGTGGACGAAGTGCTGCTCAACCGCAGGGAGGACAGCGAGCGGTTGAAGAATCTCAGCACCACACTTTCCTATAAGGTGGAAGCCAAAGGCAAAGACCGTGACGAAATTGCCTTCTTTGCCAAATTCGTGCTGTGTTCCAACAACGAGTATCTGCCCGTAATCATTGACGCAGGAGAAACACGCTATTGGGTACGTAAGATTGACCGCCTGCAATCCGATGATACCGACTTCCTGCAAAAGCTGAAAGCGGAGATTCCGGCATTCCTATATCATTTGCAACACAGGACGATGGCAACGAAAAAAGAAAGCCGGATGTGGTTCGCTCCGAAACTGATAGAAACGGAAGCCTTGCGGAAGATAATCCGCAGCAACCGAAATAGGTTAGAGATAGAAATGTCTGATCTTATGCTTGACATCATGGACAGCACAGGCACGGACACGTTCTCGTTCTGCTACAACGACATTCTTCTTTTGCTGGTACATTCGCAGGTAAAGGCGGAGAGACACCAAGTCCGGAAAGTATTGCAGGAGTGCTGGAAACTCACACCTGCATCCAATACGCTTACTTACACCACATATCAGGTGGACTTTACCCGTGAATGCCGCTATTCTCCCATACGGAGGATAGGACGGTTCTATACCGTGACAAAAGAATATCTGACATCACTTTGATTATTTTGATGAAATGATGAAGAAGTATATAACCATACTGAAACATACAGGTTTACATCCTCATCAGATGTTCATCAAAAGTATTCCGATGATGAAAAGAGAAAGAAGGTCAGGCAGACCATGCACGACAACGCAAATGATGAATTTCTCTTTTGGCGAGTACTTTGATGAAAGGATGATGAATGCGTATTCTGCTGTTATTCAATAAAGTGATATGCATATTCATCAAATCATCGTTTTTTCATTCATCACTAAATCCACTGTAAGATTATGACTATCCAAGAAGCGAAATAAATCAGAATCGCAGACTATCTGCAAAGTCTGGGCTACACGCCCGTAAAGCAACAGGGCAACAGCCTGTGGTACAACTCACCGTTCCGGCAGGAAACGGAAGCCTCGTTTAAGGTGAACACCGACCGCAACCTGTGGTATGATTACGGGCTGAGCAGAGGCGGCAACATCCTCGCACTGGCTCAGGAACTCTACCGTTCCGACAATGTGCCTTACCTGCTTGACAGGATTGCGGAACAGGCACCGCACACCCGACCTGTATCTTTCTATTTTCGCCAGCAACCATCCAAACCGAGTTTCCAACAGTTGGAGGTACGGGAACTTTCGCATCCGGCATTGCTACGCTACTTACAGGAGCGTGGGATAAATACTGCATTAGCAAAGCCGGAGTGCAAGGAACTGCATTTCACCCACAACGGCAAGCCTTATTTCGCCATCGGCTTCCCGAATGTGGCAGGAGGATATGAGGTGCGTAATTCGTTTTTCAAGGGGTGCATAGCACCGAAAGACATCAGCCATATCCGGCAGCAGGAAGAACCGAGGGAGAAATGCCTCGTGTTCGAGGGGTTGATGGACTATCTTTCATTCCTCACGTTGCGTATGAAGAACTGCCCGAACATGCCCAATCTTGACGGACAGGATTACGTCATACTCAATTCGGTTGCAAATGTTTCCAAAGCCGCAGATGTACTGCACGGGTACGGGCGCATCCATTGCCTGCTCGATAATGACGAGGCGGGAAGAAAGGCGTACAGAGAACTGGAGAGGGAACTTGGCGGACGCATCCGCGACTTCTCTGAAAACTATCACGGGTATAAAGACCTGAACGATTACCTGTGCGGCAAGCGGCAGAATTTAGTCGTTAATCTACCGCTTCGAAATATCGTAAAACCCAAGAAGAAAGGATTGGGATTATGACATTCCGAACGGAAAAAACGGGAGTTGCTCGAAACTCTTTCCCTGAAGGTTGAGAGGTAGCAAGTTTGTGTTTCGGGTGTACCGAAACCGCTTGCTACCCACTTCCTAAGTTTCGGAAGATGGCATCCCGTTGGTCTATACAGTATAATCAGTAACAATATTGAAGAATCAGAATATGGAACATAAGGAACGCAACAAGGGAGGTCGCCCCAAGAAAGAAGCGACCGAGAAACTGAAATACCGTGTCGCAGTGAAGATGGCGACAGCCGACTACTACCGTCTGCTGACACTGGCACATGACGCAGGCGTATCGCCGAGCGAGTACATGAGGGAATGTTTACGGAACGGTCATGTGAAGGAACGGCTGTCGGAGGAACACACAGCCCATGTACGCCAGCTTTGCGGTATGGCGAACAACCTCAACCAGCTTGCGCATAAGGCAAACGCCGGAGGCTTCCACGATGAGCGTTGGGACTGCAAGGTGGCGGTGGCAAGGATTCACGAACTCTTGACCAAGATAGGGATATGATGGCTAAAATCGTAAAGGGGAGCGACTTCAAAGGTGTGGTAGATTACATCCTTGACAAAGACAAGAATGCTAAAGTTGTCGCATACGATGGCTTGTTTATGGAGAATAGGGAAACCATCGCCATGAGTTTCAATGCCCAGTCGCAGATGAACGGCAAAGTGTTGAGACCTGTCGGACATATCGCATTGAGTTTTTCCAAAGAGGATGAGCCACGGCTGACGAATCATGTCATGGCGAATATCGCGCTTGAATACATGGAGCGGATGGGCATCCGTAACACGCAGTTCTTCATCGCCCGGCATTTTGACAAAGAACATCCGCATGTGCATATCGCTTTCAACCGCATAGACAACAACGGCAATACCATTTCAGATAGACACGAACGTCTGCGCAGTACACGTATATGCAAGGAGCTTACACTGAAGCACGGCTTGCACATGGCAAGCGGAAAGGAGAACGTCAAGCGCAACCGCCTGAAAGAGCCGGACAAGACAAAGTACGAACTTTACGACATCCTCAAAACCGAAGTCGGCAGGTGCGGAAACTGGAACGTACTTGTCGCCAACCTGAAACGTCATGGTGTGGAAGTGCATTTCAGGTATAAGGGGCAGACAGAGGAGGTGCAAGGTGCTGTATTCGCCAAAAACGGCTACCGTTTCAACGGTTCCAAGGTGGACAGGCGTTTCAGTTATTTCAAGATTGACACGACCTTGCAGCGCAACAGACGTGAGGAGCGTATGAAGGTGGCAGCCAAAGTACATGAAGTTGCTATGCCAAGTTCACCATCCGGCATTTTTCACAATGAACTTTTCAACGGCTCGTTGGGATTGCTAAACGACAACGGCTCATCTTACAACGCCGCCGATGTGGAAGCCAATCAGGAAATGGCGGAGATACTCCGCCGAAAGAAGAAACGCAAACGGGGAATGAGGTTGTAACTGCCACAGGTACGAATCCGGCGAATGAGCGAAGTCCGTTGGGGAATTTCATTGCCGACAATATCATTATCGGGCGATCTGGATTGTATGCGAAAATAGGGAATAAACCGAAAGGAATGAAAATATAAACGGGATGAGGGCTATTAATAACCCTCATCCCGTATGTATTTTCCTTTTTAGTCTCCTTTTTTTCGTTTTAATGCTCCGAAATTATCTATCAGCAGATAAATGTAGTAATTTTGCAGAAAATATCAGATTATGAATGTATTGGATTCTTATATACCGCGAAAGCTGCCGATTGTCGCTTTAATCTGCACACTGTTCATCACATACCCCAACATGGTGTGGATTCCGTGGAATCTTTCCCATCTTGAATCCGATGGTGAACTCGCTTTTTGGGCTTCATCGGCATTCAGGTGCGGATTTTTCTTCTGCCTGTTCTATGCCCAGTTGGGATTCAACATCAAGCGATTGGGCAATTCCGGTTTTCTTGCGAGATTCGGTAAGAACTTTCTGTTTTCTCTGGTCGGGGGAATTGTGTTTCTGGCTATTTCATCTCTTGTTCCGTTGCTGGAAATTCAGTCGGGGCCGGTCGGTAAATATCTATTGTTCCAATTTATAACTGAGTCGCTAATCTGTGCGTTTATAGGGCATATAGCGAATATTGACCGTGAGCGGAGACGGAAGGAGCAGGAAATCGAACGTCTGAAAATCGAGAACCTGCAAAGCCGTTGCGATGCCCTTGCCAACCAGATCAATCCGCATTTCTTTTTCAATTCGCTCAACGGAATATCCTCGTTAATCAGAAGAAAAAATGATGACAACACATTGCTTTATGTAACAAGGTTGTCGGACATTTTCCGTTATATTCTGCAAAGCGATAAGAAAGGGATTGTGTCATTGAGGGAAGAACTGACATTCATCCGCTCTTTCATGCACGTGATGGAAGTGAGGTTTGAAGGCAAACTGACATGTTCGATTGAAGTACCCGAAAAAGACCTCGGACTGATGCTGCCTGTACTCTCGCTGCTGCCGCTTCTGGAAAACGTGACCGTACACAATCAGATAGACAGCGACCACCGGATGAATATCACTATTCGGATGAATGGCAACGAACTGGAAATATCGAATCCGGTATATCCCAAACTCGCCCCGCCCGACACGAACGGTATCGGTTTGCAGAACCTACGCAACCGTTTCGGACTGATGATGAAGAGAGAAATTCGTGTGGAAACCGATGGTGACACATTTAACGTATATCTTCCATTAAGATAATAGAAGAAACTATGAGAGTATTGATAGTAGAAGATGAGACGGCGGCTTACAAGAATATGGTAAACGCCTTGCAGACAATAGATCCCACGATTGAGATTGCCGGTAATACGGAGAGCGTGAGCCGGACTGTGGAGTGGCTGCAAAACAATCCGCAACCGGATCTGATATTCATGGACATACAACTGTCCGATGGTTCGGCTTTCATGCTTTTTGACCGCATGAAAATAGAAACACCGATTGTCTTTACCACGGCATACGACCAGTATGCCATAGATGCCTTTCGGGTAAACAGTATCGATTACCTGCTGAAACCCATAAAACCCGATGAACTGCAAAGAGCGTTGGATAAATTCCGCCGCTGGATGCCCGCCGATATGGGCGGCTATCTTTCCCGGCTGATGGCGTTGGCTCCCAAGCCGGTATATAAGGATAAAATATTGATTCCCTTACGGGATAAACTTCTGCCGGTAACACTGGACGATGTGGCCTGTTTCTACACGACCAATAAGCAGACGCTTGTCTGTCTGAAAAACGGTGGGCAATATGCGTATATCAAGACGCTGGAACAAATCATGACGATGCTCGACCCCTCCCGTTTTACCCGGGCGAACAAGCAGTATATCATCGCACGGGATAGTGTGAAGGAGATTACTGTATGGTTCGACAGCCGCCTATTGGTAAAACTGAATGTAGAAACTCCCGAACCTATCTATATCAGCAAGAACCGGGCGCCGGAGTTCAAAGCATGGGTAGTACAAGAATAATAAGTTAATATATGGCAACAATCATTCGCAAGGAAGAGCGCGACTTCCAGCCTAATTCTGGTAAAATCGACGGATTCAGACTATTTACAGACATTTCGCGCAAACAGAAAGGCGTAGAACCTCAGTACCTGAATTTCGATGTGCGGAGGCTCGATCCGGGACAATACAATGCCCCTTACCATTTTCACCGCTACGCGGAAGAGTTGTTTATGATACTTTCCGGATCGGCGACTTTGCGTACTCCCTCAGGGCTTGAAACGGTCGCAGAGGGAGACATTCTCTTTTTCGAGGCTGGCGAAAGCGGCGCACATCAGCTTCGCAATCACACCGACGAACCGTGCACCTATCTCGATATGCGCTCCTATATCGGTCACGACGTCTGCGAATACCCCGATTCGGATAAAATCATCCTTGTGCCCGGTGGAGAAACGTTCCACCGAAGCGAACAGCATCCCTATTTCGATGGCGAAACCGATACCGACAAGATTTGGGAAAAGTTGTAATGAGTTCTTTATCCTAATTATGACAGCTTCTTTCGGGGAGCTGTTTTTCGTTTTCATACAGCACTTTTCCGCGTTAATGCCACTTTCTATATAATGTATGTCATACCGCTGTAACTTTGCATTCAAATAATTGATTACAAAGTTTATAGCAATGAAGAATCATATCTATTTCAGATTTGTCGGAGCGGCCGTACTTCTTTTGATTCTTTCCTCATGCAAGGATGGGAAAGAGGGAAATACAGCTCCCAAGTATTACCCGACGGAGATTCTCACTCCCGTCAGCAGGACGGGGCAAGTGCAGTATCCGGCAGTCCTCAAGGGCCGTCAAAGAGTGGAGATACGCCCGCAATGTAGCGGACTTATCACACGGATTTGCATAGAAGAAGGGGCGAACGTGAGAAAAGGGCAGACACTTTTCGTTATCGACCAGGCTCCCTATCTTGCCGCATTGAAAACCGCTTCTGCCAATGTGTCGCAGGCCGAGGCGCGATTGGCGACCGCACGGCTGACGTTTGATAGCAAAGAAGCGTTATTCAGGGAAAATGTCATTTCCGAGTATGAATGGCAGACAGCCCGTAATGAACTGAAAGCAGCTGAAGCGACGCTTGAACAGATGCAGGCGCAGTGCGACAACGCCCGGACGGAATTATCCTATACCGAGGTGAAAAGTCCGGTGGACGGTGTGGCGGGCATGATTCCCTACCGGGTGGGCGCATTGGTGGACAGGAACATCGCCGAGCCATTGGTGTGCGTGTCGGACACGGAAGAAATGTTTGCCTACTTTTCCGTTTCGGAGAGCGACGAACTGGCGAGGAGCGCAAGGCTCGGGACGCAGGAAATTGCTTTTCGTTCCACCAATAGAGCGACTCCCGTGGCGAACGGAGTCATCGATGCAGTCAGCGGTACGGTGGATGTCCGGACGGGAACCATTAATGTTCGGGCAAGAATCCCTAACCGCGATAAAATATTGTATGACGGCAGCACAGGTACGGTGTTCGTTTCATCGGAAAAAACAGACTGTATCGTCATTCCTCAGACTGCCACTTACGAGATTCAAAACCGTACATTCGTCTATAAGGTCGTGGACGGACATGCCGTCTCTGCGTCCGTTGAAGTGGAGGACATAGGCAACGGCAGGGAATACATAGTCCTGTCCGGTCTAAAAGCCGGCGACAAAATCGTGACAGAAGGCGCGGGATTGTTGCGTGAAGGAACGGAAATAACTGAAAGTATAACCGCCAAAAACGTTTCACGATGAACTTGCAGACCTTTATCAACCGCCCGATATTGTCCGGCGTATTGTCGGTGTTCGTCGTACTCCTCGGCGTCATCGGATTAGTACAACTGCCCGTCGAGCAGTTTCCGGAAATAGCACCGCCCACGGTCAGGGTGAGCGCTACCTACACGGGTGCCAATGCCGAGACTTTGCAGAAAGCCGTCGTCGCCCCGTTGGAAGAAGCCATCAACGGCGTGGAGAACATCAACTACATGACCTCCTCCGCCACCAACAACGGTACGGCCACCATCAACGTCTATTTCCGTCAAGGTACAGACCCCGACATGGCGGCGGTGAACGTGCAGAACCGCATCGCCTCGGCACAGGGCGTACTGCCTGCGGAGGTAATCCGCTCCGGCATCACCGTGCGCAAAAGCCAGAACAGCACGGCTAAGATTGTGGCGCTGTACAGCCCGGACAACAGCTTCGACCAGAAATTCCTGTACAATTATTTCAAGATAAACATTGAACCGCGACTGGCGCGTATTCCCGGCGTGGGCGACATTACGGTGTTCGGCTCCGACTACTCGCTGCGCATCTGGCTGGATGCGGAAAAGATGACGGCTTACGGTCTTGTCCCTGCCGACATCACAGCCGTACTGGACGAGCAGAATGTGGAGGCTCCCACTGGGACATTAGGAGCAGATATGGACAACACCTTCCAGTATGTACTGAAATACCGGGGACGCTATGAAGACGAGGAGGATTTCGGCAATCTCGTTATCAAATCGCTGCCCGACGGAAGTGTCCTGCGCCTGAAAGACGTGGCGGAAGTGGAACTCGGTGCATTGAACTATGCCACGAAGAACGAGTTGATCGGACATCCGGGCACGAACTGCATGATAGCGCAGGCACCCGGATCGAATGCCAATGAAATCGTCGAGGCGATAGACGAAGTGATACGGGATGTCGCCACCGAACTGCCCAAAGGAATGGAACTGGTCGATCTGATGAGCATCAAGAGCTTTTTGGACGCTTCCGTACACAACGTGATAGAAACCCTGCTGGAAGCCATCCTGCTGGTTATTTTCATCGTGTGGCTCTTCCTGCGCAACCTGCGTTCCACGGTGATTCCCGCCGTGGCTATTGTCGTGTCGCTAATAGGGACTTTCGCTTTCCTCTATTTTGCAGGAATGTCCGTCAATATGCTGACGCTATTTGCGCTGGTACTCGTTATCGGTACGGTGGTGGACGATGCGATTGTCGTGGTCGAAGCCGTGCAGTCCCGCTTCGACAGCGGTTGTCGGTCACCCCGTCAGGCAACGGTGGAAGCCATGCAGGGCATCAGCCGCCCGTTGGTTACCACTTCATTGGTGTTCATGGCCGTATTTATCCCGGTCTGCTTTATCGGCGGCGCGACTGGCAAGTTCTACACGCAATTCGGTCTGACGATGGCGGTTGCCGTCTTGATTTCCACGTTCAACGCACTCACGTTCAGTCCTGCGCTGTGTGTACTGCTGATGAAACCGACCGCCGTCATGAAAAAAACGTCTCGTTTCGCAGCCGCTTACGATGCCGCCTTTCAGGGAATGACGCGCAAATACAAAAGCTCCGTGGTGTTTCTGCTCCGCTGCAAATGGCTTTCCGCCACGTTGCTGCTGGCTGCCACCTGCGGCTTCTTCTATCTGCTGCAGGTGACAAAGACGGGACTTGTACCCGATGAAGATACGGGAACAATAGTGGTGGATGTGCAGGCAGCTCCCGGAACAAGCCTTGCGCAGACGGAACGCATCCTCAAGAACATCGAAGACCGCATCAAGGACACCCCGCAATTCCAAATCTATTCCAAGTCGATAGGGATGGGGATGCTTGCCGGGCAGGGATCTTCCAATGGCACGTTTATCATCCGCCTGAAGCCGTGGGACCAGCGGACAGCTCGCCATGACGACAACCGCTCTGTTATCAATGACCTGTACCGCCGTCTCTCGGACATCACCGATGCACGCATCATGGTCTTTGCCCAGCCCATTATTGCTGGTTATGGTGTGACCAACGGTTTTGAGGTGCATGTGCAAGACAGACGCGGAAGTTCGGTAGAAGAGCTGCAACGTCACGCGCAGGCATTTATCGCGGCACTGAACGAACGACCGGAAATCGCACGGGCACAAACCTCTTTCGACAGCCGCTATCCGCAGTACCGCGTCGAGGTGGATGCCGCCGTGTGCAAGCGGGCGGGCGTGTCGCCTTCGGAAGTACTCAACGCTCTGTCCGGCTATATCGGAGGCATCTATTCCTCGAACATCAACCGCTTTTCCAAACTCTACCGGGTGATGATGCAGGCATCGCCGGAGTACCGGGCGGATGTCCGTTCGCTCGACGGGCTGTTCGTGCGCACCGCATCGGGCGAGATGTCGCCCATCAGCCGCTATGTTACCCTGACCCGTGTCTACGGTTCGGAATCCCTGTCGCGTTTCAACCTCTTTCCGTCCATCGCGGTCAATGGCGCACCCGCCGCCGGATACAGTTCTGGGCAGGCTCTGGATGCCATTCGTGAAGTCGCCGCGAAGACACTTCCGGCGGGATACGGCTACGAGTTCGGTGCCATGTCGCGTGAAGAGGCTTCGGCGGGCAATACATCGGTTTGGGTATTCGGCATCTGCATCGTGTTCATCTACCTGATTCTGTGCGCCCTCTATGAGAGCCTGCTCATACCGCTTGCCGTCATTCTCGCCATTCCTTTCGGACTGTTCGGCAGCTTCCTTTTCGCCAAACTGTTCGGCATCGAGAACAACATCTATATGCAAACCGGTATCATCATGCTCATCGGTCTGCTTGCCAAAACCGCCATACTCCAGACGGAGTACGCTTCCGAATGCCGCAGCAGAGGCATGAGCATCACGGCATCGGCTGTCGCCGCAGCGGTTGCCCGGCTTCGTCCCATATTGATGACCTCGCTGACCATGATATTCGGACTGCTTCCGATGATATTCTCCATCGGAGTAGGCTGCAACGGTTCGCGCTCGCTGGCAGTGGGCACGATAGGCGGTATGCTGGTCGGTACGGTGTCCTTGCTACTCTTCGTGCCGCTTCTGTTCATTGTGTTCCGACACGTGGAGGAAAAAATGATACCGGGAAATAAAGTTCAAAAACACATACAATAATCATTATTAAAATTCTTACGAAGATGAAAAAGTTGATATTTATTTTGGCAGCCATATTCGGGCTGAGCCTTACGGTCAGTGCTTGTAGTACCCATGACGGCAGAATAGAGGAACCAGAAACGGAACGACCGGATGAACCGTCCGATTCAGATACGGATTCCGGAATTATGGGGAAGACTCTTATCGTGTATTATAGTTTTACCAACAATTCACACGTTATCGCTACAGAACTCCAAAAACAGACCGAAGCCGATATGCTCCGGGTTGAGCCTGCTGATGAGAACGTGGACTACAATGACTATTCCATCGGTTTGCCTATGATGAATCTCATCAAGGCACATCCGGACGATCCGGCATCTTATCCGGCTATTAAAACCGCAGCCGGTAATTTGGGTGATTATGATAATGTTATTATCGTAGCCCCGTTGTGGTGGAACAACATGGCCGCACCGCTTCAAACATTCCTGTTCAAATACGGTGCTGAAATGGAAGGCAAACACATCGGACTGATTGTGTCAAGCGGCGAAAGCAGCATAGAAGGTGTTGAGGCCGATGTAAAACGGCTTATCCCGAAAGGAAAGTACCTCAATCCTTCTTTGTGGATATTGCGTTCGCGTACCAATCAATGCCGTACATTGATTGAAGAGTGGTTGAAAACAATACATTGAAAAAATGAAGCGACTGATCTTTCTTTCAATGGCAGCCTGTCTTCTGACGGGCTGCGGAATATATGGGAAATATTCACGTCCGGACATGGAAATCGAGACTCAATACCGCCATGCGGAAAATACGGCTGATACGGCAACGATAGCCTCGCTGTCATGGCGTGAGTTCTTTACCGATACCTGCCTGCAAGCCCTCATTGAACAGGGCTTGCAGCGGAATACGGATTTGCAGATTGCACATCTGAAAGTAGAGGAAGCCGAAGCGGTGCTGATGAATGCCCGACTTTCTTACCTGCCGGCGTTGGCCCTCTCACCAGAAGCCAGTGTCGGTCGTTACGTCGGAAACACATCGAAGACTTACCATATAGCAGCTTCGGCCAGTTGGGAACTCGATATATTCGGAAAGAACACGAGCGCCAAACGAGGCGCGAGTGCAGCTCTTGATGGCAGCCGTGATTACGCCCAAGCCGTCCGGACACGGTTGATAGCTACGATTGCCGACAGTTATTACACGCTGCTGATGCTTGACAGCCAGTTGAATATCGGTGAACAGACATTGGGAAACTGGGAAAAAAGCATCCACACGCTTGAAGCCTTGAAACGTGGCGGCGAAACGAACGATGCCGCTGTGTTACAGGCACGTGCCAACCGCATGACGCTTGAAAGTGCGGTACTGGCTCTGCGCAAAAGCATTGCCGATACGGAAAACAGTCTTGCGGCATTGCTTGCCCTGCCATCGCAACGAATAGCACGGGGTGCATGGTCGGACACGGCATTTCCCGAATCGGTTTCTGTGGGCATACCGGTACAGTTACTTGCCAACCGTCCCGATGTGCGGCAAGCGGAACGCAATCTGGCACAAGCATTTTATGCCACCAATGCTGCACGTGCAGCATTTTATCCGACCGTTACCTTATCTGGTACGCTTGGTTGGACAAACAACGGCGGAGGGACTATACTGAATCCCGGCCATTGGCTGTTGAATGCCATCGGTTCGCTGACGCAACCGCTGTTCAATAAGGGTGCTAACATCGCTAATCTGAAAATCGCCGTAGCCCGGCAGGAAGAAGTCAAACTGCAATTCCGGCAATCTTTGTTGGATGCAGGCAAGGAAGTAAACGACGCCCTTGTCCAATGTCAGACGGCAAAACGGCAAATTGAATTAGGAGAACAGCAAATCACGACATTACACGAAGCTGTACGCAAAACGGAGTTACTGATGCGCTATTCTCCTACAACCTATCTGGAGGTGCTGACCGCACAACAATCATTACTCGATGCCCAACAGAAACTGTCACAATACCGCTTCGATAATATACAAGGTTTTATCAACCTGTATCATGCGTTGGGAGGAGGGTGTTTATAAATCAATTCTTTTATGGCAAAAACAATATCAATCCAGATATGGATTGGATTTCAGCAACCATAACCAGAATTAGCTGGAAATGATGTAACTATTAAACCGTATATATTCAACGAAAATAAAAACGTCCTGTGATAAAAATCATGGGGCGTTTTGATCTGTTTCCGATTTTTATTGCTACTTTTGCACAGACCAAAAGCGTTATTTGAAAAAAGCAAATTTGAGAAATGCAATGAAGTCAGCAAGTTGGCAAATCGTAACCCATTAGAGCACAAAATCAAGCTAAGTTACAATATATCAGAGCATTATTTAGTGCAGAAATCTTTTGAGGTAGTAGATTACTGAAAATGTACTCTTCATCGTCCTTAATTTTTTTAGGTTCAAAATTAGTCGGTGAAGAATCCTTCATCGGTACGCAAAACACGGAGGAACGGCGCAATCTTTTTCCGTAACCGGATTTGTCGCGTGAGTTGTCAGTAACTCACTATATTACAATGCCTTGTTTTTCCATTCTTACCCATTTCGTCACTTATATAGTGGGGTTACGAACAAGTAACGTAGCGACGTCTTGACTTGGCTTCGGCAAGGATTGTGGTGGCGTTGGAGATAATCGGCAGCTTAAATGAAACCTCTGTAAATCAATTCTATTACTTCATTCTTCCGTATTCCACTTTTTTGTAGTAACTTTGCATAATATAAGAAGAACTTTTAAAATAACAATATATGGACATTACCAAAAGATTCTTAAACTACACCGGATTCGACACGCAGTCTGCCGAAGACAGCGAAAGCGTGCCCAGTACACCGAAGCAACTCATCTTCGCCGAGTATCTGAAGAAAGAACTTGAACAAGAGGGATTGGAAGACGTGGAACTGGACGAGAAAGGCTATATCTATGCCACACTTCCGTCGAACATGAAGGGCAAGGACGTGCCCACGATAGGATTCATAAGCCACTACGACACAAGCCCCGACTGCAGCGGTGCCGGCATAAAGGCACGCATTGTAACCAACTACGACGGCGGCGACATAACACTGTCTGAAGGCATTGTATCGTCACCCGCCAAATTCCCAGAGCTTCTCTCACACGTTGGCGAAGACCTCATCGTGACCGACGGACACACCCTCCTTGGCGCCGACGACAAGGCCGGCATAGCCGAAATCATGCAGGCCATGTGCTGGCTGCGCGACCACAAGGAGGTGAAGCACGGCAAGATACGCGTGGCTTTCAACCCCGACGAGGAAATAGGCATGGGCGCACACCATTTCGATGTAGAGAAATTCGGATGCGAATGGGCGTACACTATGGACGGCGGTGACGTGGGCGAACTGGAATTCGAGAACTTCAACGCCGCCGGAGCGAAGATAACGATAAAGGGCGTGAGCGTGCACCCGGGATATGCCAAGGGTAAAATGGTCAACGCGAGCCGTTTGGCGGCGGAGTTCATAGGCATGCTGCCGGCTGACGAGACCCCGGAGGCCACCGAAGACTACCAGGGATTCTACCATCTCACGGGCGTGAAGAGCAACACCGAGGGTGCCGTGCTGTCGTACATCATACGCGACCACGACCGCAAGAAGTTTGAGGCACGCAAAGACTTCGTCGAACAGTGCGTGGCAAAGATGAACGAAAAATACGGCGAAGGAACCGTGGAGGCCGAAGTGCGCGACCAATACTACAACATGAAAGAGAAGATAGAGCCGTGCATGCACGTCATCGACCTTGTTCTGAAAGCAATGCAAGACTGCGGCGTGGCACCGAAGGTGAAACCCATCCGCGGCGGAACCGACGGAGCACAACTGTCGTTCAAGGGTCTGCCCTGCCCCAACATCTTTGCCGGAGGAGTAAACTTCCACGGCCCGTACGAGTTTGTAAGCATACAGTCGATGCAGAAAGCCATGGAGGTGATAATAAGAATATGCGAACTTACGGCCGAATATAACGACTGAGGAAATTAAAAGTTAAAAATTAAGAATTAAAAAAATAGAACACAGAGGAGGCTGTACCAAAATAAGATTCATGCACATTGTAGGGACATATTCTTGTATTTGTCCGCCAAACAACCATTGAATATCAGGATGTTACAGACGGACAAATACAAGAATATGTCCCTACAGGTTGGA
>ENA-OYXX01000436-OYXX01000436.1-human-gut-metagenome-genome-assembly--contig:-NODE-436-length-19382-cov-10.830600_pt1 | contig 19382 bp, 8 predicted proteins | sample MGYA00243976_ERZ653434 | MGnify/ENA primary metagenome ERZ653434 (study PRJEB26926, sample SAMN06165112) | human gut metagenome | biome: ENVO:00009003; feature: ENVO:2100002; material: ENVO:00002003...
GAACTATACAATGCAAGGCGCATTTGATATGAGTTCAATTACCCTTGCTGCATCTAAAGATTATTCAAAAAATGGTCAGAATACGATAACTAAAAAAGGCAATTATACCATAGCAATTAACAAAACATTATCAGCAGGCGATATCGTTTTTCTGAACGGTTATTATTTACCTTATATTGCCAGAACTGACAATTATGTTGAATTGGATGATACATATTATCCTAATGGACAAAAACTCACGGAAAGTGAGAGATTACAATTACAGAATCAAATTAATGCCCAACGAGGACTTTATGGAGTCCCACCTATTGAGAATCGTAAGCAACAAGTTGAATGGTAATATTTATTTCGCATCTGTAAAATATAAATTCCATTAAAGATAAGAATCAAACACATAAAGACATATCTTTAGAAATCTGAGGGTGTATCAAAATGCGCATTTTTATAAATTAGATGGTTGCAATTCATTAATAATCAATATTGCAAGCCACAGAAAACACGAAAGATCGCATTTTGGCACACCCTTCACTTAAATCACAAATATGCGACGAAGATTATATTTATTAAGCATTATTTTCTGTTTTATTCATGTCAAGCTGCCATGATGACAATGAGCCTGAAAACATCTCATGCTCTCAGGACGCTTCAGCGCTGATAAAGAAAGGAATAAGTCTTACTTACTTATGATAAGGGAGAGGTGATTATGAATAAAAGAAAATATTTTAAAGGGAACATGATTATAAATCATTTTTTTGCAAAAAATTTGGCGGTTACGGATAATAGTATTATCTTTGCATAAGATAAGCTGCACCTCGGCAGAGCATACCATTATGCAGGTAACCTCATTGACTAAAGAGGAAATAGAAGAATTATAATAAAGCATTGTTGAATATGAAAAGAAGAATGTTTTCAATCGTCGCAGCTGCAATGGCTGCTGTGACTTTATCCGCACAAGAGGCTCTCTGGAGCGGAACGCAGGTGAAATCGCCGGTGGTGAACGCTGACGGCACAGTGACAATTTCAATGTTTGCCCCACAGGCACAGAAGGTACAGGTGACAGGCACTTTCCTGCCCACAAAAATGGTGGAAACGCCAAATGGGAAGTTTGAGCAGCCTGGAGTGGCAGAGTTGCAGAAGAACGGACAGGGTGTGTGGTCGTTTACTACCGATAAGCTGGCGTCCGAGATGTACACCTACAACGTGATTGTTGACGGAACGATGATGCTCGACCCTGCCAATGTGTATGTAAACCGCGACGTGGCTTCGCTGACAAGTCTCTTTATCGTTAAGGGCGAGAAGGGAAGCAAGGGCGACCTATATTCCGTTAACGAGGTGCCGCACGGAAATTTGGCAAAGGTGTGGTACGACAGTCCTACATTGGGCATGAAGCGCCGTATGAGCATTTACACTCCGCCTGGCTACAGTGAAGGTAAGGACTATCCTGTGATGTATCTGCTACACGGTGCAGGCGGCGACGAGGACGCATGGCCCACACAGGGACGCACGGCACAGATTCTTGACAATCTCATTGCTGCGGGCAAGGCTGTGCCGATGGTGGTGGTGATGCCCAATGGCAATACAGACTGTCAGGCGGCACCTGGTGAATGGTCGCGCGGAATGTATCAGCCGTCGTTCATGGAGAGCATTAATCCTGTGACTAAGCCCAAGGCAACGATGGACGAGAGTTTTATGGACATAGTCAGCTATGTGGAGAGTAACTACAAAGTGCGCAGGGACAAGGCAAGCCGTGCCGTATGCGGTCTGTCTATGGGAGGCGGTCACTCGTTTCACATCTCCAAGCGTTTTCCCGACAAGTTTGACTATGTGGGACTGTTCTCTGCCGGACTGCATATTGGCGGCGACCAGACAAAACCTTTCTACGACATACTGAAGACAAACGATACTGTTCAGCAGCAGCTTGCAGCACTGTTTGCCGCCAAGCCCAAACTGTATTGGATAGCTATTGGTGAGACCGATTTTCTCTATCAGCAGAATGCCGACCTGCGCCGATTCCTTGACGAGAAAGGCTATAAATATACTTATGTAGAGACTGACGGCGGTCACATCTGGCGCAACTGGCGTATCTATTTGACCGAGTTCTCACAGCTGCTGTTTAAATAGTAAATCGCTGTCAATTTGTAAGTCTCTGTTGAAATGGCGGCAGAAGATTAATTAAGGTGTTTTTGGATTTTTTATTGCCAAATATTTGTCGGGAAAGAAAAATTGTATTATTTTTGCAGTCATGTGGACTACAAAGGAAATTAATAGAATTTGTTTATCAGAGCAATCTGAGAAGATTATTAACGGCAAAGGATGCAATAAGATTCCGCCACCTGAGCGTGAGCCGCTGTGGAAGGGATTCCTGCTGAAATTCAAGGACCCGCTGATGCTGGTGCTTTTGGCGGCGTTTGTACTCTCGGTTGCTGTTTCGGTATATGAGATTTCCACGCATACAGTGGGATATGATGTGCTGCTGGAGCCGGCGGGAGTGCTGATAGCACTGTTGCTCGCCACAGGTGTGGGATTCATTGTGGAGGTGAAGGCCGCCAAGGAGTTTGAGCTTCTTAACAAGGTGAAGGACTCGCGCAGGGTGAAGGTTCTACGCCGTGCCACTGACGGCGGTGAGCCTCGTGTGGTAAGTATAGCCAAGCAGGATGTTGTGGTGGACGATATCGTGTTGCTGGAGAACGGTGATGAGATACCTGCCGACGGAACACTGCTGATGAGCAACTCGCTGAGTGTCGACGAGTCGGCATTCACCGGCGAGCCATATACGGAGAAGAGTGCCGACAAGGCGCAGGCAGACCCTAACGCCACATACGCCAGCGACTTTGTGCTGCGTGGCAGTATGGTGATTGAAGGCACCGCAAGGATGAGGGTTACGGCTGTGGGGCAGGATAGCGAGGAGGGCCGCGGCGTGGCTCTGGCGCAGGAAGGCAGCGAGGTAAAGACACCGCTCAATGCCCAGCTCGACCGTCTTGGCAAGCAAATCTCTGTTGCAAGCTTTGTCGTTGGCGCACTGATTATCATCGCCCGAATGACATATTGCTATATGTTCCACTGGGACTATTGGGGAAGCAGTTGGCTGCTCATTGCCCAGTACACCCTCCAGTCGCTTATGATTGCCATCACGCTGATAGTGGTGGCAGTGCCCGAAGGATTGCCCATGAGCATCAACATCAGTCTGGCGCTCAGCATGCGCAAGATGCTCAAGGAAAACTGTCTGGTGCGCAAGCTACATGCCTGTGAGACCATGGGCGCGACCACGGTGATATGCACCGACAAGACAGGCACGCTGACACAGAACAAGATGCAGGTGGCTGAGATGAAGATTCTGAACGACACCCCACTGCACCTTATATATAAAGGTATAGCCCAAAACAGTACTGCCGCGCTCAGCGACGGCGACGGCACCGAGACGATAGGCAACCCAACCGAGGCGGCATTGCTGCTGTGGATGAAAGACAGGGGCGAGGACTACCGCCAGTGGCGCAATGCTGATGATGTGACGGGGCAGGTGCCTTTCTCCACCGAGCGCAAATATATGGAGACCACGGTCCGCGGTGATGCTGATGGCGAGACAATACGTTTCCTTAAAGGTGCGCCGGAGGTGATAATGGCAATGGCTGGTACCGACGATGAGGAGATAAAGGCGCAGATAGCCGCCTATCAGCATAAAGGCATGCGCACGCTCGGCTTTGCCTGGCAGCGCAACGGAGGGCAGCCTGTGCTCTGTGCCATAGCCGCCATCAGCGACCCTCTGCGCAGTGACGTGGCGGCAGCCATCCGCCGTTGCTCTCACGATGCCAAGGTGAGAGTGATAATAGTCACAGGCGACTCGCCGGCAACGGCTGCCGAGATAGGGCGCCAGTTGGGAATGCCTGAGGGTAAGACCGTTACAGGCACCGAGTTTGCTGCCATGAGCGATGAGGAGCTTATTAAAGATGTGTTGCCGACACTGCGCATAGTGTCACGTGCACGTCCCGACGACAAGGCACGCCTGGTGCAGCTGTTGCAGCGCATGGGCGAGGTGGTGGCTGTGACCGGCGACGGCACCAACGATGCTCCGGCTTTGAGCAAGGCACAGGTGGGACTGTCGATGGGCGACGGTACGGCACGTGCCAAGGAGGCGAGCGACATCACCATCATCGACAACTCGTTTGTGAGCATCTGCAAGGCGATATTGTGGGGACGCTCGCTCTACGTCAATATCCGCCGTTTCATACTTTTCCAGGTCACAATCAATGTGTGTGCCTGCCTGATAGTGCTCTTCGGGGCATTTGTGGGCGAGCAGTCACCGCTCACGGTCACACAGATGCTGTGGGTGAACCTTATCATGGACACATTTGCAGCCATGGCACTGTCTACACTGCCGCCCGACGAGAGGGTGATGAGGCAGGCGCCGCGCAATCCCAAGAGTCACATCATCGACCGTGGCATGGCGTGGCAGATTATAGGCGTGGGCATGCTGTTCTTTCTCTGTTCAGCTGTCTACTGGGTGTATATCACCCGTTACAACGACGAGCTGCCCAAGTACGACCTGTCGCTGTTCTTTACCTTCTTTGTGATGATGCAGTTCTGGAACCTTTTCAATGCCCGCTATTTCCGCACGGGCCGTAGTCTTGTTTGCGACATTGTGGCTGTGGCGCGCCGGCGGTGCAGGATGTCCGACTGTTTCAGTCCCACCTTCCTCGGCATCGTGGCTGCCATCTTCCTTGGGCAGGTGCTGATAGTAAGCTGTTTCGGCAGTCTGTTCAATGTATGTCCGCTCGACTTCCATGACTGGATATATATAATGCTCATAACCTCGCCGATACTTATAGTGGGTGAGATTGTAAGGGCAATAAAAATGAATACAATAAAGAATTAAAAATACGATGGCTAAAGATAAAGAGCTGACCCCGATGATGAAACAGTTCTTCGACCTGAAAGCAAAGCACCCCGATGCTGTGCTGCTGTTCAGATGCGGAGACTTTTATGAAACATATTGCCAGGATGCCGTCACGGCATCGAAGATACTGGGCATAACGTTGACGCGCCGCAGCGGTGCCGCAGGAAAGACCACCACCGAGATGGCGGGATTTCCGCATCATGCCCTTGATACTTATCTGCCTAAGCTCGTGAGAGCAGGCAAGCGTGTTGCCATCTGCGACCAGTTGGAAGACCCCAAGCTGACAAAGAAATTAGTGAAGCGCGGCATCACCGAGCTTGTAACTCCCGGTGTGGCAATGAACGACAATGTGCTCAACTATAAGGAGAACAACTTCCTTGCCGCCGTGCATTTCGGCAAGTCGGCATGCGGTGTGGCGTTTCTCGATATATCCACCGGCGAGTATCTCACCGGCGAGGGCACCAAGGACTATGTGGAAAAGCTGCTCAACAGCTTCCAGCCCAAGGAGGTGCTTTATGAACGTACCAAGAGGCAGGAGTTTGAGCATTGTTTCGGCACGCGCTACTGTGTGTTTGAGCTCGACGACTGGGTGTTTACCGACCAGACGGCACGCCAGAAGTTGCTGCGCCACTTCAACGTGAAGAACCTGAAAGGCTTCGGAGTGGAGCATCTTCAAAACGGCATAATAGCCAGCGGGGCGATTCTGCAATATCTTGAAGCCACTCAGCACACGCAGATAGGACATATCACATCGCTCACAAGAATCGAGGAAGAGCGCTATGTGAGGATGGACAAGTTCACGATACGCTCGTTGGAACTTGTCAGCCCGATGCAGGACGACGGCACGTCGCTGCTCAATGTCATCGACCGCACGGTGTCGCCCATGGGCGGCAGAATGCTTCACCGATGGATGGTGTTTCCGCTCAGGGATGAGCGGCAGATAAACCGCCGTCTCGATGTGGTGGACTATTTCTTCCGTGAGCCCGATTTCCGCGGCTGTGTTGACGATGAGCTGCATAAGATTGGCGACTTGGAGCGAATAATCTCCAAGGTGGCTGTAGGCAGGGTGTCGCCGCGCGAGGTGGTGCAGCTCAAGACAGCCCTGAAGGCTATCCGTCCGATAAAGGCTGCCTGTATGGCGGCAGAGAATGATGCGATACGCAATATCGGCGAGAGGCTTGACGACTGTGAGGCACTCTACAGCCGCATTGAGCGTGAGGTGGAGAACGACCCGCCGCTGCAGGTCAACAAGGGCAGGGTGATAAAGTCGGGCGTTGACTCGGAGCTTGACGAGCTGCGCAACATTGCCTTCGGCGGCAAGGAATATCTGCTGAAGATACAGGAGCGCGAGCAGCAGATTACGGGCATCAACAGCCTGAAGATAGGCTATAACAATGTGTTCGGATATTATCTTGAGGTGCGCAACACCTTTAAGGACAAGGTGCCGGCAGAGTGGGTGAGAAAGCAGACTCTGGCGCAGGCTGAGCGCTACATCACCCAGGAGCTGAAGGAGTATGAGGAGAAGATTCTCGGTGCCGAGGACAAGATAATGAGTCTGGAACTGCGACTGTTCAACGAGCTTGTGACTTATATCCAGGACTTTATACCGCAGATACAGATAAATGCCAACCTCATTGCACGTATTGACTGCCTCCTGTCGTTTGCCAAGACGGCAGAGGACAACCGCTATGTGCGTCCAGTCATAGACCAGTCGCTCACCATCGACATCCGTCAGGGACGCCACGCCGTCATCGAGACGCAGTTGCCCATGGGCGAGCAGTATGTGCCCAACGACATAATGCTTGACAACGAGAAGCAGCAGATAATGATAATCACGGGTCCCAATATGGCTGGTAAGTCGGCGCTGCTGCGCCAGACCGCCCTCATTGTGCTGTTGGCGCAGATAGGCTGCTTTGTGCCTGCCGACAGTGCGAGGATTGGCTTGGTCGACAAGATTTTCACCCGTGTCGGTGCGAGCGACAACATCGCCTTGGGCGAGTCAACGTTTATGGTTGAGATGACTGAGGCGTCTAATATATTAAATAATGTATCGGAGCGGTCATTGGTGCTGTTTGATGAGCTTGGCCGCGGCACCTCCACCTACGACGGCATCTCCATTGCCTGGGCTATTGTGGAGTATCTTCACGAGAATAGCCGCGGCAAGGCTCGCACTCTCTTTGCCACCCACTACCACGAGCTGAACGAGATGGAAAAACATTTCCCCCGCATCAAGAACTACAACGTAAGCGTCAGGGAAATGGAGGGCAAGGTGATATTCCTGCGCCGTCTGCAGCGCGGAGGCTCTGAGCACTCCTTCGGTATTCATGTGGCAGAAATTGCCGGTATGCCACGCTCCATCGTTAAGCGTGCCAATGTAATTCTGAAACAGCTTGAGGCTGACAATGCCCAGGTTGGTGCGGCAGGCAAGCCCCTCGTTGACGTGGCTAACAGCCGCGAGGGCATGCAGCTGAGCTTCTTCCAGCTCGACGACCCCGTGCTGTCGCAGGTTCGCGACGAGATTCTGTGTCTCGACATCAACAACCTCACTCCCGTTGAGGCTCTCAACAAGCTCAACGAGATAAAGAAGATTGTCACGGGAGGAAAGTAATTATGAGGGTGTACTCAAAAATAAGTACACCCTCTTTACTATACTATCTTGCTGGCAAATATGCTGCCACAATTAATTCTGATAGTTTACAGTCAACTTAACCGTGTTCTTGTCAATACCTTTTGGAACAATATACGCTACACACCACGGCTCCAGCACTGCCAAAAGGTTCTGACTTACAGTTACAGTCAGTTCATATCCATTACCAGTCTGTGTCAACTCCTTTTCAATCTTACTTATGCCAGATGTCGATACGCCGCTTATCAGCAACAGCCCGGCATGGCTGAAGTTTACAGGTCTAAGCAATTTGCTGTTGTCGGCAAATATGTTTTTGAATTCAGTTTCACTGCATATAATCATAATCTTATCTTTATCGATATCTGGTATGCAGGAAGCAGGAATCTCGTAGACGGATATTGTTTCTACATTGTCTTTGTCATCACTGCTGCATGCCATGCACAGTAACGTTAGGGTTACAAACAATATTTTTTTCATAATATAAATTTAAAAAGTTATTATTTGGGTGCAAAGGTAATGGTTTATATTTGGAACTGCAATTTTTTTGCCGTTTTTTACATTTCAAACTGCAAAAAATGGGATTTTTTATATTTGAAACTGCAAAATGCGCTGTTTTCTTGTATTTGAAACTGCAAAATTGTCATCTCTATCTTAAGATACTTCACCATTTTATCTTAGATAGGAAATGTCTATTATGCATACCTCGTAAGGCGAGGTGACGTTTTTACTATCAAAAATTTATTTCGGATGCAAAAGTAGTGAAAAATAATTAATATCACAAAATATTTTGCAAAAAATTTAAATAACACGCTAAAAAATAACGATTTGTTATCTTTTAGCGCATAATTTGTTTATCTTTATGCAAAAACAGCTCTTTTTATAACAATTTTATTTCAAAAGAAATGCGCACCTCGCCTTACAAGGTGACACAAATAGAAAAGAAATAAAGCAAAAGGAAATAAAAACAATATAAAATAAAACATGCAGGATAACGATAATCCCGTAACAACTTACAATAATTATAACTAATAACAAAAGAGAGAATTTATGAAAAAAAGATTATTCATGGTCTTGGCTGGCTTGTTTATAGCAATTAATGCCATGCTTGCCCAGACCAATGTAAGAGGAACTGTAGTGTCTTCGGAAGATGGTGAGCCTGTGATTGGCGCCACCATCAAAGTTGTGGGCACTAAGGATGGCACCGTCAGCGATGCTGACGGAAGGTTCAGAATAGACTTGCCCAAAGGTAAGCACATACTCCGCGTCTCATACGTTGGTATGGAGACAAAAGAGGTAATCGTTAGAAACGAGAATGTGAAGATAGCCCTTCAGCCCGAGGCAAACACCATCGATGAGGTGATGGTTGTGGCATACGGTAAGACCAAGCGTTCGGCGTTCACCGGTGCTGCATCAGAGATAAAGGCAGACGACATATCGTCGCATATCACCAGCACAGCCACCAGTGCGCTGGCAGGAAAGGTTGCCGGTGTCACGGTGACATCATCGTCGGGTGCTCCGGGCAGTGCGCCGACAATCCGCGTGCGCGGTGTAGGTTCTATCAACGCCTCTCAGACACCTTTATATATAGTGGACGGTGCTCCTTACGAGGCAGGTATAGCAAACATCAACCCTAACGACATTGAGTCGATGTCGGTGCTGAAAGATGCATCGGCTGCCGCCATCTATGGTGCACGTGGTGCAAACGGTGTGATTATCATCACAACAAAGAAGGCAAAGGATGGCGACGCCAATGTGACATTTGATGCGAAATGGGGTTCAAACTCACGTCTCATTCCTCAGTATGACGTGATTGATAATCCCGGACAGTATTATGAGACCCACTATAAGGCGCTGTTCAACTCGCAGTACTACCATGGCAAGAGTCTCGCCGACTCATACGCATACGCCGACCGTAACCTGCTCGATGCCAACAACGGCGGTCTTGGCTATCTTGTATATACCGTGCCTAATGGTGAGAAACTTATAGGTACCAACTTCAAGCTCAATCCCAACGCCAAGATGGGCTATTCGGACGGCGAATACTACTATCAGCCCGATGACTGGTATGACGAGACATTCCACAACTCGTTCCGTCAGGAATATAATATGAGTGTGAGTGGCTCGAACAACCGTATGAACTACTATGCCAGCGCAGGTTATCTTGACGACGGCGGACAGGTGAACAACTCGCGCTATCAGCGCTACACCGGACGCATCAACGTGGATTATCAGGTGAAGAAGTGGCTCAAGCTGACCACCAACATGAGTATTGCTCATGTGAACAGTCAGACACCGTCGTATGACGATGACAACTGGGGAGGTTCGGGCAACGTGTTCTATGTAACACAGTCGATTGCTCCTATCTATCCGCTCTATGTGCGCAATGCCGACGGAAGCATCAAGATGGAGAGCGGTCGTGTGCAGTACGACATCTCCACCAACACCAATCAGCACCGTGCCGCCATTGTTGGCAATGCCGTGCGTGACAACGAGGTGAACCGTTCTCAGACCTACCGTGACGTGCTCACCGGACAGTGGGGAGCAGTAATCACTCCTGTGGACGGGCTTACTCTCTCGGGCACTCTCTCGCTTATGAGCAACAACTACCGCAACAACTCACTTTACAGCACATTTGGAAGCTCATCGACTGTAGACGGACAGGCTTACGTGGAGAGCGACCGTTACTACACTGTGAACCAGACATATACTGCCAACTACTCGCGTACCATTGCTGAAAAGCATAATTTCGACATCCTGCTGGGCTACGAGCAGTTTAAGAACATGCAGCAGGAGATGAATGGCAGCAACGACCATTTATATAATCCATACATTGGCGAGCTTGGCAATGCTTACGGCACATCGAGCAAGACTGTGACTTCATCTACCGACAATTATATGACCGAGGGATTCTTCGGACGCCTGCAGTATGACTACGACGGCAAATACTTCTTCTCGGCGTCAATGCGCCGTGACGCATCGTCATGCTTTGCACCCGGTCACCGCTGGGGTACATTCGGCAGTGTGGGTCTGGCATGGCAGATGAACAAGGAGAGTTTCCTTGCCGATGCCGAGTGGATAGATTTGCTGAAGCTAAAGGTGAGCTATGGTGTGCAGGGCAACGACGGAGTGAATTCATGGTATGCCTATGCCGACCGCTACAACGCATCGTATAACGAGGACACAGGTCAGTATAACATCACCATGAAAAATAAGGGTAACGAAAACCTCACCTGGGAGACCAACAAGGCATGGAACATAGGTCTGGACTTCAGCCTGTTCAAGAACCGTCTCAACGGTAGCATCGACTTCTTCCACCGCACCACCACCGACATGCTCTACTGGATGAACGTGCCTGCATCGTCGGGACTGAGCGTGAGCGGATACTATGATAATATCGGTGAGCTTTACAACCGCGGTGTTGAGGTGACACTCGACGGCTCGGTGATAAGGAACAAGAACCTGAAGTGGGACCTCAACCTTAACCTCACACACTACAAGAACAAGATTACCGAGCTTGACCACGAGATAAAGAGCACCTATTATATATATAAGGTGGGCGGCACGGTGTACCAGGCTTATTTGAAACAGTATGCCGGAGTTGACAAGGATGGATGTGCTCTCTACTACTGCGACAAGGTGTATAATACCGATGAGAATGGCAACGACCTTGGCAAGGATGCCGAAGGCAACCAGATAACACGCACGGTGAAGGAGACAACCACAAATGCTGATAAGGCAACAACGTATGACTGCGGCACCACGCTGCCCAAGCTGCAGGGAGGATTTGGAACTTCGCTCAGTGCATACGGCTTCGACCTCACCGCACAATTCTCGTTCCAGCTCGGCGGTAAGTTCTACGACGGAGGCTATCAGGCACTCATGCACAACGGACAGAGTGCAGGACAGGCTATGCACAAAGACCTGCTCAACGCATGGAGCGAAGACAATACCAACACCAACATTCCGCGACTGAGCACGGCGGCTGCCGACGATGGTCTGCTCACCAACAGCCAGACACCGCTCGACTTCTTCCTCACAAGCTCAAACTATCTCAGCCTGAACAACCTCACCCTGGGCTATACTCTGCCAAAGACATGGATTCAGAATCTTGAACTGAGCAATGTGCGTATCTATGTAGCAGGCGAAAACCTCTTCCTGCTCACAAAGCGCAAGGGTATGGACCCGCGCTTCAACATGGGTGTAGGTTCAATGACATACGGCGCCGGACTAACCACCAGCTCATACGCTGCCATGCGCTCTATAACTGCCGGAATATCGGTAACATTCTAACAGACAATAACGAAATAAAGATAATAAGTTATGACACGAAATAAGATTTCACTGCTGATGCTCGGTGCCGCCGCGGTGCTTGCATCATGCTCGGACATTGACAATCAGAATCCTGAGGGAGACATCATAACCTCAGACCAGATAAAGGAAACAAACGAGGCAATACCGTCGCGCACTGATGCAGTGTTTAGCGGAATGTTCTCGATGATGGGAGAGCCGTTCTCGGTTTATGGTTCAAAGCAGGGCCGTGCCGATGACTTCGGATATGTGATGATGGCATTCTCACAGGATGTGGAGGGAGCCGACGTTGTGGTGCAGAATTCAGGCTACAACTGGTTCAGTGCGTGTGCCGACATGACAACCCGCGACCCAAGTTATGCCAATCCCTATACCCGCTACAAGCATCCCTACAACCAGATAGGTGTCGCCAATGAAGTGCTGGCAAGTGTGGAGGAAGGCAGCAATAAATGGGCACAGGCAAAGGCAATGCGCGCATTTGCCTACATGCAGCTGGCGCCATACTTCCAGTTTGGATACACCGGACACAAGGACGAACCCTGCATTCCGATTCTTTCTGAAGGAGTGGACTATACCAACAATCCGCGTGCTACCATGGCTGAGGTGTATGACGCAATACTCACTGACCTCAACGATGCCATAGGCGCACTGCAGCAAAATCCGACAACACGTGGAACTGACAAGACCCGCATTGACATCAATGTGGCATACGGACTGCGTGCAAGGGCTCACCTTGCTATTGGCGAATATGCCAAGGCTGCCGATGATGCCGCAAAGGCTATGGAGGGCTACACTCCGGCATCAATAAACGAGATTAGTACACCTACATTCACCGACATGGCTGAGCACAACTGGATGTGGGCAATCGACATTACCGATGACATGGTGGCTGAAGACGGTTATCCCACAAGTTGCTCGTGGGTGGGCTCGTTCAGCGGTAGCAGCTACTCTGCCGGAACAGGATGCTATGCCTGCTGCAATGTGATGCTATATAACAAGATTCCTGCCACTGATGTGCGCAAGGGATGGTGGGTGGACGAAAACCTGAAGTCGCCCCTGCTTGAAGGACTCTCATGGAATGAGGCGCGGGGACAGGATATCGCCACTTATGAATATGATGATAAAGTTGCTTTCCTGCCCTACACCAATGTGAAGTTTGGAATGAAGTCGGGCATTGGAAGCGCGGTGAACAACAATGACTGGCCACTCATGCGTGTTGAGGAGATGATTCTCATCCAGGCTGAGGGACTTGCCAAGAGCGGCAATGAGAGTCAGGCACGCACAGTGCTCGAAAACTTTGTGAAGACCTACCGCGACCCCGCATATACTGTTAACGGACGCCAGCTGTCGCTTGCTGATGAGATCTGGTTCCAGCGCCGCGTGGAGCTGTGGGGTGAGGGATTCTATGTTGCCGACATGAAGCGACTGGGTAAACCGCTGGTGCGTTTCCATCAGGGTGAGGTCAACAACTGGCCTGAGGCTTATCAGTTTAACATGGCTGCCGACGATCCATGGCTCAACATGCGATTCACACAGACTGAGATGAACAACAACAAGGCTATCGTGGACAACACGGGCGGCACGCTGCCTGTGGCTGGACAAAACGGTCAGCTGCGCGATGGAGTGACAGATTGATATTTGTCGCCAGACATAATAAAAAAAACGAAAAAAATAAAGGGAAAATATTATGAAACTACTCAATAAATATATATGTGCCGCAATGGCAATGACAGCGCTTCTCACATCGTGTGGTGATGACGATGACAACTGGGCACCGGGCGCGGCTGAGGCAGCTGGAGCCACTACAGTGTATTTTACAAAAACGGCAGTGGCAACGGAGCTCGACCCCACAGACCCAATGCAGATGACCGTGGAAGTGGCACGAGTGGGAGCTACCGACCAGGCGCTTGATGTGACCTTCGATGTGATTAAAAACACAGCAGATGTGTACAATGTACCGACGGCACATTTCGCGGCAGGCGAGGACAAGACCACTGTTACCCTTACCTTTGACAGGGCAGAGATAGGCGAGGAATATGATTTGCTGATAAATGTTCCCGAGGAACTGCGTGGTAAATGGTACACTGAAATCGATGGCGGTATGTCGTTCAGCGCATCTGCTGTGCGTGTGAAGTGGAACAACATTGGCAAGGGGCAGTGGCTTGACGGATTCTGGTATGGATTCTGGACTGAGACCGATGTGTTCCAGCGCGATGATATGCCAAATGTTTACCGCATTGCCAATCCGTACACCGACGAACTGGTGACATCATACGGTGAGACCACGGCAAGCTATACTCCCTATCTGGTGTTCACTGTGAGTCAGAACGGCTATGTGTCGTGGAGCACTCCCATACATATCAACACCTTCAACTCCAGCTATGGTGTGGAGATGCTGGGATGGCTGCCTTCGGCACTTAATGCATCGCAGGCTGACAAGGATGCTTTAAGCTATGCTGAATATACCGACGACGATGATATCCGTTATCTCACGATAGACGCATATTGGTATATGAATGGCGTAGGCGGATGGGGACCTGACGGCTCTTCACCCTGCTATCTCGCAATGCCTGGTGTCGACCTTGCCACAGAGTTGGGGTGGGACGCAGAATAATGCAAAAATAATCTAATCAAAGCAACTGAACAATCTCTCTTTTATAAGAGTTCTCCCCATCCCTTTTATTGCTGTGAAGCAACGTTGGATGGGGAGATTTTTATTTACTCTGCATATTTTTATTTATCTTTCATGTAGTCTCTTGGTGTTTGGCCATACATTTTCTTAAACATGGTGGAGAACGATGTAGTGTTGCTGAATCCGCATTTATACACTATTTCCGTGATATTGTGGTTACCCTCTTCCAGCAGCTTTGCAGCCTGCTGCATACGTATGTTGCGTATAAAGTCGTGCGGAGTCTGATTGGTAAGCTCCTTCATCTTGCGGTGCAGGTGTACGCGACTCAGTCCCACGCTCTGCGCTATCATGTCCACGCTCAGGTCGCTGTTGCTGATATTGGCGTTGATCACATCCATTATCTTTGTCATCAGTTTCTGGTCGGGCGTTGTTATTTCCAGCTTCTCCACCTTGTCGTTTTGGCTCTCCTCACCCGAGAATTTCTTCTCCATCACGCGTCGGCTGTTAATCTTGTTTATTATGGTACGCTTCAGTATGTCCATGTTGAAAGGCTTGGTGATGTAGGCATCGGCTCCGGTCTCCAGTCCTTCCAGCACATCATTGTCCATAGCCTTTGCCGTGAGCATTATCACCGGAATGTGGTTGGTGCGTATATTCGACTTTATCTTGGTGCACAGCTCGTTGCCGTCCATTTGCGGCATCATCACGTCAGTGATTACCAGCGCCGGCAGCTCTTTCTGTATCACGGGCAGCGCCTCGGCACCATCTGCACAAGTCAGCACCCTGAATGTGCTGCTGAGCGTCTGTGCAATGTATTGCCTTATCTCGTCGTCATCTTCAGCTATCACTATTGTCTGCAGCTTTGGCTTTGCTTGTTTTTTTGATGCCTTTTCTGTATCTTCCGCATTTATTGTATTATCTGCATCACCCGTATTTTCTACATTTTCAGTGTTTTCAGTCTGTTCTGCATTCTCCTTCGGCGCCTCCGGTAATGTGCCGTTTGCGTTTTCTCCAGTGCTGATTATATCATTTCCCGCATGTGTCTCCGCAGTACTGCTTTCCTGTTTTTGTGTCTTTTCCATTATCTCCTCTTTTGTCAGGTGGGCATAACCCAATGGCAGTTCGATAACGAACTTGCAGCCTCCTGGCACGTTCTCAGCATGAATGGTACCGTGTTGCAGTTCGGTAAGCGAGCGTGCAAGGTCGAGTCCCACGCCCGTACCGGGCTTGGTGTTGCTGCCCTTTGCCTGATAGAACCGCATGAAAATCTTTTCCAGCTGGTCTTCCGGTATCTGCTGTCCGTCGTTGCTTACATAAATCCGCATGTTCTTGCTGTCGTGTTCCAGTCCAATCACCACGTTCTTGCCGTTTGGAGTATATTTCATTGCGTTCGACAGGAGGTTCATCATAACCTTGTCCAGTGCGGTGCGGTCAACCCAAGCCGACAGCTTGTTTATTCCGTCGTGCATGAATGAGAGGTTGATGCCCTTGTTGCGTGCCGTGTAGGCAAACAGTGAGCAAATTTCGTTAATAAATCCCACCATGTCGGTTTCCTGCATCTGCATTTTCATTTGCCCCTTGTCTATTTTCCTCATGTCCATTATCTGGTTCACGATGTGGAGTATTCGCTCGGCATTGCGCTTGATGGTGGCGTAGATGGCGTTGCGGTGAGGGTCGTTGTCCTCAGCCATGAGGTCTCCCAATGGCGATGTGATGAGCGTCATAGGTGTGCGTATCTCGTGGCTCAGGTCAATGAAGAAGCGCAGCTTGGCATCGTTCATCTCTTCGGCATGAATGTGTTTCTGCAGGTCGAGCTTATCCTGCTGCCGTGCCTTCATGTTGCGGTAGAGCCACCAGCATACATATATTATAATAAGGAGATAAATGGTTTTTGCCCACCATGAGAAGTACCATGGATGGTGTACCACGATTGTTATCTTCTTCACCTTCGACTGTACGCCGTTTAATGTAGCCTGTATCCTTATATTATAGGTGCCAGGTGTAAGATGTGTGAGTGTCAGGCGGTTTGTTCCTTCCGCCAGTGAGCTCCATTCGCCCGAGTCGATACTGTACCGGAATACCGTACGCTCCTTATTCTTGAAAGTGAGTGTCGACAGGTGCAGGGTCACCGTGTTGTCCTGATGGCTCAGGTCGAAGCGGCTGCTTTCCGCCACGATGGTGTCGGTTATCACATAGTTTCCCGACTTCATTCCTGCTCTCACTATGGTGTTTCCTATCTCCAGTGCCGACAGTACCACGTTGAGTTTCTGCTGTCGGGGGTTGATGTCCTCGGGCGTGAACACTGTTATGCCCTGCATTCCTCCGAACAGCAACTTGTTGCCGGTCATGCTTAACGACACGCCTTCGCTGAACTCGTTGCTCTGGAGTCCATCGTTGGCGTAGTAGTTTGTCACTTTTCCCGTGGCTGGGTTCAGACTGCACAGACCCTTCTTGGTGCTTATCCAAAGTTTTCCGGCCTTGTCCTCCTGTATGTCGGCAACCGAGCTTGAGGGCAGTCCCTGTGCTGTGGTGTAGCTTGTAATCCGTGTTTCCCCGTTTCTTTCAATTAGGTACAGTGCATCGTCGCATCCCACCCACAGACGTCCTTTCCTGTCCTCTTTTATTCCCGTCACGTTGTTATTTTCGAGCATTATGTTTGTCCCGAACGTCTTTGTCCAGCTTCCTGATGGAATGTCGAGTGCCGCCAGTCCCATTGATGTTCCGATATATAATATCTTGCCGTTGCGCGACAGCCGCATCTGCATGATATAGTCGTTAGGCAGACATTGTTTCGTGCCGCCACGGCTTTTGTAGCTCACGGTCTTGCCCGTGGCAATGTCATACATCTTCAGTCCGTCGCCCAGAGTTCCTATCCACAGGTGTCCTTTCTTGTCTGCAATGATTTCAAACACACCGGTAGCCTTGCCGTAACTCCAAGGCAGACGGTGATATTCGCCAGTTTCGGTGTCCACCCATCCGCAGCCCTTTGTGTAGGAGCCAATCCATAGCCGCTTGTTCTCGTCTTCGGCTATGCACAGCACAGCCGAGGGAATAGAGTTACTTTTGCCTTGTGGTGCAAAGTGTTTTTCCTGCCTGTATCCGCCGTCAGTGCCAAGGGCATACAGTCCGCCGCCGTCGGTGCCCACCCACAGTGTGCCGTCACCTGTTTGGTGTACAGCCATCACACATTCGTCGCCGATGAGGTTTTGCTGTGGCATCTTCTTTCCAATGTAGCCGAACCGTGACTTGTGGTTCATCTGTACAAACAGTCCTTTCTGAAACAGTCCCAGCCAGATGTTGCCGTCCTTGTCTCGGGTTATCGACCCCACTTTTGTTCTGCTCAGATTGGTCTTATAGGTGTAGAACGTGCTGTTTTTCACCGTTCCCGTCTGTATCTCGAGCAGTTTCAGGCCCTGACCGTTGGTGCCTATCATCAGCGTCTTGTTATTGGGCATCAGCGATGTCACCGGTATGTCCTCTGTCTGTGGTATCAGCGTAAATGCTTTTTCTCCCTTGCGCTTTACGTACACTCCGCTGTTGTTGCATCCGGCATAGATGTTTTCGTTGCAGTCCTGACAGATGTCGCTCATTATGCCCCTCAGGTCAATGTTGTCGAAGTATCGTGTCAGCCTGTTGTTGCGGTCAATGCATATCACTCCGTTGTCCTCGGTCACTGCCCACAGGTTGCCGTCATTGTCTTCCATGAGCTTCCTTGTGAAGTCGAGCGCTCTTTCGCCGGAAAGAATCTGCTCCGAGGTGGTCAGTCCAGTTATCTTGTGTAGTCCCCAGCCGCTTGTTGCATATATAATTGTTCCGTCCTTGCGCCTTATGGCATGGCTGACGAAGCAGTTTTTTGTCTTTCCGTCCTCAGTGACAGTCAGCAGTTTGTCGTTGACTATCACCTGTATGCTGTTTGCCTGGCACACATATATATGCCCCTTGCTGTCCTCTGTCACATGGTTCACCACATTGCTGTTCAGCCCGTGTGTCTTATACAGCGAGTAGAAGTCGTATCCGTCGTATATGTTCAGTCCGTTGTTTGTTGCCACCCATAGCATTCCGCGGCTGTCCTGATATGCCGATCTTACGAGACTGCTCGATATATGGCTGTCGCTGTCGTAGAGTATTCCCATCTGGGCATACGCTGTTGTTGCCAGCCATGCCGTCATGGCGACAACCGCAATCCTTAGTTTCATCATCATGCTGTTCATGCGTAGTTTCGTAGTATTTTAAGTTTTTGTGTGCAAAGTTAATAATTTTTTGTAACATTTCATTCATTTATCTTATCATTTTTGCATTAACCGACACTGAAATAGGAAAATTTATCCACAATGTTGCGCAATGAAAGCTATTTGATACAAATTATAAAGTGTAAATGCGAAACTTTATATAATTTTGCAGCGGAATTTTAAATCAGCTTAATTGAAAACTACAAAGTGATGATGAAAAAAACAGTATTGTCAATGGCATTTACGGTTGCGTCGGCGCTTGCCGCAGCACAGAATCCTTTTGTACAGACATGGTACACCTCTGATCCCGCGCCTATGGTGGCAGGTGATAGAATGTACGTGTATACAGGTCATGATGAGGACGGTGCTGACTTTTTCTGGATGAACGAATGGAGAGCTTATTCTACTGCCGACATGGTGAACTGGACCGACCACGGCGTGCCCTTGTCGCTCGACACTTTCAGCTGGGCTGATGACAGGGCTTGGGCGGCGCAGACCATAGAGCGCAATGGAAAATACTACTGGTATATATGTGCCCACTCGAAATTGTCAGGAGGAATGGCTATTGGTGTCGCTGTGGGTGACAGTCCTACAGGACCTTTCCGCGATGCAATTGGCAAGCCTCTTGCCGACGGCAACTGGGACTACATCGACCCTACTGTGTTTATCGATGACGACGGGCAGGCATATCTATAC
>ENA-OYXX01000437-OYXX01000437.1-human-gut-metagenome-genome-assembly--contig:-NODE-437-length-19381-cov-7.725913_pt1 | contig 19381 bp, 18 predicted proteins | sample MGYA00243976_ERZ653434 | MGnify/ENA primary metagenome ERZ653434 (study PRJEB26926, sample SAMN06165112) | human gut metagenome | biome: ENVO:00009003; feature: ENVO:2100002; material: ENVO:00002003...
CATTTTCCCGTTTATCGTTTTAATGGTAAAGATTCCGGTAGTTCTTCTTCCCCAATTTTCTTAGCTTGCCGTTGAGGCTAACATCTCCCGCAGGAATGCATCCGACTGGAGCGCATGGGCACAAGGCAGTAATTCTTCTCCGGCTGTGGTCATCGGCAGTTGGTCAGGGTAAACCTCATAGACCATGTCCATTATTGCTTCGGCATCTCTCAGCGCCATTGCGCCGATAGCTACCAGGTTGGCAATCTTGGGCTTGCATCCTCTGGCGATTTCGATACCGGAGTTTACGATGATTTTGTTAATCCCTCGCAGGTCCTGATGCGTTTTCTCCGTGTCGGGCACCGTTGCAGTCAACGCTCCTTTCAGGTCATGGAAGTCATCCATATAAGACCATGTGACAATGCGTATAGAGAGTTCCCGTATCAGGAGTGTGCTCTCATCAGGGAATGCATCCGCAAAATCCCATGACAGCATTTCAATGGCGGAGCATGCCACGCTATATGCGTCTTCCATATCTAAGTCTGCATTGTGCAATGTAATGGTTCGAAGAATGGATGCCAGCACCGTTGCGTAGAATGCGTTGTGCTCGATTTTGGGCTGCTTTATGAATGCCTTAGAAACTGGCAAGCCATACTCCCCGAGGAGCTTCTCGTATAGCATAGCTGTCAGGAACGCAGTGCGCAGTGCATCGGTGCAGTCTTCATGAGCTTTCGCCGCCGAAACATCCTCATCATCGTACAGTGCATTGATTGCAAACCGGAAGCGGTTGACTGTTGGGACAATTTTTTGCGCATAGTCACCGTAATATGGGGCTCTGTGCCACGGCTTTTTGGTATGCCAGAGGAAATCCTTCAGTTCCTCGCCCGGGTGAAGCAATTCGTGCTTATTCGACATCATTTCGTATCGAATTGATGGTAGGCTATCCGCAGTAAGAATTGCCTTCTTACCATCGTCCTTAAAATCAAGGATGAAATCAGCGGGGATGGACAGCGCGATATAATACGGAGGCCATTCGTCTTTGCTGTTCCACTTGGTCACAGGCTGCAAGATGCCTCTGAACATATCTGCTTTGTTCGTACGGGCCCCTGATGGATTGGCGGGAAACTCCCAGCTTTTCCCAATCGGCGTAGGCGGGTGCCCGTAATAGATGCGAACGCTCTCTCTGCCATCCAGCATAGCCAGCGTTCGATATCGCTGGGCTGTGGTTTTAGCATCCAATAGCATTTTGCTGATTTCCTCATCTAACAGCGTCATCTGTTCCCACGCGGGATAGATGTCAATTCCTTCGAAGAATGTGTCATAGAGCTTATCTTTCGGCAAGCCCTCATGTGCAAGCAAGATTTTGAACGATTCCATCAGGCAGGTTCCATCACCGATAGGGTCATCGAAACGGAAAAATGTTCGGAAGTCCTCCTGCATGCAAACCAGGTCATTCATCATGCTTGCAAACTCCAGGACCTTTTCTTCATATTCCGCGTCCGATTTAATGCCAGGAATATAAGGGTTGCCATCTACAATGTGCAGCGGGAAGAACACCCCTGTAGCACTGCGTCCATCAGCGTATTGCTCGAAATAGTACATGCGGACGTCTCCCTTATTGGGAGTCCTGAAGATTACGTTTAATGGATGAATACGCGGAAAACGTTTTTTCCAAGTAGCATAGTCAATTATTTGCTGACCATCAGCTGTGGCTTCAAGCGCATCCACGGCTGATGTGGACCATAACGTATCTATGACGATGTAGTCCTGCCACGATGAGCCTGACGTATTGACCTCGTAGAATGGGCTTTGCTTTATTCGTTCTGCAAGCGTTGTGCCTTTTTTCATGATTACTCCTCCTTCTTTGATATATAAAAGCCCGCCAGCTTCCATAGTGAAACTGTCGGGCAGAATTTGTATTGAATATAGAAACGACCGCTGGTGAACCCAGTGGAAAAGAGAACGTTCCATCTATGATGGATGAGAGAGACATTTACAAGTATTAGTATACTTGATGTCGACGCAGGAATCAAGGGATTTTGGCAAAAAAAATCACATGTTGGACGTGTCTCAGCAAAAAGCGAAAGGGCGTCTGGATTTCCAGACGCCCCTTGTGTTTAACGTGCTTCCTCCGGCAATGATTTCAGCAGTTCCAAGAGATATTTTTTGTCCTGCAGCGCATATGCAAGCGCCATAGATTTTACTCCGCCGTCTGTTTCTGGCATCGACACCGCGTTCTCGCCGAAGCGCCAACGGTCAAGATACAGCGCATCTCTCAATGACAGAACAGCCCACGAGAGCAGCTTCTCGTAGACGCAGAAGGCTTGCTTGGACATATTCATCTTGTAACATGTGAACGTCGCAAGCATTCCATAGTCAGATGGCTTTCCCGACGTGCTGTCAATTTTACACAGAAGGTCCATTTCATCGTCGGCAAGAAGAGACTTTGTAAGCGCCATGCAGATATAGCCTATAAAATCATCTCCGTGTTCTTCAAAATCGTCTGCACCTATTCCTTTGGACGTCCACATGATAGACTTCCAACGGCCTTCCTCAAGCACGCCTGTCCCGAAACGCTGCAGCATCCGTTCTTCTTCCTCGAAATCATGAATGTGCCCTGCCGTATAATACGTGACCTGAACCAGTGAATAAAAAACAGCTCGTTCAGCCAGCGGCAGCTTCTTAAGCTTCAGGGGAATATCTTGCGTATTCTGCTTGTAAATAAGTGCTGCCAGCAGGCTTACGCGGAGCGCTCTTACCCGAGATGCATCGAGTTCATCCAAGTCATTCGGGCCTTTTACGAAAGGCGGCAGTCCTTCATAAATCCGGTCAGTCCTACGTACGGTTGGGATGATATATGCGTGTTTCGGAAGTTCCGGCTGACGTTTATCATCCTCCCACAGATAGTTCTCTGCATTGAGAAGCGGAATCACATATTGCATATCTCTTATTGGCGGGTCCTCCACGAGGTACAGCTTGCTTTCGTCCTTAAGCGTTACTATATCAAGGATATCGTTTCCTCTGACAGAGACGATATTGAGGCTTCTATCGACGCCTATAACGTCATCAAGCATTGCTGCTTCTTTCAGGGCGGAGAATTTATCCTTGTACCAAAGATAGCTATGCTCATTGCTGGCATAGAGTTCGATGGGCTCAGGGATACGGCTTAATCCAAATAGCCTCACTGCCCTCTCGTCAGCCAAGGCAGAGGTGCCAGAGGTCATGGCCTCTCCGACAGAAAAGAACATGCCGGCGTCGTGTTTCTTCATTTGTTCGAACTTATACCGCCATGCAGGATACACGCGAATCCCTTCTATCAATGCTGCGTAGAGTTCTACGTTGGTGAACGCATTGTACTGGATAGCGGCGATGAAAGAATCCCAGAGTGCAGAACCGTCTCCGATTGGGTCCCTCATGCGGAAGAAGGTCTTATAATCCCCTTCTTTGCAAAGTGCTTCCATATCTCGTGCAAATGCATTGACCTGGTCCTGGTACTCTTCATCCGAAGGCCAGCAAACGGTCGTTGGCTCCCCATCGAGAATGCGAAGAGAGAACACAACCATCTTGGAATTCTTTGAACTGAGTTGTTTATAGAACATCGCCGTTGGCTTTCCGTTTTTCCTTCTTTTCCCATATACCACATGGTATGCAGAGATATCGGGGAAACGCTCCATCCATTCGTTCAACGTGAAGTCTGGCTTACACCCAAATGCAATTGTGAACATTTCCGGGTCTTTTACGTTGATAAGGGGCATTGCCCCGTTGTCTAAGCTATAGTCCGTATCAAACTCGTAGAGCGGATTGGCCATAACTCTTTTTGCAAGGTCACTTAACATGATTACTCCTCCTTTTTTGTAATATATGAAAAACCAGACAGCTTCACCATAGAAACTGTCTGGTCGAATTTTATTGAATTGGGAAACAACTGCCAGCAAAGCATAGCAGAAAAGGAACGTTCCATCAATGATGGATAAAGAGAGACATTTACAAGTATCAGTATACTGAATACCCGTACAGAAATCAAGAGGTTTTGGCAAAAAAGCGCATACGATGGACGTGTGGAGCAAAACGAAGGGCGGTGTTTTGAGAAATCAAGGGCCCCTGGGCTTAGGCTTTTTCGCCCGTCTCGAAAATGTGCCACCCAATGGCGCCGAAAATGCTTTGAAGGCTCGTTTTGTCAGAAACAAGGACTTTGTCGAAGGAGTCTATGAACTCCTTTGCTGCGACATCTCCGAGGATAGCTTTCAGCTGCGCGAAATCTTGGACATCGAAAAGGACCTGCTTCCCGGCGGCGGTGAGTTTTCGGAATTCTTCCTGCGGGTCTTCCCACAGCGACAACGCATTGACATAATCGTCGATGAGGATAGTTCCGCTCCCTTTCTGGTTCTCCGCGAGGCGGAGGAGATACCACAGAAGTGTCATGCTCAGGTCGTCAGCATGTGCCCAAGAAGGGCGGATGAACACGAGCGTCTTCTTGCTGCCCCATACTTGGTCGAACCGGAAGGTGCTCTTCCCTGCCAGTTCTGCATGCATCTTCCCCTTGGCCAGCTTGTTTAAGTGAAAAGCACTTGCCACAGAAACATTCGCATAAAGGTTTGAGCTGCCATCCCGCAGCATCTCAAGGGCATCCTGCCGGGCATGTGCGTTCAGTTTCCTGACGCCAACACGCGGCACCAGAGCCCGAACACTTCTGGTTACCTGCTTTGAGAATGCGGCAGACAAGTAAACGTCCAAAACATCCTGGAAAGAATGAGCCTCGCTCTTCTCTATTGCATACTGAATGGTCGCAGAAAACAGTGAGGATTCCAGCCTGAAATAGAAGTCATTATCAGAATGGGGTGCTGTCGGCGTCAGCATTTTGTAGACAGTGGTTGCCCATTCACAGAAATCTTCTTCGGAGAAATTCTCGCATGGGCGAAGCTGTTGTAAATCCCAATGCTCCGTGTCTTCGCTCGGTGCGTCAACGCGGACGATTTCATATCCATGGGCTCTTGCGGCGTCTGCCGCGTGTTCTTCAAGAAATCCGAGTGGGTCTGTGGCGACGATTGGCTCGCCCCTCTCAATAGCTTTTAAAAGATTCTGGAGCATGAAGTTGTAGGACTTTCCGCAGCCAGAAGGCCCGCAGCAGAGCACTCTGCGAGGCGCAGCGCTATCCAGTCCGGTCAGCTTGTCATCCTGCGCGGCGATGTGGATGCCACCTGATTGTTTTGTCAGGTCAGTATGTTGTTTCACAATTTTCCATCTCCTTTGTGTCTAAATTATACCACATACGGAACCATATTGTCACCTGTGACTGTATACGAAATCGCGAAGAACCCTCAAATTTTTGCCATATCTTGTATGGCAGAATTTTGAGACATGGCAAACTGCACAAAAAAGCAACCCGCTCGGTACGATACCGAAGTATCGCACCGAGCGGGTTGTGATGAGGTGACAGATTAAATGCTCTTTTTGTTCTTCATCAGGAGAACTTCGCGTACTGGATAGCCGCGCCAACCAGCATCAAGTCCTTGCTGGCCTGAGAGCGAAGCTGGGTAGCATCCACAAAGTCGCTGGAGCCCCAGCCGAAGCGCCATCTGTCGATGGCGTCAGCGTCTTTCAGTGCGCACAGAGCATCCCAGATATACTGAGAATACTGCCGCTTGGCGAACGTCTCATCGAAGAATGCCTTCGCTTCTGCGTTCTCCTTGCAGTGGTAGGTCATCAGGAACTCGGCGACATCGTCGTCATCCTCCCCGGTTTCCTCCATCCAAATGCGATAGCTGTCTGCACCGTGTTTGGAATTGATTTCCTCGTCCGTACGACCGGCGTCATGCCAAATGGCGGCGCGGATGAGGGAATTGAACGTCTCCGCGATAGCCTCAATCTCCTTGTTCGTTGCCTTCAGATTCGGTTCGACCACGTTGACGCGGTACAGGTAATCGGCAATGAAGGTCACATCCTGCACGTGCTTCTTATCGTGGTCATTCCAGGAGACGTAGGACTCAGCGGCATCATCGATTTCCGTGTAGATATCGCTGATGTTGTAGTAAAACGCCTCGTATGCATTTCTCAGTTCTGCAGGATGCTGGACAATCTTATCCTGGAAGTCATCGATAGTCACGCAGTCGTGAATTTCGATGTTCTCCACTGTGCCCGGCACGACCATCACTTCTTCTTCGTGGCGGTCGGTGATGTAAGCCAGAAGCTCTTCCTTGTGGACGGTGCCCTTGATGACTCTGGCCGCTGCAGGGCAACGCCACGCTGCAAAGAAGTATGCAGCCGTGAGGTTGAGTGTCCAAGAAACGGCCTTTTCATACGGTGTGCTCTCGTTGCCTTCACCGCGATAGACGGTGACGACATCCGGCAAATCCTTCATGGTGGTCATGGCTGCCTTCCTCTGGGCGTCTGTACGCCCATTCAGCAGTTCCATGAACTTATCCATGTTGTCCGTCAGAACGCCGCAGCCGCAGTCGCCGAAGGTGTAGAACGAAATGAATGCTTCGTAGAGCTCAGGACTGGGCCCGTAGTTTTCCAGCAGGTCGAGGATGAGTTGAGCGGCAATGTTGCCGCTGCCCTCAGAAGCCGAGCCAACCAGAAGCTTCTTGTAGTTCTTCTTGTCACGAACCTCCTCAAGCTCCTGGATATGCTTTGCCAGTGCAACATCAAACGGCTCGTCGCGCCCGGGGATATCCAGAATCTGGTCGCCGAAGATATTGAGCGTAATGAAGATGCCCTTATGGTCGTAGTAGGCCAGACTCGAAGGAAACGGGCCGGACTTCGGGCAGATAACCTTATCCGCCGGGATGGCGGGGTATTTCTTCTCCCATTCCTCCTGCGTAAATCCAACAGGATAATGGTTCTGATTTGCCTTCTTCTTGTCTTCTTCCGTCTTGATTTCCGTAAGCGTAACATAGTCCGAAAGGCTATACTGCTTGTTCATGCCGGAATAGATGGATGAAATGCTCATGATTACTCTCCTTTATTTGTGATGTTGGAATTCTATATGATTTTTGCTCCGCTGTCAATGCCGAAGCCGGATGTAGGCTACATCCGGCTTCGACAATTAAATCAGCATATGCGGGGGCAGGTCAGGTTCTCTGTGAACCGGCCGTATTCCACGATGTCCGATGATTCGAGAATTGTATTCTTCCATAGCAGAGGCTTGGGTATTTTCGAACTCGACATCCGGCATATCACGCAGAGGAGCGCTCTTAAAAGGCGTCCTTTTGCTGATTTCCCGGTTGCGGTCCTCTCTCTTCTGGAAGTCTTCACGAATCATGGCGAGTTCTCTATCATCCTCTTCCAGACACTCAACCTGGAAGGTGGTAGAAACCTCGCTCCGCTTCTCCTTCAGCTTTGAAAGGCACATATCCATCATCGTCTGGATGCTGGATGGTTTGGCCGTTTCCGTGCCTTCTTTCTTGTAGTACAGCTGCGCGTGTTCATCTGCGAATAAGGTCAGTCCGCAGTCAGCCAGATACCGGAACATCGTGCGGAACGGCGAAATCTCGCAAATCCGCACAGGGCCGGTGGCTGCCTCTTTCATAACAGCGCTCAGTTCTGCACCATCATGTACCTCATACAGCAGCATATTCAACACCTCCTCCCGCAAAAACATAGAGCTGCTCTAAAACCTTGACCATCGCCAAGGTATCAAGTCCGCAGTATAAGAGCAGGCCTTTGCGAATGGCTTCGACCTTCTCATACTCTTTGATTAAATGCAAGGACCCAAAGGTTTCCGATGCCTGGGCGCCGTTGTGTACGACGGGCAGTGCATGGTAATCCAGCGCAGGGTCACCGCCGCAGAGCGCCGGGAGCACCGCTTTGATGGAATAGGAACCATGCATAGACGGTGTTGTCACCCAGCCCTTCTGGAAAGGAATCATCAGGTCTACCATGTTATCCACGATAGACAGGAGCCCATCCGCGAGGTCGGGGAACAAAGCAGCCAGCTTCCGGCAAACCGTCTTCTCGAAAGAAGAGTTGTATGCCATTGACTGTTCTCCCATGGGTATGTCATGCACCAGTTGCTCTGCCAACGCACGTCTGGGGTCCTTCCCTGCTACTGCAAGGAATTCACAGTGCTCCAACTCTCCACCCAGTTCCTGCTGAATGTGCAGGCTATACTGGAACGGAATCTGCTGGAACGGCTGTGTCCCCTTATACGGCGGGATAGCCTTCTGAAACGACTCAAAATCCAGATAATACAGCGGATACTGAATCGTATCAAGAAACGCCGAAAGGTTCTTGTAGTCCAGCTGCAGCCGGGACATCTCCTTGCCGTCGATGCCTGCGGCCATAGCCTGTGCCTGAATCGTCTGTCTGCCAGTCAGTGCGCCCGGCGCATGGAGCATATCACGCGGCGTGACAATGCCCATTTTGTAGAGGTCATATTTCTTCTTGGCGGTCATACCGGCCATGGAGAATACGCTCTTTTCCGGGATATGATGGATGGCGTGGCAATATGCTTTTGCGGGGCACTCAAACGGCGTCTCACAGTGCATATCCAGAGATTCTTCCGGCTCATCGCCCTTACACAGAGCCATGAACTTTTCCAGATTGGCTTCGACATTGACCGCTTCCTCCTGGACGAAATCGGTAACTCGCTCCATCTTGAAGTAGGCATAGATGTCAAGGTCATCACCTCTGACGTAGTCACCGTTAGGATGCATGAGAAAGACGTTACGGACAGAAAGCCCGAATCTCTTCAAAGCCTCGCTTACAACATGGTACTGGAAGGTGACATCCTCCAACTGGCGCAGCTTTACGCTGGTCGAGCTCTTGACCTCGATGAGGTCGGCGGCTTTCCCCTCGATACGGATGATATCCGCAGAGCAAGAAAGCCCGTTGGCGAGGAATGTTGCCTCGCAGATGACCTTGTTGCCGGCGTCAATGAGCCGGGCAGTCTCCTTTGCCATCTCCCCCGCCCTATTGAGCGGTACGGTAACGGCTCCGGGAAAATACGTTCTGGCCAGCTCGCCGACCTCGTTGCCTTCGGTCGTGCGGATATTCTCTTCTTTTTCGAGAACATCGCCTTTGTTTGTTGCCAGCCATAGCAGCTTCTCACATTGGCAGCCTTGCATGTACTGGGTCTTTGAAATTGCGTTCATAATGATTACTCCTCCTTATTTTAGTTTTTTCTGTTGGAATATAAAAAATCACCACCTCAGGACATCCATGAGATAGTGACAGAACTGAAAATATTTAAGATACGACCGTCAAGGGATGACGGGAAAGAGACTTTTCCTTTTGACAGGAAACAAAAGAGAGACATTTACAGTATCAGTATATCTGACACGGCTGCTGTTGTCAATTTATTTTTCGCCGGCAAACTGAATTCGCTGTTTTGGCTCTACGGGAAAACTGGGTTCTATTCCCTTTGCTCCGGGGAGGGCACCTCACGACCGTATGCCGGAAAGGCGCCCTCACGCTCGTTTTTCCCGCGCCGGGTACAGCGCTTAAACTCACGCATCCTCTGGTGGATACGACAATGCAAGGGCTCGGCATTCCGCGACGTACTTGCTGCGGCAACTCACGTACCCATATGGGTGCGTTCCGGTGCCAGTGCCAATGCCGAAACGATTGATAGTCTTCAACTTTGCCTTGTTATCGTTAGCATTTGCAGCCTGTTCGTACAGGCATACAAAAAGAAGTAACCGCCCAGCCTCCAAGCAAGCGGTTACTTCTTTTTAAGTAATCTTCAGGGGCTCACCGTCTGCCGGTAGCGCCTCTTTCTATCTCCTATTATAGCGGTTTATTTCGCGATGTCAAGGTTTCGCCTGCAAAGCCCTTGAGCTATTTGACCACACCTCAATTGCAAAGTGGAGTGTATCAGCATTTCTGCGGATACGCTCCACTTTTTGGTGTCCCGGATGGGACTCGAACCCATGGCCACCTGCTTAAAAGGCGGGTGCTCTACCAGCTGAGCTACCGAGACATATGGCAGGGGTGAGACGAATCGAACATCCAACCTTCGGTTTTGGAGACCGCTGCTCTACCAATTGAGCTACACCCCTATGTGGTACTCCCAGCCGGATTCGAACCGGCGACACCGACGTGAAAGGCCGGGGACTTAGACCGCTTGTCCATGGGAGCATTTGGCTGGGGTAGCTGGATTTGAACCAACGGTGACCGGGTCAGAGCCGGTTGCCTTACCTCTTGGCTATACCCCAATATGGCGGCTCCTGCAGGGTTCGAACCTGCGCCACTCCGGTTAACAGCCGGATGCTCTACCACTGAGCTAAGGAGCCATATCGTGCCCTGCTGCGTTGCAAGCCGCTCTCCCCTATTAAGGACGGAGACACATAGACCATTGTGATACAGGGCTTTGGTGATGCCGGCGGGATTCGAACCCGCAGTTTCCAGCTTGAGAGGCTGGCGTCCAGAACCATTTAGACGGCGGCACCGAAGGAAAGAAATATGGCTGGGCAAACGGCTTTTACTGCCCTGTCGGCACGGAATGGATACCGCCCCGGTGGGTTCTCACCACTATATTCTGTTAAGCCTATCTCTTGTGGCGGTCCCTGCTGGGCTCGAACCAGCGACTTTCTGATTAACAGTCAGACGCTCTGCCAACTGAGCTAAGAGACCATATGGAGCTGAAAGCCGGATTTGAACCAGCGACCTACGCATTACGAGTGCGTCGCTCTACCTGCTGAGCTATTTCAGCGTGTAAATGGGAGTGAATGGACTTGAACCATTGACCTTGCAAGATACCCCTTGCGTGCTCTAACCAGACTGAGCTACACTCCCTTAGAATGGTGGAAATGTTGACGTGCCCTAACCATTCAATGCTTCCCGCGAGCGAGTAACTATTCCGCTCATGCCGGATTTACTGTCCGCCCCCGGTGTCACATTTTCCGGGGAATCCGGGAATGGTGCTACCAAAGGGACTTGAACCCTTATGCTGTTTCCAGCAACAGATTTTGAATCTGCCGTGTCTGCCAATTCCACCACGGTAGCATATATGGTGGGTCGGGCTGGACTCGAACCAGCCGAGCTGTCAAGCACCTGATTTACAGTCAGGACCGCTACCTGCTACGGGATACCGACCCATATTTGCCGCCAAAGGCGGCTTGGCGCAGCAAAGAGGACTCGAACCTCCAACCCCTTTGAGGGGCACTCGCTTTCCAAGCGAGCCGACTACCATTATCACATTGCTGCATATTTTGGCGGAGAGGGTGGGCGTCGAACCCACAAGATGGGAGGTGCCCATCTGCCTGTTTTCGAGACAGGATAGCGTAGCCACTCGCAATCCTCACCATATGGCGGAGTGAACAGGACTTGAACCTGCAAACCGAATTTCTCCGGTCACGCCGATTAGCAATCGGGAGCCTTACCAGTTGGGCTCACCACTCCAAATGATTACAAATAGTATAATTACCTAAGCCCATAAGAAAGTCATCCCATGGACAGTCGAACCCTATTCCGATTGTACTTCTGCTTTTGCAAACAAAGAAAACCCCTGTCAGCAGCTTTCATGCCGTGACAGGGGTTTGATATCTTTCATTCTTTTTATTGTGCCGAAAAAGCTATGCGGCACTAAGAGAACTAAGACTTTCTATCATTCCCGTGAAACAGCACGACAAAGCGAGCAGAGTACGAATTTTCGTTACTCCACTGTTCGTAATTCTCTGTATACTGTTTCAACTGGAACTTGAACATCTTCAGTTCTCCTTTCTTTCGAATTACAGGTTATCGCTGTTTGCAAGTCATAATATAAACTATTTGTATTCACTTGTCAAGAGCATTTTTTAAATTATTTTTTGATGCCCTCACCTCAATTGCAAAGGTGGTAATGTTGCAATTGAAAAGGCGACACCAAAATGATGCCGCCCGCTAAGTCTGGTTCACTATACTGAGTTATGGACGCTCTCTTCTCAATCGCCCATTGCGTAGTGCAGCCAGCATCCGCCCTTGAAGAACAGGGCCACCACGGTCAGCATGAGTCCCATCGGGAAATCAGTAATCAGCAGATAAATCAGGGTGCCCCATTTCAGCAGGGTCCAAATAGCACTCAACATATACGAAAGCTCCTTTCGTTCCGTTTTTATCTCATGTATTCGATATTATTCTTGTGGCTATCCAAAGGCACAGAGCAACTTGTGTTGCCATGATGCACGGGATTCCGTATTTGAATTGCGGATGCTTTGTTTTGTGGTGGAAGAACCTCATCCCAAGGAATGCTCCCAGGCTGCCTCCGGCTATAGCCAAGAGGAACAGCACCTTTTCCGGAATTCGCCATGCCCCATTCTTTGCGAAGGATTTGTCCAACCCGAAAGCAGCAAAAGCAGCAAGGTTCATGACAACGATATATGATAGAACCTGCACAGCGCCTCACCTTTTTCGAACCTTTTGAGTTTTCCTCTTTTATTGGATGGCTTTATTATAGCACAACCATATATGCCCTTGCAAGGCGCATCGGTACACCATATATCGACCGTGAAAAATAAAGCATTCCTCCCTGCGTCGAAGAACTCGTAAAATCTGAACAAACCTATTGACTTAGCATCGACACATGAGTAAAATAATATTGTAATTGTCTCTCTCATTCCTATTCGTAGGAAAAGTCTCTTCACTCTCTATGTAGGGCTTTATGCCTTGCAGCGGAGCCGTTTCTAAATATTTGTATGTTCAAGGCATTCTCATATTATATGGGAATGCCTTTTTTATATATCCACGGAGAATTCAACAAAAAAGGAGAGTAATCATCATGAAGAAGCGCTTTATTGTTCTGTGCGCCATCCTGCTCCTCGCTGCTGCTTTGGTTGTCCCTGCATTTGCAGAGCCGCTTAACACCAGCATCAGTAGTCCGGCCGTTACAGACATCAACGATGAAATCGTTGATACCAACGAGCCTCGTGTCCGTTACGTCAGTAACCGTAAGGATTACATGACCGATGCAGGAGGCCCCATCTACTATGACAGGGATGCCATCGTTTCTGCAGTAGAATGCATTGCCAGTCAGATGGCAGAAAAAACAATTCAACATGTAAAGAAGCCGAGAGTCATGCTGATTCCGGCACCAGTATGGGAGGAGAAGTAACTATGGCAAACAATGTATTGGTCCAGCATGTATTTATCATGCCCGACGAAACCGCCGCAAGACAGGGCAAGAAACTTCGTGCCCTGTTCGATGCGTGCGCGTCTGATTCTTTGTCCCCTTTGGCCCAGGTTGCGGATAAACTCGGTGTTAGCCTCGACGGAATCGATGCTCGTACATTCGAGGTCGAGTTCGTTGAACCGGGTGATAAGCCCGACCTGATGAGCCATGCTCGCAACGATTATTCTCTCACCTGCCTTTTGGCAGAAGAGGACGCTGCGAACCATCCCAAGGTGGCCGCTTGGGATAAAATCCTTGCAAAGTTCCCTCACATCCAGCATTTCTGGATGGCGCAGGACCCTTGCAACGATTACTTTGAGAAGAGCGACCGTCCCTCTGAGGGTATTTTCCCATCTATCGTCGTCAACTTTTATGACGATGATAATGGGTGGGTCACCATCTCCGATTACGATGAAGAGTCGGTTTTGTCTCGGCTGGAAGAATACTTCCCCGACATTTCCGACACAGAGGACTGGGCGAATGATGAACGCATCTCCGTCCATCTCCTCTGAACCGTCATCACAAAAACTCCCCTTTCCAAATGGAAAGGGGAGTTTTTTATTTCTCGTTCACGCGCCCCCGCAGGGCGCGGCGGTTTCACTTGTGGAGTGGGATTCCCTGCTTTCGTCTGCAACTCACGCCCTATCGTAAGGGCGGCTGTTTACGGCTTACACCGTCCGCACGGGGTATATCCGGCAGATACAGCTTCTTCTCTGGAACTGAATTGGATTTGATTTTGTTCTGCAGGAAGGCTGTTGCAGGTCGGCTTATGGAATACCTGGGAATTGATATTCCCAATGTATGTTCCTGTTGTATCTGTTGAGTTCTGACCAGAGCCATCAGCTGTGGTCGGGTTCACTTCGGCGTCAGACGCCCGCTTTGCGGTAGTCCATGTAAGTGTTGTACCATCCGATACGCAAGTAATATCGCCCTGCAAGTCTGTGCGGTATACGGTGCAGTCTGCATCTCTGAGCTTGCTGAGCGTTTCGCTGTGAGGATGTCCATATTGGTTATCGGTTCCGCAGCTGATAACGGCATATTTCGGGGCAACTTCCCGTAGGAACTGATAGGAAGTTGAGGTGCTGCTCCCGTGATGTCCCACTTTGAGAACATCCGCTTTCAGGTCTGCGCCTGACGCAATCAAATCCTTTTCGGCATCTGCTTCCTGGTCACCGGTAAACAGGAAAGACGTACTTCCGAATTGTACCTTTAATACGATGGACGTATCGTTCGTTTCATCGTAGTCCTTCGTAGGACCCAGTACGGTCACACTTGCTTCTCCGAGACTATAGGTATCCCCAACGCTCGGCACTGTAATGCTGGTTCCCTGCTGGTCCAAATACTTGACCACGTTACTGAACGTCTTTGAATCGTACGAGGTTACAGGACTCAGCGCCACTTTTACCTTCGCGTAATTGAGAGCACCGGGTAGGCCTCCAATATGGTCGCTATGGGCATGGGTCATTACCATGTAATCCAGCGTATCGATGCCGCGATTCTTTAAGACGGTATATTCGACATTTGAGGCGGTGTTCTCTCCGCCGTCGATAAGCATATAGTGCCCATCACACTCTAAGAGGGAGCTGTCGCCTTGACCAACATCGATAAACGTGACGGACAGCGTGCTTCCGTTTGTGGTACTTTGCTGCGGCTGCTCCTCAGAACCCGCCGACTGATTATTGCCTTGGACTTCTTCCTGAACAGGCGGTTCAGAAGAGGCGTCCGCTGACGAAACAGGCGCATTATTGCCGGCACATCCGGCCAATAAAATAAGCGACGCGGCAAGAGCAGCTGTTAGCCTTTTGAATTTGCTTATCACCAGATGCACTTCCCTTCCACGTCACTCAGTTCTAACAAGAACCGCTGATAGTCAGGCGGCGTGACCTTCGTAATACATGCAAGGTAGTCTTCGTAGACATTTGCGGGAAAGATTCCATCATCTATCATAGAGAGCCGCACCGTATCGAGCTTCCCATATATCGTGCGGAAGGCTTCATCGGACAGGTCGATGTCGAGGTCATCCGGCAGGACGGAACTATAGTAAGCATCGTAATCCGCGTCCGAAAATTCCTTATCGACACTTTCATATATATGAAGCAGCTTTCCAGTGACAAAATCCAGCAAAATCCAATGCGACGGGCGCCGCAATCGATTCTTTGCCATATCACTGTGCAGCAGAGGGCATACATAGCAGGCGAGGAAGTAGGCGTTTTTCTTTTTGCGAATTACCAAATCGGATAAGCGGTGCGGATACTTCACGATTTTCGCTGCGCTTCCCCGCGCATATCCTATGACTTTTTTGGAGTTGATGAATCCCATCTTCTCACTTGTTGGAACCGGCATTTTTAGCCCTCCATCCGTTTTTCGTATTGCTCCACATTCGGAACAATCCCATTGTATCGTATGGCAATTTGAAAATCAAGATTTGTGAACAATTTGGTGTGACTGATTTTTCCAAATAGGCAGCTCAAACACCTGATAAAATGCGGAGTTCGCTTGCAAATACAAAGGATTACAGCCTTGATTTTTTATTCCATATGTGGTATGATTTAGACGTTCAATAAACGAATATTGTTCAACGCTTCTGACGTGTTACATTCGGAGAGGTGTCCGAGGGGCTTAAGGAACCGGTCTTGAAAACCGGGGATGCCAACAGCATCCGTGGGTTCGAATCCCACTCTCTCCGCCATCTGCAGGTGTAGTTCAACGGTAGAACCCCAGCCTTCCAAGCTGGTCACGCGGGTTCGATTCCCGTCACTTGCTCCATGTCCAACGGGAACTGGACGTTGCCAAAAGCATCGCCTCTGGTACATCCTTTCCTATCGGGCAGTTGGAGGACGTTCCCTACCTCCATGACATTTTTTCCTTTCTATCAGGCGGCAATGTCTGCATTGGCTCAGATATAGCCCGGCGGGGCAGGTCCTTTTCCCGCCCCTGTCTCCGCTGGGCGCGTCGCCCGCAATGCAATCTTCTTGGAAGTGGTTTCTTTGGTCTTACTACTTTCGCCACAACTGAATAAAGAGAAACAATCGGCAGCGGCGGATGCTAAAGAGCCCTTGGTTACAGCATCCATATTGAATAGCCATGGGAATCTGGAATATGGCTCAATTCGCTTCTTCTCAGATGTTGTATTCGTAGATTTCAAAGATGCAGAACGCTTTTCAATTTTCTTCTCGCCCAACAACATCAACGGCACCAGTTTAGGCCCTTTCCCTCTTGAAACTGTTGACTCGAACGTGCTGAGCTCACTTAAGGCATCCTTGTCGAGACAACGAGAGGGACTGTTCCGCACAAGGATGGTCAGCCATTATTCTCTATTCGATGGCAGTACAGCTTTTGCCGTTAGTGAAGCGTGGCAGGGAAAGGCCGGACATCTCTGGAGCATTTCGAGTCCAGAAGGTAAATACGTTGCAGCTGTTCGTTCCTTGCCGGATTCAAAATTCACGATAAACTCAAAGAGGGTTTGTTCGTTCCACTTGCTGCTCAACGACAGAAAGTGGACGATGCTCCCCATTCTACTATGCTCCGGGCTATATATGCAACAGTTAAATCAAATCCCCGGCGGCCCGTTGTATAAGGCTCCGCAGGAAGCATCTGGTGTCAGCAAGGGAATCGATGCTTTTATTCAAGAATCAGAGAAAGACGAATTCTTTGTCTAATGGCCCTTTAGCTCAGTTGGTTAGAGCGGCCGGCTCATAACCGGCTGGTCCCGGGTTCGAGTCCCCGAAGGGCCACCAGGGCGCTGTGCCCACCACAAACTCTTTCTCTCTATTGTTGCCGCATGATGTTCGCCATGGGGACGGTTGGCCCCCATCCTTCCCTTCCCCATGGCATTATGCGGCAGATAATAAAACAGACATATTGGGGTGTAGCCAAGTGGTAAGGCAAGGGACTTTGACTCCCTCATCCGCTGGTTCGAGTCCAGCCATCCCAGCCACCTTCCTCTTCCATGGGAAGGTCACATCTCTCTTTATTGAACGTCTCTCCGACATGCCTGTCTGATTTCCTCTGCAGACTGGTCATGTTGGAGAGACAAACTCTTTTGAGAAATTTTAAAAAGAAAGGAGCGCTTCGTTTGTTCCCTGACATCGATGATTTGATATTCGCAGATTGCGAGCCCACTCAGAGTGACCGTTAACGGTTACTACTGAGCGGGCTCGTGTTCTTTCTGTATTTACGCACCACACAGATGGCGAGGTGCTACGCTTATGAGGCTTAATTCTTACGAGTTAAGCGATGGATGGCTTCGTTGGCAAGTTCTGAACGCTCGCACTCCGCATCTGTGAAGGAAACCTGCCAGCAAACAGGGCTGCCTTTCATCAATTCTGAAACGACGGTCAACCCGGAAGAGTATCTGTCAAGATACGGGCTATCTATCTGGTTGATGTCTCCAAGGAGACAAATTCTCGTGCCCTTGCTGGCGCGAGTGATGAGAGTGAGCAGCTGGTCAGCTGTGCAATTCTGCGCCTCATCAACAATGACATAGGTATTCGCAATAGAACGGCCTCGCATGAATGTCATCGCCTGAATTTGCAGTACACCTTGTGCAACGAGTTCTTCGACTGGGCCGTAGGAAACACCGTCCTTAAATTCCTTCTTGGCGTTTGGCATTAAGGTCTCGATGTTATCGAATACGCTGCGCAGCAACGGGGATACCTTGTCATATTCCCCGCCGGGCAAATACCCGACAGGTTCGTCAAGCAGAGAACTTTGCCGAGTCACAAGAATGCTCCTGTAGTCGTGATGTTCATATGCCTGTTCCAATCCGCATGCAATGGAGAGGAACGTCTTCGCTGTGCCGGCAGGCCCCTTAAGGATAACGAGTGGAGCTCTATCCTGCGGCCCTTCCGCCGGTGTCATCAGTGCTTCGATTGCAAACCGTTGGGCAACATTACGAGGAGTGATTTCAAAAGGCTTTGTATTCCCGTACCGAAGAGGATATATTTTCCCTCTGGCATAGCGTCCCAAAACGCCGCCACAGGAGGGAGAATCTGCATTCTTAACGACGAGAAACTCGTTCTCGCTCAGCTTATAGGAGCTGGGACGCAGGAATTCCTCTACACCACTATCGTCAAGCCCGTAGATTTCTGTGTTTGCGTGGAATACGATTCCATCTCCGCCCTTTGCCAGTTCTGAAACATCCTTGGCCGGCAGATACACAATGCTGCGCCCGGAATAAAACTTGCTGACCTCGCTCGGGTGGTCATGCAGATAATCTTGCGCCTCCACACCAGAAGCAAACGAACAAAGCCTCGTTGCAATATCCTTTGTTACAAGAATGGCTCTCTGTTCTCTGGCAACATCGAGGATATTACTTGCGGTTGTAGGAATAATGGAAATCTCGCCGTTTGTTTCCGGCAGGATAACAGAAGGAACAGCAAAAGCTGTACCATCTATGTTTTCGAAGGCATCCAATTCCGGAACGCATCCCTCTGCTGCGATAGCCATATCCATCTCCGCCTCGTTCTCAGGATATGTATATCGAGACCCCATAGATGTGCTGTCATGGAACAGCTCCATCAACGTTCTCAGCGCATCACGAGCGTTTGCTCCTCGCTCTCCGGGCTTTGCGGCCTCTTCTTTCAGGTTTTTAATGGTCAGTGTAGGAATGAGAACCGTGTTCTCCTCGAAATACAATGGTGCTTTCGGGTCATGGATGAGCACAGACACATCCAACACAAAGGTCTTCGGCGATTTCTGGGTTGCCAAGTTGGTCACTCCTTTTAGAAAAGAAACAAATAGCGGCTTCCCTCATTACATGGTCTATGCAATGCGAGAAGCCGCTGTCATCGTTTTTGTTACTCCGCACTCTTGCCGTTCAGAGCATCTTTCAGAATCTTGGAAGCCTTGAATGTGGGGACCTTGGCGGAAGGAATAACGATAGTTTCCTTCGTCCGAGGATTGCGGCCCTGACGCTCGGGGCGCTGCTTTACTTCCAGAGAACCAATGCCAGGCAGAACCACTGCATTGCCCGCAGCCATCTGAGCCGGAATCACGCGGCACAGTGCATCCAGAGCGGCGGCGGCTTCCTTCTTCGTAACGCCTTCGCCCATTTCCTTAACCATGTGCTCGACCAGCGCGGCCTTAGTCAGCTTTTCCATAGTAGATATCCAACCTTTCATTCACGAATTTATTTTTTCGGATATGGCATCCATAAAGTAACTACATTGTACCACATATAGAACAAAAAGAAAAGAGGAATTTATTGATTTATTCAAGAATATTCAATGGTTCTGCCGGTTTGAGCCGATTCTATTCTTCATAATTTCCGAACATTTTACTGTCTCTTATACACATCTCCGAGCCCACGAGACCGTA
>ENA-OYXX01000440-OYXX01000440.1-human-gut-metagenome-genome-assembly--contig:-NODE-440-length-19297-cov-24.392215_pt1 | contig 19297 bp, 6 predicted proteins | sample MGYA00243976_ERZ653434 | MGnify/ENA primary metagenome ERZ653434 (study PRJEB26926, sample SAMN06165112) | human gut metagenome | biome: ENVO:00009003; feature: ENVO:2100002; material: ENVO:00002003...
CCCCCTATCCGAGAGCCCCGACGAGTCAACCGACCCGCCGGGGCTCATCTTTTTTACCGCTTTTCTCCCCCTCCTGTATTTTTTACCGGCGCGCTAAAAAACTTTCTCGGCCCCTAACTTCCTTTAATGCCTTTAAGCTCCTTAACAATGATTCGGTAAGAAATGGATTAAATGACTGATAATCAATTAATTACTCTGCCTGGAATTTCTTGAGGCAAATTATTGATTTTCAATCAATTACAGCACATTCACCTTAAAATTTACCGAACCATTGCTTAAGGTCTTTAGGGTCTTTAGGGCCTTTAAGGTCTTTAGGGCCTTTAATGTCGTTGGGGTGTTTAGGTTTTTTTAATTTGAAATGTTAATGTATGGTTAATGAATGTTAAATTGGGGGGGTAAAAATTAATATACCTATCTTTGTATTGCTCTCCGACCGGAGAGCATGACTACTCTTTTTGCAATGGATATTCCGCCTCAGATTTTGAGGTTCATATTTTTCCCTATCTTATTATACTTCCGTTATTTTACCATGAAGAAAGTTTTACTTAGCGCGGTGCTTGCAGCATCCGCCGGGTTTGCAGCGCATATTAGCGCGACTCTTCCTGCTTACGACGCTCAGGCGGCTCTCGTTGCTGCTAAGGCTGACATCCCCAACTGGATGAGTTATCTGCCCGACGAACTTTACGTAGCTCACGTTTCAATTCCCGGCACTCACGACACTGCAACAGGTCATGAATGGGAATCTTCTCTCGGGAAATCTATGTCGACCACTCAGGTTGCAACTATCGATGAGCAGCTTGCCGGAGGTATCCGTGCATTCGATTTCCGCCCCGGTCTTAAGACTAACAGCGAAACAAATGAGGATTACCTTGTCTGCGCTCATGGCACGACTTATCTCAAACTCACACTCGACGAGGCATTCAAGAAGCTTTCTGATTTTCTCGACGCCCATCCAAAGGAGTTCTTCGTGATTCATCTGTTCCGCGGAAATATCTATCGCAGCGGCGACGGATCAAGCACAGAAGCACAGCGCCAAAGCTACAACAGTCTTTTCGACAAAACTTTCAACAAAGGCGATTTTTCGAAATATATTATTGATTATACCCCCGAGCTGAAAGTGAAGGATATCCGCGGTAAAATCGTGGTGTTCCGTCGCGATCGAATCGATTTCGCCCATATCGAGAAGGGCGGCAATCTGAGCAACTGGCCCGGTGATGCCGAAAACTGGACGAAGGATAATTACGTTACGGCTTCCAACGCCACTCATCCCTCGGTGAAGGGCAAGATTTTCGTTACGGACGTTTCCTCGCCTAAAAACGATGCAACGAAGTTCGAGACCGAAATCACCTCCATTACGAACCTGTACAACTACGCCATTTCCCAGCCTACTCCGACCGAGGCTGCAGCTTCCGGCTTCTACGCCCGGACTGGACGATGATCTTCACCTCAGGAGAATACAAGGGATCGGGTACAAAGGCTTATCTGAACAATGCCGTGGAGACCAATCCGCATCTTACAAAACTTATCAGCGAGTCGACGGTAAAGGGACCGGTCGGCATCGTTTTCTCCGACTGGGTACTCGCCGACAAACATACCTACAGCAATGTGGAGTATGAGGTGAAGGGCAACGATCTGGTTACCGCCATCATCGAGAACAACTTCGCCTACGCCGACCGCTACCGTGTGGACGAGGATGTGATGACCTACCCCGAAGGCACCAACAACTGGGACGACTCCAAGGAGTATTTCCTCCGCAACGTGAAGACGGGCAAGCTCCTCAGCTCGGGCGGTACATGGGGCACCCACGCCGTGCTCGGCAACTACGGCATGCACGTAGTGCCTGTCTACGACAAATACGAAGACGTCTATACCTTCTCCACTACTTCGGGCAACGGCAATATAGGTTTGGACAACGCTCCCTCGTTCTACATCGATTTCGCTCCCGCCACTGCTTTCAAACTCCTTCCTGTCGACGGCAAGGACGGAGTATATATCCTGAGCTATACGGCCGACGGCAAGCAGATGGCCTTTACTCCCGATCCCGTCAGCGGCTGGATCGACGGCACGGAATATATGCTTGAGCCCAAGGAACTCGATGCTACCAATGAGCTGCTTCAGTTCGAGCTCGTCGAGGTCGGCGAATATCTTAAAGCGCTTGCCGACGGTCTCGCCGAGGGTGAGAGCGCGGATCTTACCGACTATATGCCCGGCCACAGCGTATGGCCCAACGACCGCAACAACTGGACGGCCGTAACCAATTCCTACAGCTCGCTCGCATATGAGGGTGTCGACCAGTGGAACGACAAGGACCTTATGATGCATTTCCACAATAAGAGCACTACAAGCAGCTATTCAGTACCCCGCACCGTCTGGACTTTCGACAAGGAATTCTCCGGAATGCCTGCCGGCGACTACACGCTCACCTTCCAGGCCGCCCAGTATAACCTCGCCGACGCCGAAGGTTTCACCGCCAAAATCAACGGTACCGAAATAAAGAACAAGATAGGCGCTGCAGAGACAAACAGCGTGCAGGATGCCCTCAATCTTTTCCGCACGAAGACCGCCGACTACACCGTAAGCCATGACTTCACTCTCGCCGAAGGCGAGCCAGTGGCCCTGTCGATGACCAACGGCGAAATATCAGGTAAGGAGGCATGTCTCTTCCTCGACAATTTCCGCCTGATGTATCACGGCAAGTCCAGCGGCATCGTCAATGTCGGTGCTGAGGATGGCTTTGATGCCGATGCTCCCGCCGATGTGTTCAGCGTGTCAGGTGTGCTCCTGCGCAGCGGGATTGCAACCGACAACGCACTGGAAGGCCTCGCCCCCGGCATCTATATCATCAAGGCCGGTTCGAAGGTCGTGAAAGTGGCTGTGAAATAACAGCTCGCACGTAGGTTGCGTCAGCCGACGGATCCACTTAATTTATATCTAATGGCCGCAGCTTCGTTTCGGAAAGCTGCGGCCATGATCTTTTGCTTTATTTCGTAGGCTGGAATCAGTCGGTCGGGCATAAAAAAACGAGAAATTGCCGTCACGGTAACTTCTCGCTAAATAATAAACCAATCATTATCACATTTCTTGCAATGGAAAAAGTAATTTTGCTATGTATCTTTAAAACATACTGCACGGAAAATGGTTCATCGCGCCGCAATTTTTTTTCAAAATATTTTTCTCACCGCTGATTCCGCGGATTTTATTAGTATCTTTGTAGAGCGACGCATGATTCCTTTGTGCCGCGACGCACGATTTCTTTCGGGTGTAGGCAGAAGGAGTATATCTCTCCGGTTACATTCTGTCTCGGGAAAAACGCTATGAAATTCCGGCGTTTAGCAATGATTAACACAGGTGTGCATCGGGTTTTCACCGGTCGGGTGTTAACTTTGTAGCACCGCAGGAAATACCACCGCAATAACAATAAAAACAAGATACAGATATGGCAAAAAAAGTTGCAGCCAAGACCCTAACCAAGAACGATACCCGCGAAGCGAAAGCGGAGGCTCTCAAGCAGGCTCTCGGCAACATTGAGAAAAACTATGGCCGCGGCGCCATCATGAAGCTTGGAGACGAGGCTGTGGAGAAAGTCGACGTGATTTCCACCGGCTCCATCGGTCTGAACTACGCCCTTGGTGTAGGAGGTTTCCCCAAAGGGCGTGTAATCGAGATTTTCGGTCCCGAATCGTCGGGTAAGACTACTCTCGCCCTCCATGCCATCGCCGAAGCTCAGAAGAAAGGCGGAATAGCCGCCCTTATCGACGCCGAACATGCCTTCGACCGTTTCTACGCCGAAAAACTCGGTGTCGACGTTACAAACCTTCTCATATCGCAGCCCGACAACGGCGAGCAGGCTCTTGAGATTGCCGAGCAGCTGATCCGGTCGGCTGCCATCGACATTCTCGTAATCGACTCCGTTGCAGCCCTTACCCCCAAGAGCGAAATCGAGGGCGATATGGGCGACCGCAACGTGGGTCTGCAGGCGCGCCTCATGTCGCAGGCTCTGCGCAAGCTTACAGGCACTATCTCGCGTACCAATACCGTGTGCATCTTCATCAACCAGTTGCGCGAGAAAATCGGTGTGATGTTCGGTCCGGCGGAGACTACCACCGGAGGAAACGCCCTGAAGTTCTACGCCTCCGTGCGCATCGATATCCGGCCGAGCACAGCCATCAAGGACGGCGACAACACCCTCGGCCGCCTCACCAAAGTCAAAGTGGTGAAAAACAAGGTAGCGCCCCCCTTCAAGCGCTGCGAGTTTGACATCATGTTCGGCGAAGGCATCTCCAAGGCAGGCGAAATCATCGACCTCGGCGTGGATACCGACGTAATCCAGAAGAGTGGATCGTGGTTCAGCTACAACGGCCAGAAACTCGCTCAGGGCCGCGAAGCCGCCAAGCAGCTGATGTACGATAATCCCGAACTCGCCGAAGAGCTTGAGGCAAAAATCATGGAGGCCCTTGCCGCCGCCGATGCCGACAAGAGCAAACCTAAACCCAAGGCAAAATCGAAGTCGGCCAAAACCGCCGAGGACGCCCCTGAAAAAGCCCCTGCCGATCCTGCCGACAACGATGTCGACGACGTAGACCTCGATTTCGACGAAGACGACGACTTCACCCTCGAAGAAGACCTCTGATTCCCCCCAAAGCTTATAAGAATAATAAGCCCTATAGAAACCTTATCCACAAAAGAACAGGCTGCCCCCAGAGGCGCAGCCTGTTCTTTTGTGACCCTCGGGGGGTGTCAGATCTTAAGCCGGTAGGGCTTGCCGTTGACTATTACGATATAAAATCCGTTGTTGGCAACCTCAAATGTCATAGCCGTGCCGTCGGATTTCGCTGAATGGCAGAGCGAGCCGTCAAAGCGGTAGATGTTGACAATGGCGTTTACAGGAGCACCCTCCACGGTAAGCCGTCCGTTGAGGCCGTAGCATCTTACGTCATTATCGGAACTTACGTTTTCCACTCCGCTCGACTCGTGGATAATGAGTCTGGCGGCTTTAGTGTGGAAATTGTAGTTGCGGTCGTTGCCACCTTCAAGATTGATGGCGTATTCACCGGGCGTGGCGGTGTTTTCGGCTTCGCAGACTATCGAGGGAAGTTCGTCGATATCCGAGGCGGAATCGTCGTAGCAGAGACCCGAGCAAGTCAGGCCGAAGGCCGGGAAGGCCTCTCCCTGCATTATTTCGTAAACCTCCTGTTCAAGAGCCACGTCGAGGTCGGCCTTATCGATAATCAGCTGACGCATCTGTCCGATGATTTCCATGGGTGTGCCGGCTTCCGGATAGCTGGCGCCGATAGTAGCCTCACCTGCGCCGACAATCGAAAGTGTCGAGCCGTCGAGGCGTGCTACCGAGTTGTCGGAACTTTCGTAGCTGAGCGTTACCCCTTCCGGAGCATAAGCGGAAAGATCTACCGGTTCGTCGCCATATCGCATCGCAGGGAGCGGATTGAGCGCCAGCATATTGTCGTTCATGTTCAGGAACTCTTTCCATACCGGAGCGCGCAGGTAATATCCGAGGTTCCCTTTGGTAACTACGAGCTGACACGTCTTCTTGTCGACAGAATCAAACACCATCGATGTAATAACCGGTGGCGTAGGATTCAGCGAGCGTATTTTCTTGATATTGGTACAGCCTTCGAAAGTATAATCGCCGATAGAAGTAACGCTATTGCCGATTGTAAGAGTTCTTAAATAACTATTTCTGTTAAAGGGTGATGAGTGGCCTATAAGATTTCGGCCAAGATATATAGTTCTCAGAGGGCAATTATAAAATACATGATAGCCTAAAGACAAGTCTTGTTCACCATCCTCAAAAATAAGAGAAGTCAGCTGATAGCAGTCTTGGAACGCTTCTTTGTCGATAGATGTGACACTTCCGGGAATTTTGATGGAGATAAGCCCGGAGCAACCGGAAAAAGCATAGTTGCCGATACTCGTGACGCTTCCGGGGATGTTGATGGATATAAGTCCGGAGCAACGTAAGAAAGCGATAGCGCCGATATCTGTGACGCTCCCGGGGATTTCGACGGAAGTCAGTTGGGAGCAATCGGAGAAAGTGCCAGACCCGATAGATGTGACACTTTCAGGTATTTTGATGGAGGTAAGTCTGGAGCAACCGGTGAAAGCGTTATGCCCGATAGATGTGACGCTTCCGGGGATGTTGAGGGAGGTCAGCCCGGAGCAACCGCAGAAAGCTGAAGCCCCGATAGATGTGATGCTTTCGGGGATTTCGATGGAAGTCACCCCGGAGCAATCGAAGAAAGCAGAGGCGCCGATAGAGGTAACGCTGTTACCGATAGTAAGAGATGTTAAGGATTCCTTTCTGGAAAAGGGTGATTCGGTCTCAATATTTCGGCCAAGATGTCCTGTCGCAATGGGGCAGTTTTTAAATACATAACTGCCTAAAGACAGCCCTTTTTCACCATCTTCAAGAATAAGAGAAGTCAGCCCGGAGCAATCGTAGAAAGCCAAATCGCCGATAGATGTGACGCTTTTGGGGATTTTGATGGATGTTAGCCCGGAGCAAGCTCGGAACGCTTCATCGCCGATAGATGTGACGCTTTCGGGGATTTCGATGGAAGTCAGCCCGGAGCAATCGTAGAAAGCCAAATCGCCGATAGATGTGACGCTTTCGGGGATTTTGATGGAGGTTAGCCCGGAGCAAGCTTGGAAAGCGTAATCGCGAATAGATGTGACGCTGTCGCCGATTGTAAGAGATGTTAAAGATTTCTTCCCGGAAAAGAGGTTTGAATCACAAATGTTGCGGCCAAGATGACCAGTCTCAATGGGGCAGTTATAAAATACATCATCGCCTAAAGACAAGTCTTTTTTACCATCCTCAAAAATAAGAGAAGTCAGCCCGGAGCAATCGTAGAAAGCTTCATCGCCGATTGATATGACGCTTCCGGGGATTTTGATGGAGGTTAGCCTGGAGCAATTATCGAAAGCACGGCTACCGATAGATGTGACGTTCCCGGAGATTTTGATGGAAGTCAGCCCGGAGCAATTAGCGAAAGCATTGCTACCGATAGATGTGACGCTGTTACCAATCGTGAGAGATATTAGTTTGCGCTGTCCGGCAAAGGGTGATTCGGTCACAATATTTCGGCCAAGATATACAGTTACCAACTGGCAGTAAAAAAATACAGAACTGCCTAAAGACAGTCCTTTATTACCATCCTCAAAAATAAGAGAAGTCAGCTGATAGCAACCTTGGAACGCTTCATCGCCGATAGATGTGACGCTTGAGGGGATTTTGATGGAGGTTAGCCCGGAGCAACCTTTGAACGCGGAACTGCCGATAGATGTGACGCTGTAGGTTTTTGAGTCGTAAACTACCTCTTTGGGGATGGTGACATCGCCTTTAAAATCTTGGGAGATGCCAGATGCTTGTGCTTCGGAAGCGGATTTAATCCTATATGTAATGCCGTCTACTACAAAGGCGGAAAGGGCTGGCCAGGCGGAGAGCATGGCTAAAAGCAGCATTAGCTTGCGTAGGATAATGGCGGGTTTCATTTCGTCGGTTTATTTTGTGGTTATATTAAATCATATGTTATTTTTTGTGGCTTGAAATCGGAATGCTTGTGGTAGGTCGCCTATCCGTTGGCGTACTTTCCGGATAGTTGTTTCGCCAAATGCGAGAGGTCGGGATAAATGAATGACTCATCTATTCCAAGAAGTGCCAGTTCTTGCAGAATTGTTTTCTTGTTTTCATGTTTGACAGGTATAACTTCATATCTGTCAATCTTTTTGTCGGGATTTTTAAAATATTGAAAAACTCCTTTTTGGTTGCGAATTCTCGCATCGAAAATGTCGGGAAAAATAAGGATTCTGTCCATATCAGCCTGCTCTGATTCCGGATTTTCATTTCTTTGTTTCTTCTGATGCAAGAAAGCGTACCAACCCAATTTATCATTCTCAGAAGTATCTTCGCGAAGCGAACCTGGTTTTGGAAAATTTTTTATGATGACCTCACCGTCTTCGTTCTCTTCTGATTTCGAGGGATGCTCTTCGTAGCAGGCGAAGAAGAGTGCAACCAATGGATTTAGCGTCCAATCGAGTATTCTTGTCTTTAAGCCGTAGTGTTGCGCTAAAAACAGCAAATCGATATCTCGCTTGGGCTGCACTGTTGAAAAGGACTGATATGAACGTTTGAACTGCATGAACAGTTCCCGCTCTTTTTCTCCATGCGGATCCTCTATTCTGCCTATGCCGGGCTTAAGTTCATAACTGTTTTTGAAATGACCGCGATAGGCCGTAATTTCCTCACGGTCGGGGTTCATATACTCCTTTTCATAAATATGCTGGAGGAATCCTAAAACAGAAGTTACCGGAGTCGGTTTCTCCTTTTGGGCCTTCGGAATGGATGTGTCGGGGTTCATAGCCGGATTGGTTCGAGCCATGGGTTCCCGGCATGGTATAATCTTCTGGTGATGGATAATGAAAAAGCGTGGGAACCTGCTTATTGCCGTTCCACATCTTGAGGCTCTCGCATTGCCTGAAACAGTCGGAACGGCAATGACGGAAGCCCACGCAAATATGAATATACCGGACGGCGACCCGGCGCTCGCGCGCCAAGCCGTTGTCCGAACGGATTCATACGCATGTGGCGTTCATCATTGCTCAGCCCCGGACTGTTTTGATGAAATTTGCGAGATTTCAAGATGTCGGGAACTCAGCGCATAAGAAACGCTTTTCTAAAATGTCGGCCGATGCCGCCCTCCCGCTGTACCCACGCTGCGGCCATGGGCTTCCTGTGGTTGCGGCCAGCTTCTGCAAAGTTAGCTTAAATTGCTGAAACAACAAAGGCTATGCAGCCTCCTGCATAGCCTTCAGAGTACAAAATCAAGTAAAAAAGCTTGTAGTGTCGTTGGATTCAGGCGAGGCCGAAGGCTTCGCGGACGGTGTCGACGTAGTCGAGTTTTTCCCAGGTGAAGAGCTCCACCTCGAGGGTGCGGTCGCCCTGGAAGCGCGAGTGGAAGGTTTTGGTCACCTTGCGCGGTGTGCGGCCGATGTGGCCGTAGGTGGCGGTCTCCAGGTAGATGGGCTGGCGGAGTTTGAGGCGACGCTCGATGGCGTTGGGACGCATGTCGAAGATTTCGCTTACGATACGCGAGATTTCTCCGTCGGTCATGTCGACTTTGGCCGTGCCGCGGGTGTTGACGTAGAGGCTCACCGGGCGAGCTACGCCGATTGCGTAGGCCACCTGCACCAGAGCTTCGTCGGCCACGCCGGCGGCCACGAGGTTTTTGGCTATATGACGGGCGGCGTAGGCTGCCGACCGGTCGACCTTGGATGGGTCCTTGCCCGAGAATGCGCCGCCGCCGTGGGCGCCGCGGCCTCCGTAGGTGTCGACGATTATCTTGCGGCCGGTAAGGCCGGTATCGCCGTGGGGGCCGCCGATTACGAATTTACCTGTGGGGTTTACGTGCAGTTTGATGTCCTTGCCGAAGAGGGCGCGGATATCCTCGGGGAGTTTGGCCAGGGCGCGCGGGAGCAGCTCGGTTTCCACATCGTGGCGGATTACGGCGAGCATCTCCTCGTCGGCTTCGGCCTGCGATTTGCCGTCAGTGGCAGGGATGAAATCATCGTGCTGGGTGGAGATCACGATGGTGTCGACGCGCACGGGATGGTTGTGGTCGTCGTATTCCACCGTCACCTGGCTCTTCGAGTCGGGCCGCAGGTAGCTCTTGCGCTTTCCTTCGGGAGTGATATAGGTCATGGCCGACTCCTCGCGGCGGATTTTCGAGAGTTCCTTCAGGAGATGGTGGCTGAGGCTTACGGTGAGCGGGATGTAGACCGGGGTCTCGTTGCAGGCGTAGCCGAACATCATTCCCTGGTCGCCGGCGCCCTGCTCCTCGGCGTCGGAACGCTCCACGCCGCGGTTAATGTCGGGGCTCTGCTCGTGCACGGCCGAGAGCACGCCACACGATTCGCCGTCGAATTTCAGTGCCGAGTGGTTGTAGCCGATAGAGTTGATTACGCGTCGGGCTGTGTCGGCAAGGTCGACCTGTGCCTTCGATTTCACCTCGCCGGCAATCACCACCTGGCCGGTGGTCACGAGTGTCTCGCACGCCACCTTCGAATCAGGGTCGTAGGCGAGCATCTGGTCAAGCACGGCGTCGGAAATCTGGTCGGCCACCTTGTCGGGATGGCCCTCCGAAACGGATTCGGATGTAAACAGATAGTTCATCGGAAATTTTAGCATTTTTTTAAGTGGTTGCAAGCAATCAAATTTTTCCACGTCCGGGCGCGGGCTCTGTAGGGAAACTGAGGGGAAGCGATTCTCACGAGTCGCATTTGCCTTATTGCCACGCGCTTAGCATAAAGGAACCCCTGCGGCGACTGCTATCTGAGCCGCAAAGGCGTGGCGAAGTTACGAAAAAACTCCCTAACCGCCAACAGCAGGCCTCCGATATGCAATTTTTATCCGGTTGGTCCAGCCATGGCCGCATCACGGCCCGGAGTTACGATTACATCGACACGATGCCTCCCGACCGGGAAAATGCTGAAATTGGAGTAAAAATATCATTTTTTACCCTTAAAAGTTTGAGATTCCCAGATTTCATACATATATTTGCAAATTGTACGGTTTTTGGACGGTGCAGACGGAATCATTCATTCGATTTCAGAATCAATTATTTATCACAAAATAATATTTATTCTCAATTTATGCTAAAGTACTACATCATCAGGAAGCTGGCGCTGCTGCTCATCGCAGGCGTCGGCCTCGCTCTGCCGATGCATGCCGAAGCGCCCCTTGCGCGTCGAGGGGTAGTCAGGGTGGAACTCCAGCCGGAGGCCGCCGCAAAGGTAGGCAGGCAGGCCAGAGTGGCCCGGAAAGGAGCGAAGCTCTCCACCGGTATTCAGTCGCTCTCGGCTACGGCTCAGAAGCTTAATGCGGTCTCCATGGAGCCCGTGTTCGTGTCGACCCCGGCTACGGCCGAGCGCCATGCCAAATGGGGCCTCGACCGCTGGTATGACATCAAGTTCGACGAATCTATCGCTCCCGAGGAGGCCGTGGCCCTGATGGAGCGCACCCCCGGCGTTGTGAAGGCTCAGAAAATCGTGCCCATGCAGCGTATGGAGGGTGGCAAAAGTTTCGTGAAGATCGGCAAGCAGATGGCTTCGGCCATGACCGCCTCCGCAATGCCCTTCAACGACCCGCGCCTGCCCCTTCAGTGGCACTACCAAAACGACGGCTCCATAGCCGATACCCGTGCCGGTGCCGACATCAACCTCTTCAACGCCTGGAAGGAGACTACCGGACGCCCTGAGGTGATTGTCGCTATCATCGACGGCGGTGTAGACTACACCCACGAGGACCTCGCCGCCAATATGCTCGTCAACGAGGCCGAGGCCAACGGCCTTCCCGGCGTCGACGACGACGGCAACGGCTTCATCGACGACATCTACGGGTATAACTTCGTCACGAACTCCGGCGAGGTTTATCCCCACGACCACGGCACCCACGTGGCCGGCACGGTAGCCGCCGTTACCAACAACGGCGTCGGCGTGGCCGGTGTGGCCGGCGGCGACGGCACCCCCGGGTCGGGCTGCCGCATCTTCTCCGCCCAGGTGTTCGACTCGCGCGCCGGTGCCGGCGAAGGCGACTTCGCCAAGGCGATCGTCTATGCCGCCGACCGCGGCGCTTCCATCGCCCAGTGCTCCTGGGGCTGGGGCGAGGCCGGCTACTGCGAGCCCTCTGTGCTCGCCGCCATCGACTATTTCACCGAGGCTCCGCGCACGGAAGTGATGACCGGCGGCCTCTGCATCTTTGCCACCGGCAACTTCGGCGCCACCGGCGACTGGTGGCCCGCCTGCTACGAGAAATGTCTCAGCGTGGCCGCCATGACCTCCATGGGCACCCCCGCCTCCTACTCCAACTACGGCGAGTGGGTCGATGTGGTCGCTCCCGGCGGCCTGATGGACTACAATTCGGCCCTGGGCGTGCTTTCCACCCTCCCGGGCAATGAATACGGCTTCAACGAGGGCACCTCGATGGCCACTCCCCATGTATCGGGCATCGCCGCCCTCATCCTTTCCAAAAACGGCAAGCCCGACCTGCTCAACGAGACCCTTCGCCAGCAGATTGTAACCTCTGTCAACGACTTCTACTCGCTCAACCCGTCGGCCAAGGGACTCTTCGGCTCGGGCTACGTGGATGCCGCCAAGGCCCTCCGCATGAGCGACGGCACAGCCCCTGAGGCCGTAACCGCCATAACGCTCGCTCCCTCTCAGGAGGAAATCAACGTGAAGTGGACCATTCCCGCCGCGAGCGACAACAACGTCAACCACCACCTGCTCTACTACAGCACCGAAGCCTTCGACGCTACCTCCGACCTCTCGAAGATTCCCAGCGTGATTGTCGATACGAAATTCATCGACTCCGGCGCCGAGTTCAGCTACGACCTCACCGGCCTCTCGCCGATGACCACCTACTGGATTGCTCTCCGTGCCGTCGACCGCTGGGGCAACGCCTCCGACCTCTCGCCCGTGGTTTCGGCAAGCACCAACGCCGGGCCGCTCATGACGCTCCCCGACGGCGGCATGACCGTAGCCGTTACAACCGACGCCACTGCAGGCGTTACCGCCGGCAGCTTTACCATCGGCAACGACGACGAAGGCCTGCTGAAATGGAGCGCATTCACCCGCACCGTGCCCGCATCGCTCTTCGGAGTGCAGCGTCCCAATCCCGGCAAGGTCAAGGCCTACGCCGGCCGTATGGGCTTCATCCCCTTCGCCGCTCCCAAGACGTATTTCGACGTCGAGGACTACGACCCCGACACCTATCCGCAGACGATGACCAACTACGACAGTCTCCGCGCCTATATCGGCGAGAGCGACCCCTCGCTCCCCAACTCGCTTGCGCAGATGTTCACCGTCTCGGCCACGGATTATCCCCAGGGCTTCAACCTCACCCATGTCAATCTTCAGGGTGCCAACGGCCAGAATCCCGTAATACAGATCTACCGCGGCACATCCATCTCCTCGGCAACACTCGAATCAACCGTCGACTACCAGTTCTGGGTGTACGACTACGATATCGCCCTGGGCGAGCAGCTTTTCTTCGCCCCCGGCGAGTCCTTCTGGGTGGTATTCCATTTCCCCGCCTCCACCGAGCTCTATCCCCTCGGTCTGGGCGAAGCCGTCGACGGCTACAATGAAAACTGCAGCTTCATGTCGACCGACAACGGCCAGACATGGTCGCGCCTGAGCGAAGTGCTCAAAGGATCCTCCTATGCCGACGCTCCCAAGGCCTGGGCCGTGAAGGCCATCAGCAAGAACCCCGACTGGAGCCAGCTCCTCGAGCTGACACCCTCCGAAGGCCAGGTGGCCCACGGCGAGACGCAGACCGTATCCGTATCTACCGGCTCCAACCGCCTCATCAATGGTACCTACAGCGCCAACATCCGCTTCACCACAAACGAAAGCGCCAAAAATACGCTCGTGGTTCCCGTAAGCATCACCGCCTCCGGCAGCAAGCCCGAAATCGTAGGTCCGAAAGTCGTGAACTTCGGCGACCTGCTCGTAGGGCAGACCAAGAAAGCTACCGTCCGCATATACAACAAGGGCTACGGCACCTTCTCCAGCTCCGTTTGGGGCAACCCCGGCATCTATAGCGACAAAATCACCTCGAGCAGCGAGCACTTCGCCGGCCCCGACATGGTGACCGGCGGTTTCCCCGCACGCGCCTACAAGGAGTTTGAGGTGACTTATTGCCCGCAGACTTCCGGCAGCCATACCGGCGTGATCACCTTCACCGACCGCGACGGCCTGCAATACCGACTTATGGTTCAGGGCGTTGCCACCGACCCCGCCAAAATTGCCATCGACCCTGCCGTGGTCAATGTGGGCGATCTTGAAGTGGGCGCCGATCCCGCCACCTTCGAGTTCAGCATCAGCAACACCGGCAAATACCCGCTCGAATACGTGCTTCCGCGCTTCAGCGACGCCACCATCGACGGTGCCACCGGCTCGGCCCACCGTTTCGGCTACACCTGGACCTCCACCCTCGACGGCACCGCCGAGTACGACGGCAACCCCGCCCTCAACGCTGCCACCGACATCTCCGGCCAGTTCACCGACGACGTCTACCTCTCCAAGCCCATATCGCTCGGTTTCGACTTCCCCTACTACGGCAAGACTTACGATAAGGTATACATCACCAGCTACGGCGGCATCTGCTTCGGCCAGAACGAAAGCACCTTCCGCTCGCCGCTCGACGAGGGCAGCTACGGGCTTCCCGGCACCGGTCTGATTTCGGCCTGGGGTTTCCAGATGCCCATGGGTCCCGACTCGCGCGTGGAATACGCCCGTCAGGACGGCAAGTTCGTCGTCAAGTTCGTCAATACTCTCGGTATCGTCTACGGCACCGACTATATGCCGATTTCCTTCCATATAGCCCTCTCCGCCACCGGCGACATCGAAATCTACTACGATGACTTCAGCCCCATGGAGCTCTTCCAGAGCGGTGTCACCACTTTCCTGGCCATCAACGATCCTGAATGCGCCGATCCGCTTGTGCTCACGTCGGCCAACATCGCCTACGATCAGGAAAGCCCGCTCTATCCGCAGATTGCCTCCGGCACCGCATTCCGCTTCGCCGCTCCCAAGCCCTACTTCGTGCAGAGCGTCGAGCCGGCCACCGGGCTGATCGTGCCCGGCGAGAGCGTTACGCTCACCGCCACCGTCCAGGCCACTGACGGAATGAACGCCGGCCCGACGGTCAACAATCTGGTAATCTCCAGCAACGACCCGCTTTCGCCCACATCGTTCGTGCGCTTCGACGCCAACATCACCGGCGCATCGCTCCTGCCAGTCAGCTCCGTCGAATCGTCGGAGTGTGCCTTCGGCGAAGTGTTCCGCACCGCCGCCGCCACCAAGGCCGTGACGGTCAAGAATGCCGGACATAACACTATGCACGTCTCCGCCATCGCCCTCACCGGCGATGCCGCCTTCACCCTGCAGACCGAAGCTCCCTTCGACATCGAGCCCGGTCTCAGCCGCGACATCATGATTTCTCTCGATACCGCGGTCGAAGGCTCCTATACGGGCTCGCTGGCTATCACCACCGACGGCGGCGACCAGACCGTAGCCGTAAGCGCCACCGTAATCGGATGCCCCGACATCGCCCTGAGCTACGACGCCATCACCGAGACTCTCGAGAGCGGCTCCTCGAAGGCCCTCCCGCTCGAAATCTCCAACACCGGCGACGAGCCTCTGGCCTACAGCGTTCTCCCCTCCACTATGGTCAGCTTCCCCGCTGCCGTCGATTCCGAGGCGAAGACCACCTACTCCTACCGTAGCAAAATCGACGACCCGACCGTAGAATTCAGCTGGATCGACAATACCAAGACAGACGGCGTAGTTCACCATGGCTACGACTACTTTACGAACAACGACTACTACGAGCTCGAGCTGCCGTTCCCCTTCACCTTCTACGGTAAGGAATACACTAAGGCCTACGTATACATCACCGGTTTCGTATCGTTCACCCGTCTGGCCGACCAGCACGACATTCCGCAGCCACCGGCCGAATTCCCCGCTGGCTCCATCTACAGCAACCTGATCGCTCCCTACTGGGGCATGCATACAATGGCTACCGATTCGGCCGCCGGCGTGTTCCATACCGTTTCCGACAGCGAGGTGGTAATCTCCTTCATCGGCTACGGAAACTCGATGAACAACGGCGTAAACTACCAGCTCATCATGCGCCCCGACGGTACGTTCAAGTTCCAGTATGCCGCCAACGACGAGAACGCCCAGCTGATGGGCATCTTCGGAACGGCCGGCGTATCGGCCCCCGGCGGTCAGGAAGGTGTACGTCTCGGCGAGCGCCTTGTGGCTTTCGGAAATGCGGTTGAATTCAGCCCTGTCAGTGAGATAACACTCGCTCCCGGCGCCAAAAAGACACTCGACGTTACCCTCGCTGCCACCCAGCTTGCCGGCGAATACACCGGCTCGCTCGACATACTCACCAACGTCCCCGCCAGGGAGCGCGTATCCATCCCCGTCAGCCTTACCGTCACCGGTACGCCCGACGCCGTATTCCCTGCCGACGTGGAGATTACCCAGACCGTGGGCTACACCGATATGAACCATCCTATGGCTCAGATGGGCGTTCCCTACGCTGCATATCTCACCGTTGAGAACAAGGGTACCGCCCCCTTCTCGATCGACGCCGTAAGCTACACGTCGCCCACGATGATCGACGAATGGTTCGGCGACGAGATCAACCTCTTCGACCTATGGTATTACGCCGACGAACTCGACTGGATGACAGGCGAACCCACCGGCAACAAGGCATGGCAGCAGTATATGCCCGGCATGATGGCTCCCGTCACCGTGGGCCGCGAGCCCGTGCAGTTTGCCGTGCCCGTCACCAATGCGGCCTATACCCCGGGTGAGTATGAGATTCCCGTCACCTTCACCATATCCGGTCTCGACGACCTCACCGAGAAGACCGTCAACGTTAAGATTACCATCACGCCCGCTCCCGTCGCCGTGCTCGACCGCGAGGCGGTGCATATCGAAGGCGCCGTGCCCGGCTCCGTAGGCACTGAAATCCTCGGCCTCTCCAACTACGGCGAATACGGCCTCGACTACACGCTCTATATCGATCCCACCGGCAAGGGTGAGGAAATCGGCGGCGGCATCGCCCCCATGCTGACAGCAGTGGCCAAGGCTCCGGCCGTGGCTCCCGCCGAGCAGCTCCACGCGGCCATCCGTCCCTTCTCCACCGAAGCCACCGACAATATCTACGACGCTCCCGATAAGAGCGAGTTCCCCTACAATAAGGTTCTTTACTATCCTACCGTAGGTACGTACTACAACGTCGGTTCCTTCACCACGTTCGACGACTACAAGGCCTCCGTGCAGTTCGTATCGCCAGAAGGCGGCATCAATATCAGTCATATCTATACTGCCCTCAACTATACCAAGGGCTCCGGCGACTACAATGTAGAAGTCGATATCATATCGGGAACCTCGCCCGTAGGTCAGACCGTTCTCGGCCATGGTTCGTATATGATTCAGGGCGGCGGCTCCGCCGGCGAGATGGCTCTGATTCCGCTCGACCGTCCGCTCTTCCTCCCCGAAGGCTCCGACTTCTGCGTGGTATTGAGCTGCCCCAAGGGTGTCGAGACGCCACTGTTCGCCGCCGTCAAGGAAGGCGACCTCGTCGAAAGCCGCTATATGAACTACTATGATTCCGCAGGCTGGTACGACTTCGGCTCCTACTGGAACGGCCAGTACGGCAACCTCGGTTTCCTCATCAGCTGCGTAGAGACCCAGGCCGGCAAGTTCTGGCTCAATTTCTACGAGGGAACCCCCGCCTCCGGTAAGGTGGAAGTAGGCGAGACTGCCTCTGTAGGCCTCACCTACAATACCGATGCCGCTCCCATGGAGAAGGGCAACAAGGCAATGCTTGTTCTCAAGAGCAACGACCCCAGCCAGCCCGTGGTCAATATCCCCGTGATTCTCGATAAGAACGGCGCTCCGAAAATCGCCTCCGAGTCGGCTGTGGTATATGCCGCCGAAGGCGCTGTTACCGCCGTCAAGATCACCGTCAGCGAGGCCGAAGCCGACGACTTCACCGTAGCCCTCGACGACAACGGCCAGCACGCCACCATCGTCTCCGCTACGCCCGACGCCGGCTCCGCCACCATCGACGGCGCCAACGTGGCCGTAACCGGTGCCTCCACCGTTGAACTCGGTATCGAGTTGCGTCCCGACTACGGTGACGCCGGCAGCTACTGGATGACCTTCACCGCCGCCGACAGTCACGGCTCCTCCACGGCCCACACCGTAAGCTACGTCGTCGAGCACTCCAACCGCGCTCCCCAGGCCGTAGAGCAGGCACCGCTCATGGTGCTCCTGGGCGCATCGACCACCCCCGTCGACCTCTCCGCGCTCTTCACCGATCCCGACGGCGATGACCTCACCTATGCCGTCTCCGGCGGCGACGACCGCATCGCCCAGCTCTTCGTATCGGGCAAGGATATGATCGTCTACGGCGTGGCCGAAGGCAAGTGCGACGTCACAGTCACAGCCACCGACCCCTCGGGCGCCACGGCCACCAATATCCTCCCCGTTGAAGTCAGCAAGACCCTCGGCATCGACGCCGTCACCGTAGAGAGCAGCCTCAGCGTATATCCCAACCCGGTCCACAGCACCGTCAACATCCGTTGCGACTTCTCGGCCCCCGACGCCTCGATTGCCCTCTACGATATCGCCGGTGCCCGCGTCCTTAGCCGTAAGGCCGACATTACCGAAGGCGAACCCGTCGCCCTCGACGTCGAGGCCCTCGCCCCCGGCACCTACCTGCTGCGCCTCGAATCCCAGGCCCACAGCGTAACCGCCATCGTAATCAAGCGCTGATTAACAATAGAAAACCCTATAGAATCCCATCTTCGCGATGCGCCGGACCATCTCCGGCGCATCGCTTTTTTAATTTGTATAATCCAACGAAAATCTGTACTTTTGCGTTGTAATTACTGAAACCAGTGGGACTTACATTCGGGCCGCCACAGCCGGAGGCTGAGTCAATTGCCTGAATGCCATCGCGTTATCAACTTTTTAATTGAGAAATATAATTATATTTTTTACAATAAATCTGTTGTTTTAGGCTGAGAATTTCGAACAGACTTATGCCGAGAGGCAAACCTACACACTTTCGCTAAAATCCTGGCGTAAACTTCAGTAACTTATTTTTTTTCTAAACCATAATGGAAGCTAACGACGCTAAAAAACCGAAACGTCCGCGCATCGGGCAGATGACTCCGGGCGCCGACAGTGCCAACCCCGCTCAGGAAGGCAGTCATTACGAGTCGAACTACAACGCTACCGCCGGCGAAAATCAGAACGGCTATCAGCCGCGCCAGCATCAGGGCGGTTACCAGCCCCGCAACAACCAGGGCTATCAGCCCCGCAACAACTACGGCCCGCGCCAGCAGGGCGGATACCGTCAGCAGGGCGGCTACAACAACCAGGGCGGCTATCAGCGCAACTATCAGCAGCGCCCCTACAATCATCAGGGCTTCCAGCCCCGCCAGCAGCCGGCCGTTCCGACCACGGATGGAACCCCCTCCACGACTCCCGCTGCAGAAGGCACCTCGACCGACAGCGCAACCCAGCCCCAGCAGGGTGGTTATCAGCCCCGCAACAATCAGGGCTATCAGCAGCGTCCCTACAACAATAACCGTCAGCAGGGCGGCTATCAGCCCCGCAACAATCAGGGCTACCAGCAGCGTCCCTACAACAACAACCGTCAGCAGGGCGGCTACAACAATCAGGGCGG
>ENA-OYXX01000441-OYXX01000441.1-human-gut-metagenome-genome-assembly--contig:-NODE-441-length-19269-cov-4.743312_pt1 | contig 19269 bp, 13 predicted proteins | sample MGYA00243976_ERZ653434 | MGnify/ENA primary metagenome ERZ653434 (study PRJEB26926, sample SAMN06165112) | human gut metagenome | biome: ENVO:00009003; feature: ENVO:2100002; material: ENVO:00002003...
GAGATCTAGTACGGTCTCGTGGGCTCGGAGATGTGTATAAGAGACAGAGATAACAGCGGGCTATGAAATCCCAATGTCTGCGCACCAGTTCTGTGTCGCCGCTGCCGGGAAACTGAGCGTCCGGAAGCCAGTCGTTCTCCTCAATGTAACTCAGCAGGTCGGCTGGACACTTTCCGCGTACAGCCAGCAGTTCAATGGCCATGATGCGGGCATATGCCTTGTCGTAGAGGGGATTTTCCGGATCCGCTATGCACTTGGCCACATTCTTGGCCAGGAGCATGCCCTTGGCTGGATTCACCAGCAATACGAAATCCTGCTCGTTCTTCATCTGTACCAGATGCTCCTGTCCTTCCTCCCAACCGAGTTTTTCGATAAAGAAACGGTTCAGTTCACCGTATGTCTTGAAGTAAACTATACGCTTGCCACCTGTAGCCGCCGTGAACTTAGCATAGTAGGGATGCGGCTCCGCCGGAGTCTCATCTTTATGAGGTAGCGCCGTCTCCGGAAGCTCACGGTTTATGAGCAGATATATCCATTCGGGAGTAAACAATGCCAGCGGACCCGTAGGATCCTCGGATACCGCCGCATCCATCATCTTGTTCAGCGTTATTCCTTCGGAATCAGCCCTTACCTCAGGCGAGTTGACCATGAGGTTCAACGTCAGCGCATATGCCGGAGTCATCAGCCAGCAGTTGTTGAACAACCAGTGCGCCAGATGGAATACATCCTCCTGATCGGCGGGGTCAGTCAGCGACAAGCCGCGGACTATGTCATACTTCACCTCCATCGGAGCATCCTCATACACTTTGTTCAGGAAGTCGTACACCTTGTCCGCCATATCCAGCAGCGCTGGATCAAGGGGATACAGCGCCCTCCTGTTCACATCCATCATCGCCACTCCGTACCAGGCCAGGAACCGGATGTCCTCACGGTTCAACTCATAGTCTATGTAGTCCTGACCCAATTCATGGAACGGTACCGCATAGCCGTACAGCTTGCGGTTTGCGTCAACGAACGAACGCCATACGCCGGCGTCGTTCACCACATCCTGCAGGTATCCGACAAACATCAGCGCCAGGTGAGAGCGCATCAGCGAGGTCATTCCCTGCCCCAATTCAGTCTTGGCTATGCCGTCCTCGATCAGGTTGGATACCTTGAAATAGAAGTCATCGAAATCCGTCTGCTCCGGGAAATAGGGCTGACGGATGTCGAATTCCCTTTTAGTTATTGTTCCCATCGCTCAGTCTCGCTATAAGTTCATCTATCGTCACCTTGCTCTGTTCGCCGGAAGCCATGTCCTTCAGCATGATGTTGCCATCGATAAGTTCCTGCTCGCCCACGAAAGCCACGAACGGCACTTTGTCGGCGTCGGCGGTGGACATCTGTTTCTTCATCTTGGCTGCATCGGGATATACCTGTGAGGGTATTCCGGCCAGACGCAACGCCTTGACATATTTCAACGCCTGAAGCGCCTCACGCTCGCCGAAGTTTATGAACATCACCTTGATGCTGGATTCTATCTCCTTGGGATACAGGTTCAGTTGGTTCATCACATCGTAGATGCGGTCCGCGCCAAAGCTTATTCCCACACCGGACAGGCCCGGCATGCCGAATACGCCTGTCAGGTTGTCGTAACGTCCTCCGCCGGTTATTGATCCTATCTGCACGTCGGCAGCCTTGACCTCGATGATGGTGCCGGTGTAGTAGTTCAGGCCCCGTGCCAGCGACAGGTCCACCTCCACATCGCACTTGTGACCCAAATCCTCAATGCCGCCGATAACCTCACGCATCTCCTTGACACCCAGCATTCCTGTCTCGGAATCCTTAAGTATTCCTTCGATCAGATCAAGTTTCTCAGCGTTTGTGCCGCTCATGGTCAGGATAGGCTGCAGGATCTCGATAGCCTTCTCGGTTATGCCGTTGGCCCGCAGTTCTTCGTTGACGTTCTCCAGTCCGATCTTGTCGATCTTGTCTATGGCGACGGTGATTTCCACCAGTTTGTCGCTGTGGCCTACCGTCTCAGCGATTCCGGCCAGAATCTTGCGGTTGTTCACCTTGACTATGATATTCACGCCGAGGTCTGTGAATACAGCGTCGATCAGCGACAGGAGCTCGATCTCGTTGTTGAGCGAGTCGGAGCCAACCACATCGGCGTCGCACTGATAGAACTCGCGGTAGCGCCCTTTCTGTGGACGGTCGGCACGCCATACAGGCTGTATCTGGTAACGCTTGAAGGGCATCTGAAGGTCATTACGGTGCTGGACCACAAAGCGTGCGAACGGCACTGTCAAGTCGTAGCGGAGTCCCTTCTCGCAGACTTTATTGGTGAGTTTCACCACGTTGCGACCAAGAAGTTCCTCGTCGCTTACATCGCGAAGCCAGTCGCCTGAATTCAGTATCTTGAACAACAGCTTGTCACCTTCCTCGCCATACTTACCCATCAGCGTGGACAGGTTCTCCATGGCGGGAGTTTCTATCTGCTTGTAGCCGAACAGTTTGAACTGTCGACGGATTGTGTCGAAAATATAGTTTCTGCGAGCCATCTCCAATGCCGAGAAGTCGCGTGTTCCCTTAGGAATCGAAGGTTTCTGTGCCATGATTGTGTTCTTTTTTCCAAAATTACAAATAATTTACGTTCCCACAAAACTCTAACCCCAAAAACAGCAAAATATACCGAAACTAACGATTTGCGCAAATTGTATAATCTCCCCTCCTCATTTATAGTTCGTTCCTTATCCATAACAATAACCATAACAAGTGTAGATTTATTTGCACAATAGTAAAGAAATCTGTATATTTGCGACTGACAACTAACCAACATTAATGCTTATGAACAGACCAATGGCTATCTTATTGGCAGTTACATTGCTGACCCTATGCCGTTTGCCGGGAAAGGCCCAGCAGCTTGCAACGCCTCCGTCGGGAATACCCCAGGAGAAATGGGAATTGACCTACGATGACTACCGGGCTCCGATATATGATTCGCATATGTGGGTATCTCTTGGTTTTATGACTTCTGATTATCCTCAGATTCCTCCTCACGACAAATTGATAAACCTTAAAAAAGAGGTTCTCATGGCACGGAATGGAAACGAAGTATACATCAAAGGCATATTCAAAATGTATCCCGATGCATGGATCCGATGCGAGGTTTCCGGCGATAATCTGATCGTTTATAATAATCAGGCACTCAAAGCAAACGGAAACATGTGTTTCCATGCGGGATATGCCGATTATTTAGCGGGTAATGATGGTGACAGAGATAATGAGGATACCATAACCTTCACACATAAAAAGGATTCTATTTCATTTGACATCTCGGTTGACGGCAACACGATAACATCCCCAAGGGGTGAATATGCCACGCCGGCTCCGGCGTTCTGGTTTGATAAAAATGTGGATATCGAGTTGATTTTTGATTACAACCAACGTAATCCTCGTGGTGGAAACACATATTACACGGGATCAGGATACCCCGATGTCGAATATATGGTCAATATGGTGTTCCGGAAGATTTAAGCCAGAGGAATCTGACTGTATCTGAATCAACGGCACATTTGCACCAACAATAAAAATTTGCAAGGTATGAGAAAGATATTGCTACTGACATGTGTAATTGGCTCCATGCTTTGGTTTACCCAATGTGTGACACAGGACTACGAGCCGAAACCTGCACCTATTGAGAAACCGGATCCGGAACCGGAACCTGAGCCCGACCCCGAGCCTGAACCGGCACCAGTACAAATGGATATCAATAAAACAATGAGGATGGAAAACGATGATTACCGTGCTCTCAGACATTGGTCAATTTACAGAAAATCTCTTGTAGAATCAAAAAACGTAACTGTGATTGGGAGCGGTGATAAATTGTCCATAAAGGGAATATTCAAGAAATACCCTGAAGCCATAGTCAAGGGTAAAGTAAAGAAGGATTTCGTTCATGACGAAAATGGCCCCACAAAGTACTATGTTGTTTTTGACAATGGACAGATTATTGCTGAGGAAGATGGCAAACCGATATATTTTCATTGTGGAAACGTGTACTATGGCTATCCTCATGATTCGGAATCCGTCACCCAGCAGTTTACATTCAAGCCCGGCTCCGATTTAAAGATATTTGAAGTCACTAATGACGGGAAAGGAATAAAAATTACCTACGACAATCTGGATCATTATAATCGAGCATTCTGGTACGACAATGACCCTGAAGGTCAACAGGTATACTATTACAAATGGCAGAATGACAATTTGGAAGGTACCGGTTTCCCTAAATTAGACGACCATATCGTAAACTACGAGTTAAAGTAAATATTCATAGTACGAAAAGGAGATGCGACCTCTCAGGCGCATCTCCTTAATGGATATGAATGACTCTTTATTATTTCTTGGATTCCTCGGCAGTCTTCTTGCTTGTGATCCGGATTATGTTGTCTTTCTTGTCAACCGTTATCGAGGCAATCTGGTCAGGTTTCATTCCCTGCAACTGAGCCGGACTTATCGCCTTACCGTCCATATATACCGTCACCCCTTCCGGTCCGGGTGCAGGATTCTCAGACTTTGGCTGGGATACCTGTTTATCCGGCTCTGCTACGGCGGCAGGCTTTTTTATTGTGCCGCTACCTACAACAACTACTTTGTCAAGGCTCTCGGGATGTCCTGACAGTTTCTGCAAAGCCACAGGGTTGAAGAAGTTCTCAAGATTGAACGGTATTTCCTCCCCATTTATGTTCAAGGTCATGCGGACATTGTCGAATACCGTCAGGAAGGGGAATGTAGCGGTGATGGTTGCCTTGCCATCAGTCATAGCGCAATCCAACGATTTGGCTTTATATGTCTTACCTTCAGTCGTGAAGGTCCCTCCCGAGACCGTCAGGTTATCACCCAGTCCTTCCCCTTTGATTACCACTGTGGTCTTTCCATCGTTGTTATTGATGTTTACGACCTTGAAATACTGGACAAGAGTTTTGTCCTGTGACGGATTTTCACTAACTTTGCCGTCAGAAACCTTGAAAGTGCCGAGAGTCGACACAGCGGCCCGTACGGCCGGGACTTCAGTCAGACACAATGCCAACGCGAGCATCGGCACAAGCGCGAGGGCTTTCCATTTTCGCCCCGCACCACTTTTTGCTTTGTACATCATGGTGATACGTTTTTTAAGTTTACTATGATTCAGGCTGTTGGCCAAAGACGGGAATCTGGCGCCAACAGCTTTCTTTATCAACAACATCTGATATTCCTGCGTGTCGTGGCCCTGGTCAATGACGGCCATGTCCGCCTGGTATTCATGAACGAGCATCAATTCATCGCGCATCAGCCATGCGGCAGGATTGAACCAATTCACGATGCATACCACCTGAGCGACCAACAGGTCTACCCAATGATGACAGGATATGTGTCTCATCTCATGCGCCGTTATCGCCGAACCTCCATTTTCAAAGTCTTTCTGACTGATCACGACATACCGAATCCAACTGAATGGCGCATATCGTTCATCCTCAGTCACGACCAACGTATATCCGGCTTGCTCAATCTTATGGCCTGCGTGTATCACGCCAATCAAGCGTATCCACGTTATGACGGTCCTTACCGTAACGACAACCATTCCGGCAATGAACGTCCAAATCAGAATCGTTCCCCATGCAGGATTGGAATCGACAGTGGCGACATTCGTCACCTCCAGACCATCTATGACGATTGTCTGAGAAGCATTACCAACTTTCAGATTCTCCAATGACTGCAAGATTGGATACGCGATGAAAGATGCGGCATATATCGCCAAAAGGACTCCTCGGTTGAAACCATGCTGGTTGTCCGTTGCCAAAAACAGCCGGTATGCCAGATACAACGCAAGCATCAGGAATCCGCCGACTATGGAATATGATAGAAATTCTCCCATTCTGATTTCCCTTTCGACTCAATGTATCGAGCCATTCTTATTCATTCTTTCCCTTGACGCTCTACGAGTTTAAGCAACTCCTTCAATTCGTCGGCCGATATCTTATCCTCCGCAACCAACGAAGAAACGGCTCCATAGTAACTGCCTCCGAAATAATTCTTGATGAAATTACCCAAACTCCGGCTTCTGAAATATTCCTTTTCTACCTTTGCGAAGTAATGGAATGTACATGCGACCTCCTCATGGCCGACGAATCCCTTGCCTTCCAGGCGGCGCATCACAGTAGACACCGTATTGAAATGTGGCTTAGGTTCCGGATACAGCTCCACCAGTCCGCTGATCGCTATCGGGCCATTCTCCCACAGCAACCGCATCAGTTCCTCCTCCTTGGGAGTCAGTTTATCTTCCTGTTTCCTCTTCATAACGACTCGTTGTAACTACTTTTATAGTTTTACACCGCAAAGTTAACAACTATTTTTGTAGTTCCAATGGCATCAACTGTGTTTTAACCTTTCTTAACTATAAAAATAGTTATGCCTCATCAATTGGTAGATGTATAAAAATTAGACAAAATTTGGAGTCCGCTGTCACATTTCAACATTTGTTGACGTCTTTCTTATGAATGTGATGTAATTTTGCATCATGAAACAACTTCATTTATGATAAGGACAATTACCCATATCGCAATCGCAGCCTGCGCTTTCGGAGCGACGGCACAGACTGAAGCAACAGATTCCTATCCAGCAGACACCGTAACGAATGAACTGCAGGAAATCGTCATCGAGGCACCTAAGGTTATCCGCAAGGCTGACATGGACGTCTATCACCCGTCCAAGAGTGCGATAGACAATTCCAAGGACGGCCTGCAGCTTCTGAACAACCTGATGATCCCCACACTGAGCGTCAATGATGCCCTCGGCACGATCCAGGCCGCAGGCCAATCGGTCCAGATCCGCATCAATGGACGTGAATCAAGCATCAACCAAGTCCGCACACTTCTGCCAGAGACCATCAAGCGAGTTGAATGGATCGACAATCCAGGACTGCGCTACGGAGGCGCGACCTATGTGCTGAATCTCATAGTGACAAATCCGACTGCCGGAGGCTCGCTGATGGCCACAGCCCGTCCGGCCCTGAACGAGGCCTGGGGCTTCTATATGGCCGATGCAAAATTCAATACCGGTAAATCCCAATGGGAAGTCGGCGGTAATTTCAAACTGACAAACAAGATCAAGACCCACCGCGAATACACCGAGACCTTCACATATCCCGACGGCGCCTCGCTGACACGTGACGAGACATCGCGAGGCGGTTATCTCGACAACACCCAATCCTACGCTTGGGCATCCTACAACTACATAAAGCCTGATACCACCGTCTTCGTGGCAGAACTCAGGCTGGACCAGAACATCACAGACAAATGGCTGTATAAAGGGTTATTGTCGCTCAGCAACGGAGCAGACGACATTCTTCTGACCGATGTCCACGGCAACAAGGGAGGAACCCCGGCTCTATCTCTGTACTGGCAACAAGATCTGTCCCGGAAACAGATGCTGATTGTCAATTTCAACAGTTCCTTCTATTTCGGAAGAACATTCTCTGACTATCTTGAGCAACTCCCTGGCACCACCGGCTTTCTGACCGACATCCACACATCCATCAAGGACCGCAACCAGGCTTATGCCATGGAGGCGAACTATATCAAGAACTGGAAGAACGGACGGCTCACAGCCGGAGCATCCTATACCGCCAACCGCAACCGCTCTCAATACGACAACCTTGACGGCAAAGTCTTCCACCAGCGTCAGGACAAGGTATATCTGTTCGCCGAATATTTCCATCGCTTAGGTAAATGGACAGCCACAGCCGGCATGGGCGTACAGTACACCGACTTCCTCTTCAAGGAATCCAATCGCGGCACGCACACATGGAGTCCACGTCCGCAGGCTACGATCACATACTCATTGAACCAGAATCATAACTTCCGCCTAAATTTCACGTCCTGGCAGTCAACACCCTCGCTGGCGGAGACCAATGTAGTGCCGCAGCAGCTGGACGGCTTCCAATGGCGTGTAGGCAACCAGGACATCAAGACTGCAAATTCCTATATGCTGACGTTCCGCTATGGATTCAACCTGCCCCGCGTCAACGGCCTGTTTGGAATCCGAGCGTTCACCTCACCCAACGCAATCACTCCCTTGCTCTTCTGGCAGGATGACAAACTGATCACAACATACGAGAACAGCCGCGGCCTACAGAACCTTTCCTTCTTCCTGGCACCCCAGATCGAAATCATTCCTGACTGGATAACATTGAGCGGATACATACAATACCGAATGGAACGTATGCGCGGCACGGGCTACGACCTTCACAGCAACGCATGGAGCGGCAATGCCGAGATTCAGGTGACGCACTGGGGATTTGTACTCTCAGGACAATACGTCCGCGCTCAGCGCGACCTATGGGGCGAGAAGATATCATGGGGCGAGGACGTGAACATAATCGACCTCAGCTATAACTGGAAATCATGGCAGTTCGGGGCTGGAATCATAATGCCGTTCGGCAGGTACGACCAAGGCAGCAAGTCGCTGAGCAAATGGAACCGCAACGAACAGCATATGCGCCTGAACATGAGAATGCCGTACATCTCCATAGCCTACAACCTGCAATGGGGACGCCAGAAACGTGGAGCCCAGAAACTGATCAATGTGGATGCAAACGCCGACCGCTCGACAGCCGGCGGCAGATAATAATTATTTAGAGTTTTTCATACAGGAAGGAACCCCGACAGTGATGCCGGGGTTTTCTTATTCTCAGAACTGCATGGAGAGACGCACGTTGAACTGACGGCGCGTCAGGTAGTTCGGCACAGCGTACTGGATGTTGTTGACATCGGTAACCCAATAATAACTGCTGACGTTGGTGATGTCGAGCAGGTTGAAAACGTCCAGAGCCAGCACAAGACTCTTGAAGACCTTGTTAGGCTTCTGGTCCGGCGCGCCGAAGAACTGCCAGCTCACTCCGATGTCCAGACGCTTGTAGGCCGGAGCGCGGAAATAAGTCTCCGATCGCTTGGTATGGGGAGGAGTCATTGTAAGACCATCCGAAACCACACCGCGCAGACTGAACTTCAGTCGGGGGAATCGTGGCAGATAATCCGTGAAATATAATGAGACGGCATACCGTTGGTCAGTCGGAAGGGGTACTTTCTTGCCATCAAGCGTCTGCTGGGTCTTCATAAGTGAGAAACTGAGCCAGGAGTCCGAACCCTCGACAAACTGGCCATACAGTTTCAGATCCAGCCCCATCGTGTAACCCTTGGAGTCATTCTTTCCGGAATAAACCACCTTAAGATTGTCATATTCGTAACTTATTAGCCTTGACAGATTCTTGTAGTAAACCTCACCAGTCAGTTTGAACGGACGGTTCATGGCGCGGAAAGTGTAATCCGCACCGAATATTCCCTGAATACTAAGAGGAGACTTTATGTCGCGGTTAAGCGTGATGGAACTGTTGCCCAACGGGTCAGTGACCGTCTCACGGTATTCCTTATAGAAGGGGCTCTGGTAATACATACCGGCGCCTATTCTGAAAATCCAACTGGTCATATTCATCGGACTGATACTGAGGTTGACACGCGGCGAAGCCAGAAATTCCTTGTTGAAGTCATTATACGACAGACGCACTCCCGCGTTCAGCGTCAGATATGCCGCACTGGTGGTGATGTAGATCGCATCCTCCAGATATGCCGAGAACCGGTTGATGCAGACATCGTTTTTGGACGCAAGGTTGTAGATCAGATGCAGGGCATCCGGCCTGTGAGGCAGTGAATAACCGGCGGAATCACGCCATTCCCATTCCTTGGTGCGGTCACGGAAGTTCTGCCGCTGATATTCCGCACCGAACGAGAAGTTGTTGGCACGGTAACGGGTCTGACCCTTGAAATGGGCTGAGATCACCGAGGATTTCAGACGGTTGCGGGAATGCTCCATGTATTTACCGACACCCAATTCACCGCCGACTCCTTCAGGGCCGCCGGTTCCCGCCTGGTCAAGCCAGTACTCTCCGGATATGTCGTAACCTACCATTTCGTTGGACAGGAAGCCTCCCACACCTAACTGGAAACTTGTGGCCTTGTTGTGGCGGTAGGTGACATTCAACGCGCCGAGGTAAGTCTCGAACTTATCCTTCTCCGAACCATCGAAATACACCCTGAAGCTCTTTACGTTAGATGAGGTTCCGAAAGTGGTCTCGCGGTTATGAGGAGTGAAGTTGAAATGGTTCAACGATATGTTGCCTAAGAAATTTACGTTCCAACGGTCATTAGGCTTAAAGGTCATGTTGGTCTGATAGTCGAAATACGAAGGGTCATACTCGCCCTTGGTATCCTGGGTGGCAAGCAGGGAGTTGTTTTTCTTGTAACGGATACCGTGGATCTGCGAGAACTTGTTGGAATTCTGACCGAACGAGACGCTACCACCCATCAGGCTGGCGGAGACCGATGCCTCCAACGCCTCGGGCTCACGGTATGCTATATCAAGCGCAGACGACATTTTGTCAGCATAACGGGCAGGGAATCCTCCGGACGAGAATTTCAGGTTCCCTACCAGATCGGGGTTGATGATGCTTAGGCCCTCTTGCTGACCGGAACGTATCAACTGCGGACGGTAGACCTCCATACCGTTGATATACACAGAGTTTTCATCGAAGGAACCTCCACGCACGGAATATTGCGACGACATCTCGTTGCTGCTGTTGACACCGGGCATAGTGGTGATCATCGCCTCGACACTTCCCCCTGACACATCGGGCGACAGTTTGAAACTCTCCGTATCGAAAGTCTGCATGCCATTGATGTTGTTGCGGAAACCGATCACCTCGAACTCCTTCAAGTCGACATCCATGGGATAAAGACGTACATTCAACGTCAAGTCCCCTTTTGGGTTCACCAGCTTATGATGTACAGTCTTGAAACCCACACAACTGTACACCATTTCGATAGTGTCTTTGGCTGCTATCTGCAATGTATAGTCTCCGTTAAGATTGGTGTTCGTGCCGATTGCGGATCCCGCTACACGCACGGTAGCGAATTCCACAGGCTTGTCTTCGCTATCTATGACCTTTCCGCTGATCCGGACATTGTCCGCAAGCATCGGCATGGCCATGACAAAGCACAACAGGAAGGATGCCGGTATTCTTTTCATCTCTCTAAAAACGCCTTGCCGATGGCCTTTATTATGAAAAGTTTCGGGCATACAAACTGACATTTGATAATTTTTGTTAACTTTGCAGGTGTAAATTGAATCAAAGATGAAGAAATTGCTTACAACAGCCCTTATCCTGTCCGCGTTCGGCATGACGGCAATGGCCCGCGAATATAACGATTCCCTGCGGTACCGCGCCGAAATCGGAGGGACCTTTTCAACCGGTGACCATACCCCGTTCTGGATGGTCAACGACCATTACGGCTTTTCGGGACTGAAGAAAAACAATGCCTGGATACGCGCAGGCATCTTCCACGACATGGACCGCAGCAAGCGGTTCTCATGGGGAGCCGGTGTTGACCTGGGCGCTGCGTTGAACTTCGAGCGGGCGTTCATCCCCCAGCAGATCTACGCTGAGATGAAGTACCGCTGCCTCGACGCCATGATCGGACAGAAAGAGATGGCTGAGGATATGATAACCTCCGACCTGGCTTCAGGAGGCCTGACTGTGTCGCGCAACGCCCGGCCAATTCCCCAGTTCCGAATCGGCATATTCGATTACGCCGATTTCTGGGGCTGCAACGGATGGTTTGCCGTCAAAGGATACCTTGGCTATGGAATGTTCACCGACAGTTCATGGCTGAAGAAATGGGCCTCCCCGCAATCACCCTATGTCCTCAATGTCCTCTACGCCACCCGTGCCATTTATTTCCGAGGCGGCGACGCTCGACAGTTCCCATTGGTAGGTGAATTCGGCATGAAGATGGACTCCCAGTTCGGCGGTACATATTACGGTCCCGAGAAGAACGGCGTACGCGAGAAGAAAAAATTCCCCACCAACTTCAAAGCGTGGATCAAAGGTATGGTTCCGCTGCACGGAGACAGTTCGACATCGATCGGCGAACAGACTAATGTTCAGGGAAATTTCCTTGGCAACTGGAGTTTTGCACTCGGATGGTATGCTCCGACTGGATGGAGTGTCAAGGTCTATTACCAGCACCAGTTCGAGGATCACTCCATGATGTTCTTCGACTATCCGTGGAGGGACGGCTACTGGGGCATAGAAGGGAAACTGCCCAAGAATCCCTATGTGTCGGAAATAGTTGCTGAATACATCACCTCGCGCGACCAGGCGGGTCCGGTCTACTTCGACCATAATCAGAACATTCCGTATCAGATATCTGGTGTTGACGCTTACTATTCGCACTTCATGTATCAGACATGGAGCAACTACGGCATGGTAATCGGCAACCCTATGTTCATTTCCCCTGTCTACAATTCCGACCATGTCAACGCAATGCGCAACAACCGTATCCGCGCATGGAACGTAGGATTGAAAGGCGAGCCGTCGCCGCAGGTTGACTGGAAACTCCGGATGTCGGGAATCAACAGCTGGGGTACGTACAGCAGCCCCACAGTTCATGTAAAGCACGATTTCAGCATGCTTGGCGAGGTAAACTATCACCCGGGCATCCTGAAAGGGTGGGAAGGCTCCCTGAGCATCGGCTTCGACAACGGCAACCTTATCGGCAAGAGTTTCGGCGTAGGCATCACCATTGCCAAAGTCGGATTCATCAAGTTCTGAAAGACTTCACTTTCTTTTATCCGTGCTGAGGCAGTAGCCGAATTCCAGTACAAACAACAGGGCGCCATCCGGATCCGGATGACGCCCTGTTTAATTGTTTCTCAGACGTATCAGTCACGCTTGAAGATGTCGCGAGTGTACACCTTGTCGACCACATCATCCAGGATTGAGTCATAACGGTTGGCGATTATTGCCTTGGACTCGCCCTTGAATCTGTCAAGGTCATTCACGACCTCGGAGCCGAAGAATGTCGAGCCATCCTCCAGCGTAGGCTCATAGACTATCACCTTGGCGCCCTTGGCCTTGATGCGTTTCATGACGCCCTGGATGGACGACTGGCGGAAGTTGTCGCTGTTTGACTTCATGGTCAGACGGAATACGCCGACCACGCAAGGCTGCTCCTTGCTCTGGTTATAGACTGCGTTCTGAGCATAATAGCCTGCCATATGGAGAACCTGGTCGGCTATGAAGTCCTTGCGCGTACGGTTGCTTTCCACAATTGCCGACATCATGTTCTGCGGCACGTCTGCATAATTGGCCAGCAGTTGCTTGGAGTCTTTGGGCAGACAGTAACCTCCATAACCGAAACTCGGGTTGTTGTAGTGGGTTCCGATACGGGGATCCAGACCGATTCCATCTATGATCGACTTGGAATCCAGGCCCTTCACCTCGGCATAGGTGTCGAGTTCGTTGAAATAGCTGACACGCAGCGCCAGGTAGGTGTTTGCAAACAGTTTCACTGCCTCGGCTTCCTTGATGCCCATATATAAGGTTGGGATATCCTGTTCGATGGCTCCCTGCTGCAGCAATCCGGCGAACGTATGCGCCGCCTCAGTCAGTTTCTCGATATCCGTGACTTTCTGTATGGCCTCATTCTCGGAGACATATTCCCGACCTTCCATAAGTTTGGGAATGCCTGCTATGATGCGCGAGGGATACAGGTTATCGTACAGCGCCTTGCTTTCACGCAGAAACTCGGGGAAGAACAACAGGTTGAAATGCTTTACGCCCCGGTCTGCATATCGCTGGTACAGCGAACGGCAATAGCCAACAGGAATAGTCGATTTGATCACCATCACAGCATCCGGATTCACGCTCAGCACCAGGTCGATCACATCCTCTATGCAATGTGTGTCGAAATGGTTCTTGACGGGATCGTAATTAGTCGGGGCGGCTATAACCACAAAGTCTGCGTCCTTATATGCCGCGGCGCCGTCAAGGGTGGCTGTCAGGTCCAGTTCCTTCTCTGCAAGATATTTCTCGATATATTCATCTTGAATCGGCGACTTGCGTCGATTTATCAATTCCACTTTCTCCGGAATCACATCCACGGCCGTCACCTGATTGTGCTGGGCCAACAGAGTGGCCAGGCTCAGTCCCACATATCCGGTTCCGGCAACTGCTATTTTCATAATGCTAATACTGTGTTGAGTTATTTCTTTGTCACAAAATCCTAACAATTCGCAAATTTACTAAAAATCCCACAATATCGCGCACAATCTAACGATAAATAATCATAAACCTTAGTCATTAACCTTAAAACTTGAATCAGGACAGGCAATGAGACACAAGATTAAACTGGGATTATTGGGATGGATACTCATAGCCATCCCCTTGGGAATCGCAACTGGATTCGTGGCGCCGATATGGTTCGCACGACTGTTCGCATCGTTCAACGGTGTCTTTTCCCAGTTCCTGGGATTCATGATACCATTGATCATCGTCGGTTTCGTGACTCCCGCCATTGCCGATGTCGGCTCCAAGGCCGGCAAACTTCTGGTGGCCACCGCGCTGCTGGCGTACTTCGCCACTTTCTTCGCCGGGATGTTGTCGTACTTCACAGGCGAACTCACATTCCCCTGGCTTATAGGCGATGAGATCGGGTTGGCGCAGGTAGAATCCTGCGAAGGCATCAGTCCCTACTTCAATATCGACATACCGGCCTTGATGCCCGTCATGACGGCTTTGGTACTCGCCTTCATGCTTGGACTCGGCATAGCGTTCTCCTCCGGTAACACGTTGCGCAACGTTGCCACCGAATTCCGTGACATCGTTGCCAAGACCATCCGCGTGGCTATCCTGCCGCTGCTGCCTTTCTACATTTTCGGCATCTTCATGAACATGACCATCGAGGGGCAGGTAGGCATTATCCTCAAGACCTTCATCAAGATCATAGTGGTGATATTCATCCTGCATATCTTCATCCTCCTGCTGCAGTACTGCATCGCGGCATGTTTCAACAGGAAGAATCCATTCAAGATGTTAGGCACGATGATGCCGGCGTATTTCACGGCACTCGGCACCCAAAGCTCGGCGGCCACCATTCCGGTCACCTTGCGACAGACCATCAAGATGGGAGTCAACGAGGATATCGCCGGATTCGTGGTGCCATTATGCGCCACAATCCACATGTCCGGCTCGGCGTTGAAGATCACGGCCTGCGCACTGGCGTTGCTCATCATGCATGGACAGCCGCATGACATGTCTCTATTCATTCATTTCTGCGCCATGCTCGGTGTGACCATAGTGGCCGCCCCGGGTATCCCCGGCGGTTCGATCATGGCATCATTGGGAATCCTGTCCTCAATTCTCGGGTTCGACCAGCAGATGATTGCCCTGATGATTGCCCTCTACATCGCGATGGACTCATTCGGCACGGCATGCAATGTCACCGGCGACGGCGCGATCGCAGTTATCCTGAACCGATTCTTTGCCCCGAAAGTCCATAAGGAATCCGCACAGGCTGCGTAAGCCCGGCAAGCCTAATCTAACGGGCAAAAGTGACAACGGTTATACCGGCACCCCCGAACCTTACATCCTCGTCCTCGAAGCGTTCCACCGCCGGATTGGCCTTGAGCTGCTGGCGAATCAGCGTCTTCAGGATGCCGTGGCCCGTACCATGAAGTATCCTCACCTTGTCGGCCTGGAACTGTATGGCGTCATCGATGAAATACATCACGGCCTGCAATGCCTCGTCGGCACGCATTCCGCGCACGTCTATCTCGCGCTTGAAGTTCAACTGTCGGTTACGGCTGTCGGCAAACGTTGACGCACCTACGCTCATAACGCCGGACAGAGCCGAGGGACTCGGCTTGCGGCTCTGTTTCAGTCGAGACAGTTCCACGAACGTGCGCAACGCCCCGAAAGCCACTTCCGCCTTTTTGCCGCTGATGGACAGAATCTCGCCCGGAGTGCTGTTGCCCTCCATCGTTACATAGTCACCGATTGCAAGTTCCTTCTTCGGCTCCTGTTTCGGTTCAGCCGTCTGCTGGGGCTTCTTCTGTTTCTTGCGCTTCAGAGGCTTCAGATTGCCGGGTAACTTATCCTTGTCCGACTCCTCGGTATTGAGCGTCTCGTTGACAAAATCTTTCAGGTCCGCGCGCAGGGCCTTGGTCTTCTCCTTCTCGGCCTGCGCGTTGCGGATATCCAGGATGGTCCGTTCAATCCTGGCGTTCAGTCCCTCCACTATCTCTCTGGCCTCCTTACGCGCTTCGTCAAGAATGGCGCGACGCTGTGCCTTCAGGTCTCCCGCCTGTTCCTCGTATTTCTCAAGAATCGAGTCAAGTCTGGATTCCTTCTCCTTGATGTTCTGCCGCTTGGAACTCCAGTACCGGCGATCGCGCGCTATCTCCGACAGATACTTGTCGATATTGACATAATCGCTGCCAACTATCTCCTTAGCCATGGCGATCACGTCCTGCGGCAGTCCCATCTTATGCGCTATGTCAAGAGCGAACGAACTTCCCGGATTTCCCATCTCCAGCTTGAACAAGGGCTGAAGATGCTGACGGTCGTACATCATCGCCCCGTTCACGAATCCTTCGGTATTCTCAGCGAATGTCTTTAGGTTCTGGTAGTGGGTAGTGACCACTCCATAGGCCCCGGACCGTCCCATCTTGTCGAGTATGGCCTGGGCCATGGCTCCCCCTATCTGAGGCTCTGTGCCCGAACCCATCTCATCTGCCAGGAACAGAGTCCTGCCGTCGCAGCGCTGCAGGAAGAACCGCATATTGCTCAGATGCGAGGAATAGGTGCTCAACTCGTTCTCCATGGACTGTTCGTCTCCGATGTCGATCATCAGCGTCTGGAACATTCCCATATGGGAGTTCTCGTAAAGCGTCGGCATCATTCCGCATTGCATCATGTACTGCACTATCGCGACAGTCTTGAGCGTAACCGATTTGCCGCCCGCATTAGGTCCCGATATGACAAGAATCCGGTTTTTCTGGTTCAGAGTTATATTCAATGGGACAACTTCCTTGTTGACTGTCCTGAGCGACAGCAACAATCCTGGATGCACCGCATGGTACCATTCAAGTTCCGGTTTATCAGTCAAATGCGGCATACGGGCCTCCGTATCGATTCCGAACCTGGCCTTGGCCATGATGAAATCAAGCCTTCCCAACAGCAGGCAGGACGTCTCGATATCCTCGATATGTGGACGGATTTCCGATGCTATTGCTATCAGTATCCTGGTTTCCTCATGCTTTTCCTCCATCTCCAGCTCACGCATACGGTTGCCTGCCTCGACCACTTCCGCCGGCTCAATGAACACAGTCTTGCCCGTCGCGCTCTCGTCATGGACAATACCGTTGATTTCACGCTTGTTTCCGGCATTCACCGGTATCACCATCCGTCCGTCTCGGATCGATGGCGTGACATCCTTGTCAATCAGACCAGCCTTGACGGCACGGTCCAGCACCGAACGCATCAGACGTTGCATCGATCCTGCCGAACGCTTGATCTGCTGACGGATGTCATACAATGCCGGAGAGGCCGTATCCTTCAGTTCCCCGAACTTATTCACCGCATCCGAGATGGTGGATATCAGTGACGGGAACGCCTGAATCTCCGACAGTTCCTGCGCCAGTGCCGGATACAGCCGTTCATCGCCTCCATCACCTTCACTCTTCGTCTGGCAGTAGAACGCGCGGACCTCGTTGAAGGAAACCAATATCTGGTACAGCCTGTAAAGCCTTTCCGAAGTCATGAATGAACCGGATGCCTTGATTTCAGTCAGGTAGGGAGTCACGTCATGAGCCGACGGAACAGCGTATGGAACCGACGAGTTGATGATGTACATCATCTGGGCCACACATTCCAGCTCATGACGCACATGGCTATAATTGTCGGAAAAGGCCATGTCTGCGACACAGTCTTTTCCCAATCGCGATCCGCACAGGTCGGTCAAGTCCCGCCGGATGCCGTCAAATCCTATTTTAGTTTCAAAATCTTTCGGATATATCATCTACATCATATCGTTATAGCAATACAACAGGATCTGTCATTCGGATCAATCCTTGGCCACCGGGAGCGCAAGCATCGGTATATCCAGGGCGAACAGACATTGATGGGCTACCGACGGGCGGAAGAGTCGGGTGAAGATTCCCGCCTTCCTGTTCGGCGCGATCACAAGCTCGATGTCGTTCTGTTTGATAAACTCATCTATCTGGCTGTTGACCTTGGTCTCCTGAAGCAACGCCTGGTGAAACCTGATGTCCGGCCATGCATCTGACAGCCGTTCGTAAAGGGTCTCGAGTTTCTCCCTGGCGTCTTCCATGTTTCGGTGAGTTATCGGCATGAGCCAGATGTCGGCCTTGGGCATCTCGAATGTCTTCATCATGTTCTCCAGGCCCAGTATGTCGTACTGTTCCAGAGTACAGAACATCAGGAATCGGGACAACTCCTTACGGTTGTCCTCAGGGTAATTGTCAGGAATCGTGAACACCGGGACACGACAGGAATCCAGCACCTCGGCCGTGACACTTCCTATCAGTTCCTCCTCCTTCTTGTTGATGCCGCGTGTGGACATCACCACAAGCCTCGGATTGTTCTCGCGGCAATATTCCAGTATCTGGTCCTCGGCCACTCCTTCCAGAAGTAGCGAGGAATACCTTACATCGGGCAGTTCGCCATCTTTCTGCATATCGTTGACCTTGCTCCGGAACTTCTGGAACCTCCTTTCGGCCACCTTACGGATGTCCCGTTCCTCAATGGCTTCCTGTATCAGGTCATCCGTTTCGTCAAAAGAGCCAAAGTAATCCCCTGACATGGTTTCACCATACCAGACGGCGGGATAGACATGAAGAATCACCGGCGTCACCTTCATTAGCCGGGCAAAATGAAAGCCGACCCTTACGGCCAGCATTGACGAGTCGGAAAAATCGAAGGGAATGAGCAGGTGACTGCTCATTCCCGAACGTGTGGCATCCATTATTGCTTCTGCTCCTCAAGGATCTTGATGGCCATGTCATAGATCGTGGTGTCATCAAGTACGACGAGTCCTCCGTCAGGCCCCGGCTCGATGTGCAGCGCGGCATTCTTGCCAAACTCGTAGTTGACGCCTCCGAAGTAATTGCGTACGGTCTGTACTGTTACGTTCAGCGCGTCTGCGATACGATGGGTGGAGCCGTCGGGGAGACTGTCCTTGATACGACGAAGCTCATTGAATGTGATTGTCTTGCTCATGGTCGTGTATATTGAGTGTTAGTTTACAGTTTTGGTGGTTCCTTGGGCCTATGGCCGGGATACTCACTCTCGCAGTGCTAAATTATATCTGTCTCTTATACACATCTGACGCTGCC
>ENA-OYXX01000444-OYXX01000444.1-human-gut-metagenome-genome-assembly--contig:-NODE-444-length-19222-cov-7.511974_pt1 | contig 19222 bp, 15 predicted proteins | sample MGYA00243976_ERZ653434 | MGnify/ENA primary metagenome ERZ653434 (study PRJEB26926, sample SAMN06165112) | human gut metagenome | biome: ENVO:00009003; feature: ENVO:2100002; material: ENVO:00002003...
AATTCAAAGAGTTCGCCGTCAAGGGCAATGCCGTCGACATGGCTGTCGGTGTAATCATCGGCGGTGCTTTCGGCAAAATAGTAACTTCTGTGGTCAATGACATCATCATGCCGCCTATAGGCTGGATTATAGGCGGAGTAAAGTTCACCGACCTCAAATTCGAGCTTCCGCAGGTCGAGATTCCCGGTATGGAAAAGCTCGAGCCTGTCACCGTGAACTACGGCAACTTCCTCCAGACCATCTTCGACTTCATCATCATCGCTTTCTGCGTGTTCATGCTCGTCAAGGGTATCAACCGTCTTGCAAATAAAGTAAAGAAAGAGAAAGAGGCTCCCGCCGCACCGCCCGCACCGCCACAGCCTTCGGCTGAAGAGAAGCTGCTCATGGAAATAAGAGACTTGCTGAAAAACAAGCAATAATTCAACATTAAATTAGAATACTTGAGGGTGTATCAAAATGCAAAGGAAGCACATTGCAGCCATTTTGATACACCCTCCTAAGGCAAACCAACCAATAGCTTTTGTTACACGGCCTACGTAACATCGTTATCCGGGCCACGTAACACTGTTACTTGAGTCTTGTAACGATGTTACTTGAGCCACGTAACATCGTTATCCGAACCTTGCAACAAAAGCAAAATGATGCCATTCATGTTTTATGCAAATTTGAAATGCCACTTCAATATTACATAAAATCTCGTTGCGGAGCAAATATTTGGCTGAAATATTACTGTTTTTACCACGGCTCTTCGTGTTCGCCCGAACCTATCTACCTAAAGAACATCAAAGAGGGTGTGTCAAAATGGCTATATGGTGCTTGGTAGTGACAGATTCTTGTATTTGCCCGCTCGTAACATGTTGATATTCAATGTCCGCTTGACGGACAAATACAAGAATCTGTCCCTACAGTGTGCTAAAATACATCGTTGGTCCTACTCCCACTCTATCGTCGATGGCGGTTTCGACGAAATGTCGTAGCAGACGCGGTTTACACCACGCACCTTGTTGATGATTTCGTTGCTCACCTTTGCCAGGAAGTCGTAAGGCAGATGTGCCCAGTCGGCCGTCATGGCGTCGGTACTTGTCACGGCACGCAGGGCTACGGGGTTCTCGTATGTGCGCTCGTCGCCCATCACGCCCACCGAGCGCACGGTCGACAGCAGCACGGCACCGGCCTGCCAAATCTGGTCGTAAAGCGAAACCTCTATCTCGCCGTCGGTCATCGATGCCGGCACACCTGCGGCCAGCACCTTGCGGGCCTCCTCGCCGGACAGACGCACCTTATAGTCGCGCAGTCCGCGGATGTAGATATCGTCGGCATCCTGCAGAACGCGAACCTTCTCGCGGGTTATGTCACCCAAGATGCGCACGGCAAGCCCCGGTCCGGGGAACGGATGGCGCGTGATGAGATGCTCGGGCATGCCCAGCTGACGGCCCACACGGCGCACCTCGTCCTTGAAGAGCCACTTCAGGGGCTCACAGAGTTGCAGGTGCATCTCTTCGGGCAGTCCGCCGACGTTGTGGTGGCTCTTGATTACCTTGCCCGTAATGTTGAGACTCTCAATGCGGTCGGGATAAATGGTTCCCTGTGCCAGCCACTTTGCGCCGGTAATCTTGCGTGCCTCGGCATTGAACACCTCAACAAAGTCGCGGCCTATTATCTTTCGTTTCTGCTCGGGATCGGTCACTCCGGCGAGGTCGCCGAAGAACTTTTCGCTTGCATCGACACCTATAACGTTTAGCCCCAGACACTCATAATCGTGCATAACATCGGTAAACTCGTTCTTGCGCAGCATACCGTGGTCAACGAATATACACGTGAGGTTCTTGCCGATGGCACGGTTGAGCAGCACGGCCGCAACCGACGAGTCGACACCGCCGCTGAGTCCGAGAATTACGCGGTCGTCACCCACCTGCGCCTTCAGCTCGGCAACGGTTGTGTCCACGAACGAGGCGGCGCTCCAATCCTGCTTCGAGCCGCAGATGTCAACAACGAAATTCTTCAGCAGCTGTGTTCCCTGAACGGAGTGGAACACCTCCGGGTGGAACTGTACGGCCCATACGGGCTGTTCTTTACTTGCGTATGCGGCATACTTCACGTCAGCCGTCGAGGCTATGCACTCAAAACCGTCGGGAATGGCGGTGATTGTATCGCCATGGCTCATCCATACCTGAGAGTTGTCCGTGAAACCCTTGAACAGCGGATTCTCCCTGTCGAACGTCTGAAGGTGGGCACGGCCGTACTCACGCGAGTCGGCCTTCTCTACCCGTCCGCCGAGCGTATGTGAGATAAACTGCGCACCGTAGCAGATGCCAAGCACGGGCAGGCGGCCCACAAACTGGCTCAAATCTACTTTGAAAGCCTCGGGGTCGTGCACTGAATAGGGCGAGCCACTCAGTATGACGCCAATCACCGACGGGTCATCCTTCGGAAATTTGTTGTACGGAAGAATCTCGCAGAATGTGTCAAGCTCGCGGACACGGCGGCCTATGAGCTGCGTGGTCTGCGAACCGAAATCGAGAATGATAATCTTCTGTTGCATATTTATTTTTTAGGAATTAAAGGAGTTAAAGGAGTTAAAGGAGTTAAAGCCGATAGCCCATGTCAATCCTGTATGAATAAAAGGAGTTGAAGTGGTATGGGGAATTAAAACCAATAGTCCGAATAGCTCCATTCGTTTATATTTTATTAATTGTGTATGTCTTGATTATATTGTATATCCCTCACGAAATCATCCGCCTCTGCCAGCGTGTCCAGCTTGCCCACATCCATCAGACGCAGGTTGTCCTTTACGCAACCGCGTATCACCACCCTGTCGCACACGCTGAGATAGAAATCCATTATGCCGAACTTGTCGGGAAACTCTCCGAACAAGGGGAAAAGCTCCGGAGAAAAAATGTGTATGCCCGAGAACGCATAGCGGTGGGCGGCGGCAGTGACTGTGGCAGGATAAGGACTGCGCACCTCGCCCGTGGCGATGTTCGTCCACCCTACCAGACGCATATCGTCATCGAAAAGCAGATAGCGGCTTGTCTTGCGGCTGCTCACCAACAGCGTTGCGGCATTGGCTTTGCCGGAGGCATAAAACTTGCTGAGGTCTACGTTGCTCAATATGTCCACGTTGTGGATGAGTATCTGTGATGACACATCGAACAGCGGCACAGCCGCCTTTATGCCGCCGCCGGTGTCAAGCAGCGCGGCCGTCTCGTCGCTCACGCGTATGTCCATCCCGAAATTGTCGTTCACAGCCAAGAAATCAGTTATCTGCGAAGCGAAGTGATGCACATTCACGACAATCCTCTCCGCACCGGCCGCCTTCAGCCTCATCACCGTATGTTCTAGAAGCGGCCGCCCTGCCACACTCACAAGAGCCTTTGGCATGGTGTCGGTAAGTGGTTTGAGCCGTGTGCCGAGTCCGGCCGCGAATATCATTGCCTGCATCATCTCTGTTTATACTTGTTTATCCCCGTGGTCTATGAACTCTAAAAATTCAGAAGAGGTGAACGACAGCGACATAGAGTTGATAAAGTTAAGGACACTGTCCATTGATACTGTCACATTCATAATCGTACGGGTTTATATATTTTTCTGCAAAAGTACACAAAATCAGCAAGTCTGGCAAATTTTACGCACTTATAATACAAGTTCCTTATCACCTGCGCCGTCTTGGTTGCAGCGCACTTGTCTCCGGCTCGTATGCTTTCAATCCTTGGTCACCGGTGAATATCTCAACTTCAAATCCACTCTCATCATAATATTTGGCAACTTCCACTATTGACGCATCGCCCAATGACTGGTGAGATGCCGCCGTTTCTTTCCATCTGTCTGCCAGTGCTATCAGATTTTTTGCTGTCCAAAGACTGCTTTGCTCCGTAAATGCCGCCCAAGGAGAATCACTGTTTGCCGACGCCTTTATCAAATCAACAAATGCTCCCACCGTTTTATATATATCCCCGTTGGCATGGGTTATATGATTTCCCGTCTCTATAATTGTGGCCAATGGCAACACAAATATCGTACCGTTCTTTTGTTCCTTTTCTATTTTTCCGCTTACATCTTTATATGCAATCTCATTCTCTCTGGAACCGCATGTTTCCATTCCGCACACTCGCAACCAGACGCACAATATGCTCGTATCTATTATCAAGACTTTCTTTTTCATGACTCACACGGTTTATATCAAATCATTTGTCATCATGTCGCCTATGGTATGACCGGCCATGAGTTTCGCCAGATTCTCTTTATCTTCGAGCAGTGCTATTATGCTGGTTCCTGTCTCCGCGTCCCTCTTCACATAACTTATGAATGGCATCATCTTATGACCGAGTGCATCTATGAGAGCCGGATTATGCGTCGTACACAAAATGTCTATAGAGCGTTCATTACCCAATTCCCTCAACACCTTGACCAATTCTTCCGAACGCGAGGGATGCAGTCCGTTGTCCACTTCCTCTATTATCAGCAGACTCTGAGGAACGCCGGTAAGCAATGCCACAATAATGGCAATAAAGCGCAAAGTTCCGTCGGACATACCCCGGGCATCCAATTGGAGAGTGCTGTTGTCCGTCCATTTCTCTTCACAATACAGCATGGCATCTCCGTTGAACAATCCTACTTTTTCCGCCCACACTCTCCTTAAATCTTTCTCCGGCAGCGGACGCAGATATTTTGTCAGTTTGTCTTCAAACTCTTTCTTCTGTGAATCCTCCAACACGGCGAGCACTCCGGCTATATTGCTTGCGTCAGACTTCAATTTGTCATCCAGACGCGAATAACCGCGCATGTTCTCCGGTATCGGATTAAGTATAAATATATTGCTCAGATACCGCCGAACTAAAGTCGCAGCTTCTTTCACATCTTTCAATACCGATACTATCTCAACCTGCGACAACACAGACGTGATACGGCTGAGACTTAGCTTCTTTGCCCGCCCTCTCTTGCCGGTATAGAAGTGTGTGGCTATCGTAGGACTGTCAATATTGCCCCGTTCTGTGTCGGTATAGAAAAGCTGCTTCATCTGATTTGTCTTTCGCCGTATCCTTGTCAGCTGCTCTTCTTTTATCACGAGTCCATTGGCCGCCTTTGCGACACCTATCTTATATTCATAATCAACGTCCTTGTTCTCACTGATAGTCACTGACAATGAGAAATCGTTATACCCGTCCCTGATTATCCAATCGGCTCCGCCACGTATGCTTTCAACCACATCACGCAGCTGTCTGCCCATAGCCATCTGTTTCAGAAAATCCATCGCGTCCAGCACGTTCGATTTTCCACAGGCATTGGTACCTATAACGAACGTCATCGGATCTATATAAAGTTTGGCTTCTGCAAAACTTTTCCAATTATGCAGGCGTAATTGCGTTATCATTATTTCTTGATGTTATTTGTTGCAAAGCTACACAAAATTAGGCGAACATGCAAATTCTGTATTAAAAACTCAAGTACATTGTCTATGGACTTCCGTATATGATACAGCCGCGTGACATCCTTAATTCGTTCTCTCATATATCAACAGTTTGTCACGGTTGGCAGACTCCACAGCGTATGGTTCCAACGTTCCTTCTTCCACGAGGTCAACGTCGCATCCCAGCTGTTCTTTCAGTTCCCGCCACATACGAGCATAAGCCAACAGCGTGACAGGCAGCCCGTCACAACAGAACTGCACAAGCAAATCAACGTCACTTTGCGCCGTCTCCTCGCCTCTGGCATAAGACCCGAACAGCCATACCCTCTGCACCGGTTGTGTGGAGAAGTATTGCTTCATTGTTTTTATCTTGCCGTCATCCATAATCTCATGCGCTTTTATTCTGCAAAAATAAACAAAATCAGCAAGTCTGGCAAATATATCGTTCTTTTTTCGTGTTTTTCATTTCATATTGACAGAGTGTTGGCAGTGTGTCAACAGCGAAACGACAGAACAACGGGAAGCGGGCAAAAGAAAACCGCAACCGGAAAGACCGTTGCACGCCGCATCAGCCGCATCAGCCTTTTCCGGTCACGGATTCTTCATCACAGAACCGCTATGTCATCTCGAGACATAGATATCTCCGCCGCCAAAGCAATATTCCATGTCCCCGACGGCAGTCGCCGTATAGATCCCGCCGTTATTGGTTATCCGGAGAACTTGCCCGTTGAGGGACAAGCTGGTGAAATCGTCCCCGCTGTCTCCAGCCTTTGTCGTATAACTATCCAATACCACAGTCAGGACATCGCCATCAGCTTTTGCCCTTACCGTTCCGGTCAACATGCCAAAAGAGGGATCAAACTTGGTCTCATCCATCTCGTAACCTAACATTACTTGCAGCGAACCTTCATACATTCCTTTTGCCGTCTTTCTCAAACTTAGACTAACACATGTATCGCATCTGCGATAGACACCGCCTTTCAGCAAAAGCGAACCAACCCACGGGTCATACGCAAACTCATCGTCATCGGTTGCAGTGCTTCCATCCGTTTCTGCCGTTTCATATTCCGCAACGTCATTATCCTCGGCATAAACGGTCGCGTCAGAATCCACAGGAGCTATATACCCACCATATTCCGAACCGGAGGAGACTTGCGTCGACGATGACCTCATGCCTATCACAATGCCAACCAGCACAACGACCAACAGCCCGATGCCGCACGCTATCATCATTTTGTTATTACCGCCATCCTCCTTAGCCATTCCGCCGTCGGCTTTCGGCTTTGTCTCCTGCGCCACTTCCGGCGCTTCGTTTTCTGCCGCAGCGGCCTCTGCGGGCTCATTCCCGAGAATCTTTGCTTTTTCAGCCTGCACTTCCTCCTGCGTCAGGATGCCAGCATCCAAAAGCCGCTTAAGCTCTTTGAGCTTGTTGATTTCTTCTGATGTCATAATCTCATATCACGTTAATTGTCATTCAGTATTTTCTTCTTCTCCGAATCAAATTCCGCCTGCGTCAGCACACCGGAATCCAAAAGCTCTTTCAGTTCAAATAGCCGTTTCGTCTTTTCCGTCATGGCATCCCCATCCGCCACTGCCTGTGACGTTTGCGACGATTCCAACGGCTGCGGCGAAACATCTGGCTTCACCGCGTAGCCGCCCTCCCTATTGGAGAGGGTCGGGGTGAGGCTTCTACCGCCCATGATGAGCAGCGCGGCAACCAGCAGCATGGCAAAAGCGCTGCTGATATTATTAAATATGGTGTACAAATCATACCGGCTGTTATCCGTGAACAGAATGAGTATGCCGATACACGATATGCCCTGCGCTATCAGGGCTATCAGCCAGACGATAGAGTATCGCTTGTTGACGTCCTTCATTCCCCATATCAGTGCACCCATCATTAGCAGATTCATCAACAATGTATATGGAGCGCTCGCCAGCACCATGCCATACGCCCACAGCTCCGCCTCACCGCTTCCAAAAATGGAGCTTGTGAAATCCGGACTATCACCGACATTCAAGAAGACATTGAACATCGAAATCAGATGCGCGGCCAGCACGACATAAGCCACCTTGACGGCCTTATCGTCAACATCAATAGCGTGTACCGTAAACGTGACGTACATCAATGCCATCGTCACGACGCCAACGACACCGGTAATCTTCAGACCGCCACCGCCCAGCACGCCCCACAGTCCAACGACAATCGTAAGGACAAAGGCAATCGCAACGGCTGCCCGCAGACTGAAGTTGCGAAGAGATAGAATAATGTTGTTCATAAGCATAATAATCTTACTTAGTTATTTGACAAACTATTATTATTCCAAGAGAAACCAATTAGCATCAAACCATCCCTTATATAGAGCATCCTTTACTCTGACGGTTTTGCTTGTTCCGTTTTTATAGATTACCTGAAAAGACACACTTAAATCAACAATAATGTCGTTCTTATCATACAACACATCATCAAAGTCCCAACTACCTCCTCCATACGGTTCTATCGGTCCAATTCCGCGGCATCCTTTCTGTCCTGTAGTCACATCCCCAACACCGTTTATTCCCGATACGTATGCCACGACATATTTTATAGTCTTATTGGTAGGATTGAATATTTCAAATTTTATTCCCTTTGTGTTGTCCCCATCCCTATCTTTGCCACGCGTCATTTCGACCTCTCTTATCATCAGTCCAAGTTTGGAGTATTTCTTTGCAAATGCAATATGCTCCGCACGCTCTTCGGCTTCCTTACGTGCTCGTTCCACTGCTTCAATTGAATCCCGACGCGCCTTCTCTATTGCAGCTATAGAATCGCGTTTGGCTTTATCTATGGCCGCCCGTCTTGCCTCTTCTGCTCTTTTTGCCACAGCGACAGGATCATTGTATGCTTGTTCTGCAGCAGCGACAGAATCTTCATATGCTTGTTGCTCAGCCATATAACGCTCTCTTTCATTTCTTTCACCATAGTATGTTACACCCCAAATTATTATGGACACAATAAAACAGAATATTAAAATACATTTGCCTAATATCCGCGTCCGATGGAGGTCAACCTCATCATTAAACTTGATTGTTTCTTTCTCATCCAAATCTGATGAAATATTAGATTCCACAGCCGGCGTGGTCTGCGCCTCTACAGGCAACTGTATATTATCTATTTGTTTCCTCCACTGTGTCACATTATCATCCGTGCCAATCAATGAAATATATTTCTCAACGACTTCTTCTGCTTTGGCTTTATCTTTAATCTGCACAAAGTGATTTATCTGAGTAGAACAATCTTCTATAAGTTTTTCTTTACATACTCTCAACAGAGCCGAATGTTCTTCATCAGAAATTGATACTTTACTCAATAAAGACAATGCCTTTTCGTACTCCTTATTTTCGATGTAACGATTGACACATTCCATTATCTCGTCCATTGTTATTAGATTTTTTTGCTTGCCGACAAGCCCCGGAATCCGGCATAAAACATATAGATACGAAAAAGTGCGAGACTTATCTTCGCTCTTCCACGAGTCAGACAGGTATCGCCAAACACCCAGTACAACAATGGAAAAGGTAGAAATAATACTCGCACTGTGATGTATATAGGCACAAACACACCCACACACATACGTGCGGCATGTTCCCGTGAATATACAAAACAGAGGAGTGCTATTCCGCTAAACCTTGTTGCACTTATGAGTCAATTGGCGATTTCGTCTGACAACATTGGTTAAGTGAAAAACACTTTCCGGTTTCGGTGATACCGTTACGGCCACCTCCACGCTGCAAAGTTAATGTTTTTCTTGGAATAACAACTCCTCTTCAAGCATTATTTCTACTGAAATAAGTGCTTTGAGGCTTCAAAATTACTAAAATATGATGAATGGGGTTAACGAAACGGGATAAAATTTGCGTGCGGAAACGTTTTTATGTGTAAAGATAAGATGCCGGAACTTAACATTTGAAAAAGACACCAATGTCATACAAAGACGTAATTAATAAAACATTTCATTAATTCATTAAACAATACTGAAAATAACGAAAAAGTTGCCGAAAAATTTGCTTATTACCAAATCATATCCTATCTTTGTAAAATACATCAGAACAGTATTATGCCAGAAATTTTAAGATTATTCGGACTTAAATTTTATATTTATACCCGTGACCATCAGCCGCCTCACATCCACGTTGTCAGCCAAGATGGCATGGCCAAGTTCTCTATTTCAGAAGAAATAGAGTTGATTGACAATGCAGGAATGAAATCGAAAGACTTGAAACTTGCAGAATCAATCATTGAGGACAATAAAGAAAACATATTAAATGAATGGGTAAAAATATACGGGAAATAATCTGTATAGTCCAAATACGAAGGAGGAACGCTTATGAAGATAACAAAGATTTGGTTTGAGAACAACCGCATTTACGGACAGACTGATGACGGAAGAACTTTGTGGCAGTCTTTGTTGTACTACCGCCGCTTGCTGTCTGCATCCGACAAGGAACGCAATGAATATGAGATAAATGCGTTCGGAATACGTTGGGACAGGTTGGACGAAGACATATCATTTGAAAGTTTTGAATATGATGACCCCGAACCGACTGGTATTTCAAAGATATTGTTGTCTCATCCAGAACTGAATCTTGAGGCAATAGCAAACCGTATGGGGATTCAGCAAAGTCTGCTCACGGCATACGCCAACGGTACGAAGAAGCCGTCAGAAGAATGTTTTAACGAAATACTGCAAACAATTCGTTCCATAGGATGCGAGTTGGCTGCGGTGTGAATCATGCGATAATAGCAAAATTTTGAATAGAAAAGTGTTTTATAATTGCTTTTCTATTCAAAATTTTACTGTTTTCATGGTTAAGCAGAGCTTCATAAACACCTCATAACATGGCTCTGAACACTCTAAAGCATATCATATAACTCTGTCCTCATCACTCTGAGCTCTGACTTAATGAAGGCAGCACCTGGTTTATACCCTGCTCGCGGTGGCAGATGTGCACCTCCACACCATACTTTCGGTTGATGTATTCGGCAAGATGCTGGGCGGAATAGACGCTGCGGTGCTGGCCTCCGGTGCAGCCGAAGGAGAACATCAGGCTGGTGAAACCACGCTGGACATAACGGCGCACATGGGCATCGGCCAGACGGTAGACGCTGTCGAGGAAAGTCAGTATCTCACCATCATCCTCAAGAAAGCGGATGACCGGCTCGTCAAGTCCCGTGAGCTTCTTGTACGGCTCATAGCGGCCGGGGTTGTGCGTCGAGCGGCAGTCGAAGACATAGCCGCCACCGTTGCCGCTCTCGTCCTCGGGTATGCCCTTGCGGTAAGAGAAACTGAACACGCGCACCACGAGCGGTCCCTTGCCGTCATACTTAGAGAACGTGGCCGGACCGTCGTTCGGATGAGCCTCGTAGATGTTTGTAGTGGCTGTTCGGTAACCGTCGGCACGCGTGAGCGCAGGCTGCTCTATGCGGGCGAACTGTGGCAATTCGGTAAGACGGCGCAGCATGTCCGTCATGTACGAATACGGGAAACAGTCGAGGGCAAGCAGTTCGCGCAGATTCTGTATGGCGGGCGGGATGGACTCTATGAAATGCTTCTTCTGCTCGAAATAGCCGCGGAAGCCGTATGCACCGAGCACCTGAAGCGTGCGGAAGAGCACGAACAGGCTCAGGCGGTTGACAAAATGGCGCACGGGGGGCACCTCGGTGTAGTTACGGAGCGCCTCATAATACTCCTTCACAAGCTCACGGCGCAACTTGTGCGGATAGCGGGCCGAGGCCTGCCAGAGGAATGAGGCGAGGTCGTAATAATAAGGTCCGCGGCGACCGCCCTGAAAGTCGATGAAATAAGGATTGCCGGCGGCATCGAGCATCACGTTGCGCGCCTGAAAGTCGCGGTAGAGGAAGCTGTCGGCATGTTCCGCCGTCAGGTCCTTGGCGAAAAGCCGGAAGTCGGCCTCGAGTTTCAGCTCATGGAAATCGAGTTCTGTGGCTTTCAGAAAACAATACTTGAAATAGTTCAGGTCGAAGAGCACGCTGTCCATGTCAAACTCCGGCTGCGGATAACACTGCGAGAAGTCGAGCCCGCGCGCCCCGCGAATCTGTATGTTGGGCAACTGGCGGATGGTGCGGACAAGCAGTTCGCGCTCACTTAACGTATACCGCCCGCCGGCGGCACGTCCCGCAGCCAGTGCGTCAAAGAGTGACACGGAGCCAAGGTCGGTCTGGAGATAACGCTGCTCGTCATCGCTCACGGCAAGTACCGACGGCACCGGCAACTGACGGTGAGTGAAATGGCGGCACAGCGAGATGAACGCGTGGTTCTCGTCGCGGCTCGTGCCTATCACGCCTATCACCGACACTCCGTCGGCCGATGTAAGCCGGTAATACTCGCGGTTGCTGCCCGCTCCCGCTATGCGCCCGATGCCGGAAGGTTCAGCTCCGGCCCAGTTCTTATACAGTTCAAGAAGTTTCTCCATATCATGTGCAAAGGTAACATAAACAAAGAAAAGAACAAAACATGTGACAAAGAAAAAACCGCCGAACCCCTGTAATTGGGATTCGGCGGTAATAATATAGTTTCAAACGAATGTCTTCGTCGTGCAATGCGAAGCCATTACTTCACAACCACCTTCTTGCCGTTCTTGATAACTACGCCCTTGAAGCTGTCGTTAACTTTCTGGCCGGCAAGATTGTAAGCGGGAGCGTTGTCCTTTGTTTCTACAGCAACAGAGCTGATGCCGTCAACCACGCCGATAGTGAACACATTGGAAGCTACAGACTCGCCCTTGTCGTAAACCACGGTAACAACATAGTTGTATGTGCCGTCAGGCATGTAACCGTCTGCGAAGCTTGGCTCTGCAACAGGCTCGCGATTGAGCTTCACGCCATCACGGTAGATGTTGTAGCCCACGAGCGAGAGGTCGCCGAAGCCTTCGTATGCCTCGTATGTCACATCGTCAACCATCAGCATGAAGCTGCCTGTAGCGCATGAGCGGATGGCGAAATACTTGGCTCCTGCGGGCAACTGGGCTGTATACTCAGTCCACTCTCCGGGAACAACCACTGCGTCGTTCACCTTGATGAAGTCGGCAGGACTCTTGCTGCCAGTAGAATAGTAAACCTCTATTTGCTCGGGATATTCTGCCGAATAGCTCCTTGCATAGAACGAAACGGTCTGTGCGTTGCCTGTCAGTTCGGGTGAGATGGCCCAGTCATCAGTCTGACCGTCATCATAACGGAACATTGCTGCGAGATACTTTGTGCCTGAGTGAGCGGCAAACGTCTGGTTCCATACAACGTCATCAGCAACGTCATGCACCCAGAACGACTGCTTGCTTTGGAGTACTTCCACTCCGTCTACAGAGAAGCTTGTACCCTGGAATCCTCCAACTTCAGCGCCGTCAACATCAACGAATGTCCAGTTGCCGGCAGATGCAGTGAAGCCGTCGTAGCTCTCGAAGTCATCCGTAATGGTTGCCGGTACGGGAGCACCCATTTCCGGCTCGCTCCATGTGAGGTTCACATTGTTACCGTTCTGAGCACCCGTAAGGTCGGTAACGGCAGGATAGTTGGTTGTCTTTATGGTCGTCTTCACCGTAGCTGTGGTGTTGTTGGCCTTATCGGCATCGGCGTCAAACTCGACAACGGCCTTCCACTCCAGCGATGCGGGAGTCATCACGTTGGTGGCGTAGGTATATTCAAATGTTGTCGTGGCGTTGCTCTCGAGAGCCGTTCCGGGGAGAGACTCAACCTTGGCATCGTTGCAGTAGATGTCAACAGTGTAAGCACCGGCCTCGGCCGTCGTGCTACCCTGATTCTCAACAGTAACGTTTACAAGTACATTGTCGCCGGCATTGATTCTCGGTGTAGCTGTGATATTCTTTGCCACGAGGTTGTTGTCAAGCTGGTTGAACACTCGGATGTTGTCAATGAACGCGCTGCCGGCAGCAGAGAATGTACCGGTGATAATCACGCGAACCCAGTCTTCGTTGGCAAATTCAACCAAAGATACTGTAGCCGGAGCGAAGTCTGCACCTGCTGTGAATGTGGCAACATTATCCTTCACGCCCTTCGGAGTGATTACAGATACTGTAAGCTGAGCGACAGCATCGCCCGAGTAATCGAACGTAAATACAGGATTAACAGCTCCGGCAAGAGCAATCTTTCCAGACTCCAACGTCATCCAGCCGGCTGTCTCGGCAGCCATCAGCAGGCAACTGCCGTCACCGTCGGAAGAATTTTCTCCAAGATAGAGACCTCCGTCAAGGTATTGGTTATTTGCGTCACAAGATGTTCCCCACCAGTAAGAGAGTTTGGCTTCTGCCACTGACTCGAATACCGGCATCTGATATGGAGCACCCGTAACGACGGCTCCGTATGTATCATCCGATTCGCCAGTGGTGTTTTCAGCCGTAACGGCAAAGTAGGTGAAGCCCATTTCACCGCTGTTGGTATCGAAAGCGACATTGGCCGAAGTCTCTGTCAGACCTGTTGCATAAGGATTCTCGAAGTCTGTCGACGGGAATGTCATGCCCCAGAACTCAACCATCTCAACAGGATAAATGTTGTACTTGAAGTCTGCAGGGTTAACAACATAACCCTCGGCACCCTTGGTAGGAGCTTCCCAGGCGATATCTACAGAACCGCTCTTGTCGGCAACGGTGATGTTGCTTACAACATCAGGCGTGTCGTAGCCGATGTATGCCTTCAGAGTGGCTGCATCACCGGTCTTGTCTGCGTAAGAAGCGACAACAGAATAAGTGTAATAACCTGCCGCTTCCACTGCATCCTCGAATGAAACACTCTCGCCGGCAGCCTTTGTCTCAGACTTGATCTCTTCACCATCACGCTTAACGACAACTGTAACAGGATCGGTGATGGTAGCGCCGCCTACAGTCTGTGCCGGAACGGTGAACGAAACGGTGGCCTTGTTTGCGCCCTGTGCGTCGGCAACGACAGCGAGGTCGCTGACTGTTGCGGGAACTGAAGCGTCAAGCTCGGCAACGGAGAAGTTGTCTACATAGAGATAGAACTGGTTCTTGTCAGAAATGGCGTGAACAGCGATGAAATAAACGCCGTCTTCGCTAACGGAGAACTCGTTATTGCTGATGGTGATGAATTCCTTGGTAGCCACCACTGTAGCATCTATCACAGGAATTGTCAGTTGGGAAGCCTTGGCCACCTTACCGGCAACAACCTCCAGACGCTCCGGATAACTCTCGTTATAAGAAGCGGCATCAAGAGACACCTTATATTTCTTACCGGCCTTCAGTTCAACGCCAGGGAACACGAGATAGTCATCGGCTGCGTTTGATGTGCTGTAACGATAACGTGCCGTTACGCTTTCTGTCGTACTGTTCGTTTCAAATGTGAATGTGGAAGCATCTTCATTGGCGTCATAAATGGCGGCCTGTGCCTGCTCTGCCTCTGTCTCAAACGTGTTGGCATAGGGAAGTGCGGCAGTCAGGTCGGTGATTACCGGCTCTTCATAAACAGCTTCTTCTGCGCTGATAACGACATTGGTAAACCAATCGAGATAATATATCTTGAATGCATCGGCATTGATGAGAACTTCGTCAACGAATGTGATAGTCTTTGTTGCGGCATCGTATGTTGCCACTGCATCCTTTATTACGGCATCTTCACCTTCTATGCCGACACCGATAAACCAGCAATCGTATGAACTGTATGCGCCAACATACTGGAACTTGTCGAACGTGATGGTTGTACCATCGATTGTACCCTTCACCCATGCGGTCGGGAATTCGGCAGAAATACCCTGAACATAAACGTCATTGCCGGCGAAAGCAACATTCACGCTCTGGTTCTTTATCAAAGTTTCGCCGTTATTCGAAACAGAAGTGCAATTCATATACCATCCGGTGTATTCCACACCGGCAGGCAGAGTTACCAGCTCTGTTGATGGGGGAACGTATGTCGGGTCGTAAGTCAGAACGGTCTCGGCATCTGCAAAACCGGCATTACTGTTGTCATCATCCCAGAACGAGCCCATGATATAAACATCAGCAGATCCGTCAAAAGCCTTTGTACCTTCGAGAGTCAGCACGTCACCACTGACTGTGAATGTAAATACATCGGCCTTGTCATCGGCTGCCTGAACCTTTCCAGCTGTTGTGATGATACCCCAGCGCAGACTGATTGTTGTACCATAATTGGTGTTATACTCAAGGGGCTGACGGGCGGACACGGTAATTACATTGCCTGCCTTCGTTCCCTTAACCCATGTACCTGCCGTATAGCGGGTGATAGGATTCTTGATATAGACGTTTGCACCGTCTTCAACAACGGTAACCATTCCCGACTGGGCAGCATAAACCATAGAGTTATTCTGAGGGAAATAGGCAGTTCCCGTCTCAGAACGCTGATACATCTTCGGTTCAACGCCGGCAACGTCAATAATGATGCCGTTGTCATCGGTTGTCACCGTTACATTGCCCTCCTGGGTGATGGTCTTATGTGCTGTTGACTTGTAGGGCTTGTTGTCAACATTCAATCTGTTGTAGCCATCAAGCGACCATGTTTTGAGCACTTTCCCATCAACGCTGTTGAAAAAGCCGCGTTTCACGCTGCTCTTCCGCAACATCGAAGAAGATGTTTCATTTGCCGCTGCGGCCTTTTCTGCCATCACAGCCTGCAACTCTTTTGCCTCCTTTGCCTTCTTGGCCATGGCGTCAAGATTGGCAACCCGCTCCAGCCTATAGGGGGGGGTAGCGGCCTTTTTCTTTGCCAAAGGAGCCTGCGCGAACGTCAGCGATGTAATCATCGCGATGACCGCAATAGTAAACAATCTTTTCATTGTAGTCTAGTATGGGGATTATTTGTTTGTTCACTCCGCCGGAAGAAATCCCCTTTTATTCCGACAAAGCGTATAAGAGACCGTGCGTCTCCTTTTATCTTACATGACAATAACCTTTCGGCAGTTGCCATTATGCTTTATCACATACACGCCCGCGGCAGGAAGCGTCACCGACACATCTGCATCCTGTGATGCCGCACGGTAAATCAAACGGCCCGACAGGTCGCTCACCGTCACATCCACGCCGGCAGGAATGACCATAAGGCGTCCCGCCATACGTATGCCCGAAGCACCTGCAACTGCACTGACACCGGTATTCAAGTCTCCTTTAGTGGTGACGGCAATCTCGTTTGAACGCTTAGAGAAGACTGTTCCGTCGGTGGCCGTAACCGTATAATAGTATGTCGTGGCAGAAGACAGACCCGTTACCGCCGTGCTGACAGCATTGCCTGCGTTGAACTTGCCGAAGGAAGCCACCGTCAGTTCGCCGCCCCACTTTACCGCAACATCGTCAACGGCCACCGAGCCCGACCCACTGCGCAAATAGGATATGCGCACCATGCGTGCCCCTGCGGGAATATCGTCAATCGTGGTAACGGTACCACCCTGCCCGTTCTCCACTTCTATTTCGGCAATGTCAATCCATCCTTCGCTGTCTGTCTTTACAGAAACTATCAGGCGGTTGGCAGCGGCAGCACTTACTCCGCGATGCCAGAATGTCACCGAACGCACGTCATCATCGAATCTCGGCGAGGTCAGCCCCACGCCGTCGGCGGCAAAGCGCAGCGACGGTATGGCTTCGCCAGAATATGCGGTGTTGGCGTATGTGAGAGTTGTGGTGGTAGACCATCCGCCGGGCATGGCGGCAATGCCGCCGGTGAAGTCCACTGCCGCCAAATACGGTTCGCCCAATTCCTTGGTGTACACCTCCACTTCATAGCCCTCCGCACCTTCAAGCGGCTGCCAGTTGGCCGTGAACGCCGTATCCGATATGTCCGTGGCATCTACGGCTACGGGTGAGAAGTGTCTGAATGTGGGTGCACCTGTGGTGACACTTATTTCGTTTGAGGCGGCGCTCACGCCGTCACCGTCGTTCACGTATACGGCATAGAAGTATTCCGTTGCCGGATTGAGCCCTGTCACTACGGCAAACGTATCGGTGCCGGTGTTCAGATGGTTGTAGCCCTCCACATTATTATATACCGTTTTTCCGCTGCCGAGCACTGTCTTGGTAAACACCGACACCTCATACGTGCAGTCTTCCGCTGCCGACGGAAGCCAGTGGGCGGTGAACCCTTCGGCATGTACATCGGTGGCCTCAACGGCCGTAACCGGGTCGGGCATCACCTTTCCGCCGGCCACCTTGAACGTTATCAGTCCTCCTGTCTCGGCAATGTCGGTGAGCGGCATGTTGAGCGCACGACCCGCCCATGTGCGCATTGACGGTTTTGTGGTGTCGGTAAACGATGTCACATTATTTGTTCCAGGAAAAGCGTCGCCGTCACGCGAATACTCGCTCTGCGTGCCGTCAGCCTCCTCCAAGTCTACATACTGGTGGCTGGCGCTGTTGTTCACCGTGTTCTGCTCCCATATCGTCGGGTTATAGTCCACATGCCACACAAGCATGCCATGCCCCGGTATGTATTTGTCCCACCCCGTCTGCTGACGGTTTTCAAGCAGGAAAAACTCATAATCGTCATCCGTAGGTATTATACAGGCCTCGTTCGAACCAATGCTTTTAAGTGTGATATTGGCCGGACCGTCAAGCACGCGGGGTGTCAGCCATCCGAGCGAATAGCGCTCATAAGCCGAATAAAGCGGAGGCGTACAACCGTCGTTGTTGTAAGGCCCGTAGTCAAGCACCGACCATCCTCCCGGGGTGAAGGCCGACGTATAGCTGGTGGCATAAAGATCGGGCAGGCCCATGACGTGCGAGAACTCGTGGATGAATGTTCCCACACCGTCGGGACGCGAGCCTTCCCACTCGTTGCTGCACGCATAGCGGTCGAGTATCACTCCATCGAAAGTGTATGTGGTGTATTCCGCCGACGTAACATTCCATGAATGGGGCCAGACGGTACTCGAACTGCCGCCGGTGGCCTCGCCGCGTCCGGCATAGAACACGAAGACATTGTCTATATATCCGTCGCCGTCACGGTCATATTCGGAGAAATCAACCGTGGCATCAAGCTGCTGGCAGGCCTCAATGGCCATCTTTTGGGGATTTTTGTCGTTTCCGCTATAGTCGTTTCCGCCATAGTAGCTCATGTTCTGCGATAGGGTTATCGGACCGAAGACGTCAAACTGCGGGCGGAACTGATTGTTGGAGCATTCACGGAAATATTCGGCTGCACAGCCCGTGCCGCCGTAGTCGCTGAAACCGTTTTCGTTGATCATACGGTTGAAATAGTCATATGGGTCGGCTATCTTGAACTTCACGTCCTGATATTCAACAAGCACCACAAGAGCTTTTTGGTCGCCCATCGAGGGGAATCCGGTGTCAAACAATCCTATCCTCGATTTCTGTGGACTTGTCTTGCGGCGCATCCTGTTTTTTGCGGCATCACGGCGCTGAAGGGCCGTGAACACCTTCTCCATGTCAACCTTACGCAGATATTCCACTGCCGCTGACGAACGCTGCGCCACGGGGCGGGCCACTATCTGCGAGCGTACTATGTTGCCTGTGGCATCGGCATTGCCGTAATAAAATGTTTCATTATCGTTTACGAGCAGATATCCATCTTCCGAAAGATAATAATGTGCGTGTTCGTCTCCCATTATACGCACCTTAATCTCCGTGCCGTCGGGCTGTCGCATCGTCACAAGCCCTGGTTTGGCGGGTACGGCAAGCATTACATTAGTGCCGAACGCTACGGCAAAAAACATTGATGTGATATATCTGCTCAGATTTCTTTTATTCATTTTTTATATGCTTTGAATTTCATTCCTTAATTTTTTGTAAATACAGTACGCAAAGTTATAACTATATTCAACATTATTA
>ENA-OYXX01000446-OYXX01000446.1-human-gut-metagenome-genome-assembly--contig:-NODE-446-length-19165-cov-7.164626_pt1 | contig 19165 bp, 14 predicted proteins | sample MGYA00243976_ERZ653434 | MGnify/ENA primary metagenome ERZ653434 (study PRJEB26926, sample SAMN06165112) | human gut metagenome | biome: ENVO:00009003; feature: ENVO:2100002; material: ENVO:00002003...
TGTATAAGAGACAGACCATGTATCATCGGGGCGGAAGCCGATGTGCTTCCGCCCCGAATGACATCACCGCAACAAACCGAATGGAACCGTCATAAGCAATAAATGGCATTTTACATAGGAACATTGCGGGAAAATACCATTATAATCGTATTATAAATATAAAGAACAAAAAATACAATGAAGAGACTACTCACAACACTTACTGTGATAACGGCACTGTCGACATCGGCGATGGCTGACAACGCCACTGCGACCATTCACGTCAATCAGGGCAGCCAAAAGATATATAAAGAAATCTACGGACAATTTGCAGAGCATCTCGGCTCATGTATCTATGGTGGTCTGTGGGTCGGGGAAAATTCACAGATACCTAATATCAACGGCTATCGTAAAGATGTTTTCGATGCCCTGAAAGCATTGCAGATTCCTGTGCTACGCTGGCCGGGCGGATGCTTTGCCGACGAGTATCACTGGATGGACGGTATCGGTCCGAAAGAGAACCGTCCCAAAATGCAGAACAACAACTGGGGAGGCACCATCGAGGACAACTCATTCGGTACACACGAGTTTCTCAACCTTTGCGAAATGTTGGGCTGCGAACCCTACATCAGCGGAAATGTAGGAAGCGGAACCGTTGAAGAACTGGCCAAATGGGTGGAATACATGACAAGCGACGGTGACACGCCTATGGCCAAACTGCGCCGACAAAACGGCCGTGAAAAAGCATGGAAGATAAAGTTCCTCGGTGTGGGCAACGAGAGCTGGGGATGCGGAGGCAACATGCGTCCGGAATATTATGCAGACCTGTACCGCCGCTACTCTGTATACTGCCGCGAATATGACGGTACGAAACTGTACAAGATTGCAAGTGGCGCAAGCGACTACGACTACAACTGGACTAAAGTTCTGATGAACAACGTGGGGCACCGCATGAACGGTGTGTCACTCCACTACTATACCGTTACGGGATGGAGCGGCTCTAAAGGTTCGGCACTGAAGTTCAACAACGACGAATACTACTGGACGATGGGCAAGTGTCTTGAGATTGAAGATATCATAAACAAGCACGCCGCAATCATGGACCAGAAAGACCCGAAGAAACAGATAGGTCTTCTCGTCGACGAATGGGGCACATGGTGGGATGAGGAGCCCGGCACCATTTCCGGACATCTCTATCAGCAGAACTCCATGCGCGATGCCTTTGTGGCAGCCCTGTCCCTCAATGTGTTCCACCGTCATACCGACCGTGTGCGCATGGCCAACATAGCACAGGTGGTCAACGTACTTCAGTCGATGATACTCACCGACCAGAAAGGTACCGGACACATGGTGCTGACACCTACATATCACGTATTTGAAATGTACAAGGGATTCCAGGAAGCCACATATCTGCCAATGGACTTCAAGTGCGACAGCATCATGGTACGCGGTGACCAGCACGCACGTGACGGCCGCAAGATTGCCCTGCTCAACACTTCGGCAGCCAAACAGACCGACGGCTCTATCATCATCTCATTGGCCAACGTAAGTCTGGACAAGGCCCAAAAGATAGACATCAACCTCGACGGTTTTACCGGCAAGACCGTGACCGGTCGCATCCTTGCATGCAAGAACATTACCGATTTCAACGATTTTGAGCACCCGGATGTAGTAAAGCCCGCCGACTTTAAGGGTGCAAAACTGAAAAAGAACACACTTACAGCTGAAATTCCGGCCAAATCAATAGTTGTTCTCAATATAAAATAGTATTTTTGTAACAAACATTCATTCCAACAAACATAGATTTATTTATTCAGACAAATATGAACGATAAGAATCTTATGAAAAAAGCGGCAGACAATATCCGTATTCTCGCCGCTTCAATGGTAGAAAAAGCCAACTCGGGACACCCTGGTGGCGCAATGGGAGGAGCTGACTTCATCAATGTTCTCTTCTCTGAGTTTTTGGTATATGACCCCGAAAATCCCAACTGGGAGGGGCGCGACCGCTTCTTCCTCGATCCGGGTCACATGTCGCCGATGCTCTACTCGGCTCTCGCCCTGCAGGGCAAGTTCACACTCGACGAGTTGAAAGAGTTCCGCCAGTGGGACTCCCCCACCCCCGGACATCCGGAGCGTGATCTCAACCGTGGTATTGAAAACACCAGTGGCCCCCTCGGACAGGGACACACATTCGGTGCCGGTGCAGCCATTGCCGAGAAATTCCTTGAGGCTCGTCTCGGCAAAGAAGCAATGCAGCATAAAATCTATGCCTACATCTCTGACGGTGGTGTTGAGGAGGAAATCTCACAGGGCACAGGCCGTATCGCAGGTATTCTCGGTCTGAACAACCTCATCATGTTCTACGACTCCAACGACATCCAGCTGTCCACTCCGACAGATGTTGTGATGAAGGAAGACACCGAGGCCAAATACAAGGCTTGGGGATGGAACGTCATTACATGCAACGGTAACGATGCCGATGAGATTCGCGAGGCTCTCAAAGCAGCACAGAAGGAGGAGAAGCGCCCAACACTGATTATCGGCAAGACCATCATGGGCAAGGGTGCCCTGCGTGCTGACGGCACAAGTTACGAGGCCTGCATCAACACCCACGGTGCCCCACTCGGCGGCGATGCTTATGTGAACACAATAAAGAATCTTGGCGGCAATCCCGAGAATCCGTTTGTAATATTCCCCGAGGTTGAGAAATTGTATGCCGACCGCCGCGACGAATTGAAGAAAATCGTGGCAGAGCGTCACGCAGCCGAAGCAGAATGGGCTAAGGCCAATCCGGAGAAAGCTGCCATGATGAAAGAATGGTTCAGCGGCAATGCTCCCAAAGTTGACTGGAGCGCACTCGTACAGAAAGAGAACTCTGCCACACGCGCTGCCAGCGCCGCCTGCCTTGGAGTGCTTGCCGAGCAGGTGCCCAACATGGTTTGCGCTTCTGCCGACCTGTCCAACTCAGACAAGACCGACGGATTCCTCAAGAAGACAACTTCACTGCAGGCCAACGACTTCAACGGTGCCTTCTTCCAGGCCGGCGTTGCCGAGCTGACAATGGCTTGCATGTGTATCGGTATGTATCTGCACGGTGGCGTTATCCCCGCTTGCGGTACATTCTTCGTATTCTCCGACTACATGAAACCCGCTGTCCGCATGGCCGCATTGATGGAAGTGCCCATCAAGTTCATCTGGACACACGATGCTTTCCGTGTAGGAGAAGACGGACCTACCCACGAGCCTGTTGAGCAGGAGGCACAGATTCGTCTGATGGAAAAACTGAAGAATCACCATGGCAAGGACAGCGTCCGCGTTTTCCGTCCGGCCGATGCCGACGAGACAACCGTATGCTGGGCCATGGCCATGGAGAACATGGAGACACCTACCGCCCTCATCTTCTCCCGCCAGAACATCACCAAGCTGCCCGCAGGCAATGACTACGAGCAGGCTCGCAAGGGTGCATATATCGTGGCCGGTTCTGATGACGAGTTCGATGTTATCCTGCTCGCCAGCGGTTCTGAGGTATCAACACTCGTTGCCGGTGCCGAATTGCTGCGCAAGGATGGCGTGAAGATACGTATCGTGAGTGTTCCGTCAGAGGGTCTCTTCCGCAACCAAAGCAAGGAATACCAGGAGAGCATACTGCCCACAGGTGCCAAGATTTTCGGTATGACAGCCGGTCTGCCCGTCACCCTCGAGGGTCTTGTTGGTGCCAACGGCCGCGTATGGGGCATGCCGAGCTTCGGCTTCTCTGCTCCCTACAAAGTGCTTGACGAGAAACTCGGATACACAGGAGAGAACGTTTACAAGCAGGTGAAGAATTTCCTTGCTGAGTAAAACAACAACAGATAGAATATATTGTACGTATCAGAAATGATACGGGAAGATTCTTGACTGTAGGGACAAATTCTTGTATCTGTCCGAATAGACATTCATTAAGCCTGGCATCAGACAAAATGGATACAGACAAATACAAGAATATGTCCCTACTATAAGTTTATAACAGCATCAACATAACTATAAGCAAATTATTACTATGGAAATAAAGACAGTAGGAATAGCAAGCGACCACGCCGGATACCCGTTGAAGAAATTCGTTATCCAGTATCTTGAAGAGCATGGTTATCCGTATAAGGACTATGGTACATACAGCGATTCAAGTTGCGACTATAGCGATTTCGGCCATGCGCTTGCCGAAGGCATAGAGAGTGGCGAAGTGTATCCCGGCATCGGCATCTGCGGCAGCGGAGAAGGCATAAACATGACGCTCAACAAGCATCAGGGTGTACGCGCAGGACTGGCATGGATTCCGGAAATAGCCCATCTCATACGTCAGCATAACGATGCCAATGTTCTCGTTATGCCCGGCCGTTTCATCGACAATAAAACGGCTGAGAAAATAATGGATGAATTTTTCAGCATCCCATTTGAAGGCGGACGGCACCAGCGCCGGGTAGAAAAGATTCCGGTAGAAGCCAAGAGTTAAGAATTAAGAGTTAAGAATTAAGAGTTAACAACATCCGGTGCAAACTCTTAATTCTTAACTCTTAATTTTTAATTTAATTGTTCTTGAAGGTTACAGTGGCAAAGGCCTTGAGGCGCGTTGCCCCATTGAAATCAGCATTACCAAGAGCACAATAAGAAGATATGGAACCGTTTGCTGTCTCATAAAAATATGACTGTCCTGACACTATTTCAGAAAGTCCATTTGCTTTCAATACCTTATTTATGCTGTTAAGATTGGCCACCACATTCTTTATTTCAGCCAAACTCGGCAAGCGCCAACCACTTATACCCTCCACTGCCATTTCTGAAATGGCGGCATTGACAGCCGAAGCAACAGAAGATTGGTCTTCTGCATCAAAATCCAATTTTGTACGAGTATTACCTGTCATCAGTACAACAGTCACACTACCATCTCCGTTCTTTACGTTTGACAACACATAACATCCTTCGTACATAGTTCCGGCTGCAGGAGCATCAGCCGTTATCGTACCGCCACCTATATCAGGATTGTCATCACCCGAATCGTTATCGGCACCTTCACCAAACTCAAAACTGATTATACGTTCACCGGCCCACTCCGCTCCGGTCATCGTGCCGGAAAGAAGAACACCTTCGTCAGACAGATATGTACCTTCGAGCTTTATCTTATAATTAGCCTCAAGCTTGTCTGTAAGAGTATAAGAATAGCTCTTCGTGCCATCAGCATCCGTAAATCCGACTGTAACGGTGGCATTTCCGGAAGCCTCAAGCATATAGACACTCTCCACATTCTTCCACACATCTGTTCCTGCCTCCTTAGCCAGTGTTATTGTCTGCGTGCCATTCACACCGCTATACGTTCCGTCAAGAGATAAGTTCTCATACAGAGGAACTATCGTTACAGACACACCGGTAACAGACTCCGGCACTCCGTTTATCTTAACCTCTTCCAACAGCATGACCTTTCGGCTCATGACAAGCTCCAATGTATTGACAGCTCCTGCCTGTACAGGAACCGAAGCGCCTGCATACATCAGGTCAGAATGTGATTTCCCTTCTTTCAGACTGACAATAGAATTTTTCCGGGCTTCAGCCATCGTCGGAAGTACATAATCATCGCTTCCGGCTCCAGCTACAGCACATACACTGTACAGGCCCGCAACAAGTTTCATTCTGATTTCGTCATCGGCATCATTCATCACAGACATAGCCACACACCGGTCATCCTTATCAAAGACATAAACCGTCACCGGATAACTCACAGTCACTGTCCCACTCACACCATCAGCTCCTGCACGTGTGTGCAGAACCAAAGTGCTGTTCGGCTGTGCATTGCCATCATTCTCTAACATGACATCCTTTGAACATGATGCCGTTCCCGCTGTTGCCAATATCAACAACAACCATCCTAATAAATTTAATGATTTGTTCATCATAGATATAAATTTAATGGTTCGCTCAGGCAAAGGTACAAATAATAATTTATATCATCAACTTTTTTGCAAGAAAAAACGCTGTCATTTGTCAACTTCTCTCTTATCTTCTCTCTTCAATACAACTTTTATCTTCGATATTCTGCGCTCATCCATCTCCAGTACCTCGAATGAGAATCCCCCATACTCAATACTCTCGTGTAGTGCCGGAAACTCTCCCTTAATCTCCAACAGCAGACCGGCCAAAGTATCGGCATCGCAGTCTTCATCCATAAAATCATCAGCGTCTACCTTCATAATCTTATAGAAATCGCTAAGAAGGGTTTTTCCTTCAAACACGAAAGTATTCTTGTCCAATCTGACGAAGTTCTTCTCCTCCTCGTCATACTCGTCATTTATCTCACCCACAATTTCTTCCAGAATATCCTCCAAAGTAACAATGCCACTCGTTCCGCCAAACTCGTCGACAACGACAGCTATATGCACCTTGTTTTCCTGAAAGTCACGCAACAAATCGTCTATCTTCTTTGTCTCTGGAACAAAATAAGGGGGACGTATGAGCGACTGCCAACGGAAATTGGCCGGTTTGCCAAGGTGAGGCAAAAGATCCTTGATATACAAGATACCGCGGATATTGTCTATATTATCCTGATATACCGGTATTCTCGAATAGTTATTGTCGATAATACATCTGAGCACCTCTGGAAAAGATGATTTGAAATCAAGGTCGATCACATCCTGCCGACTTGTCATTATCTCCTTGGCCGTTTCATCACCAAAACGCACTATTCCCTCCAACAGTTTTTTCTCTTCACCGATATCGTCCTTATCCGTCAGTTCAAGAGCCTGTTCAAGATCATCGACACTCAGAACATGGTTTTCCTTCTGCATCATCTTCTCTGCCAACACACCCGAACGGATGAGCACCGTCTCGAACGGATAGAACAATTTACGGCAGAACAATATACCGTTGACCGCCATACGGCAAAAACGCAACGGATTCTGACTGCAATATATCTTCGGCATTATCTCTCCGAACAAAAGCAATACAAACGTGAGAAGTACGGTAATACAGGCAAACTGCAACCAGTAAGCATCACCGAAGTCAATCAAATGACCGAAAAAGTAGTTGCACAGCATTATTATGGTCACATTGACAAGATTGTTCGTTATCAGAATCGTTGCCAAGGTGCGTTCGGAGTCCTGACGGAGCTTCATTATCTTTACGTCGCTGTCCGATTTTTCTTCTGCCAGTTCGTCCATATCGTTGGGAGAAAGCGAAAACATGGCTATCTCCGAACCTGATGCAAATCCCGAAGCCAGCAAAAGCAAACATGCCAGAAGACCAGAAATGACCACCCCCAACGTAGGCGTCATGAAATGCACCTGACTCAACACCTGCTCAATATCCATCACCATCAACTATTATCCGATTTATTATCACCGTCCGCCCTCTTGTCGGCAACCGATTTCGGCGTGAGCATCTCCATATTTTCAGCCCACACCTCTGTTATGCTGTACCTCCTGCCCTGCTTGTCATCATACGTGGTATATCGGAGTCTTCCCTCAATATAGAGTTTGTCACCCTTGTGCACATACTTCTCCACTATCTCGGCCAGACGCCTCCACATCACAATGTTATGCCAGTCGGTGCGGTCGGGCACCTGAATACCGTTCTGCAGAGTGTAGCCACGCTCCGTTGTGGCAAGCGAAAAACGGGCCACAGCCACTCCGTGGTCTACATATTTCACCTCCGGTTCCTTGCCCACATTACCTATCAGCATCACCTTGTTCATAACACACAAGCAGACTTTTATGAAAACGACACCCTCTTACTTGCAAAAACCAAGAAAACGGAATCTGAAGTTCTTTCCCTTTGCCGACGGGAACTGACTGCGCGAGTCAACGCGCTGACGCAGATGGTCGATAATCCTGTTATAGCAGTCAAGACCGGATGCAGCCTTGCACTGAGCCACAAAGTGTGTATCCCGATATTGAAATTTTCCCGTACCCGGAACCTGAAGCACACGTTTGAAATCAACAGATCCCTCGTACCATCCAAACTGGTCTTCGTTAAGACGCGATAATGTCGATGACAACAATCTGGAACGCTCGTCTGAAGACACCGGAGTATGCAATGCACGCTTCTCCTTGAAGTCAAGCATCGTTGCCGCTTCCGTCTTTATTATTATGAAATATACACGCGGACGAATTTTATAGCGTTTCGGATAATAAACATCACTCGCCACATACTCGCGTATATCCTCTTCAAGCATCGGGTTCATCCCTATTTCATCAATATCGCATAGAAAAGATATGGCATCGTCTACATTGGTAACCAAAATTTCTCTGTCGAAATATCTTAAATATAAATTCATTTGAACTGCTGTTTTTCCAAAAAAATACTTAAAAAATAGTTTTCCAAACACTAAAAAACCGAGCGGAAAACGGGACTCGAACCCGCGACCCCAACCTTGGCAAGGTTGTGCTCTACCAACTGAGCTATTTCCGCAACAAATAAAAGAGTGAAGAGGAGGAGACTCGAACTCCCACGTCGCAATTAACACTACCCCCTCAAAGTAGCGCGTCTACCAATTCCGCCACCTCTCCAACACTTAATTATGTTGAATAAAAAAGAGTGCCCAAGACAGGACTCGAACCTGCACATCTCTCGACACACGCACCTGAAACGTGCGCGTCTACCAATTCCGCCACTTGGGCTTTTCACACCGGAACCAACTTCCGGAGCTCTTTTTTGTTCAAAACATGAGCGGAAAACGGGACTCGAACCCGCGACCCCAACCTTGGCAAGGTTGTGCTCTACCAACTGAGCTATTTCCGCGTTTCCTGTTTGTCAGGAGCATCCCTCTCGATTGCGGTTGCAAAGGTAGCACTTTTTTCTGAACCACCAAAATTTTTCTGCACTTTTTTATAAAAAACCTGCCTAATCCATACGATTTTTATAATCTTCATACCCGAATCGGCGCAAAATCTCCATTTTCCCGTCCTCATGAAGCATGCCTATGGCAGGATGTGTTATACCGTTAAACATGTTCGTTTTTACCGTAGTATAATGTATCATGTCTTCAAAAACCACCCTGTCTCCCGGTTTCAGCGGAGCTTCGAAACGCCACGAGCCCATAAAATCACCCGACAGACAGCTGTTTCCCCCCAGGCGGTATGTGCAACTCTCCGTAGCCTCTTCCATCGGCCGTTGCTCCGCGCCGCGCACCTCCGGCTGATACGGCATTTCCAGACAATCGGGCATGTGGCACGTAAAACTCACATCGAGTATCGCCGTCTTTATGCCACGGTCCTCCACCACATCCACCACCTGTGCCACAAGCGGTCCTGTCTGCCATGCAAAAGCGCTGCCCGGCTCCAGTATTATCTTCAGATTGGGGTAACGCCTGTGCAGCCCCTGCAACAAGTCAACGAGCATATCCACATCGTAGTCGCTCCGCGTCATCAGATGGCCCCCGCCAAAATTCATCCATTTCAGCTGCGGCATCCACCGTCCGAACTTCTCTTCTATATGGACGAGCGTACGCCGGAAAACATCGGCCCCACTCTCACAATGACAGTGACAATGGAATCCCTCCACCCCGTCGGGCAACGTATCGGGCAGTTTGTCGGCCGTAACCCCGAAACGTGTTCCCGGAGCACACGGGTTATAAAGCATCGTTCCGACCTCAGAATACTCCGGATTGACCCTCAGACCGCACGACACTCGGGGGTTGACACTCTTTACGCGGCTGCCGAAACGCTCCAACTGCGACAGCGAGTTGAACGTGATATGGCTTGAGCAGCGGGCTATTTCGTCAATTTCACCCTCCGTATATGCAGGCGAATAAGTGTGGGCCGGAGCGCCGAATTCTTCTGCCGCAAGACGGGCCTCACCCAACGAGCTGGCCGTGGTAGAGCCTATATATTCCCTGAAGATGGGAAAAGTCTTCCACAACGCGAAAGCCTTAAAGGCCAAAATTATCTCCACATCAGCCCGTCGGGCCACATCGGCTATCAGCCGCAGATTGCGGCGCAGACGCTCCTCCTCTATTACATATATAGGTGTATTTACGTTGTCAAATGTACTGTTCATTTTTTATATGCCTTTTGTTTTGCCGGCAAAGATACACTTTTTCACAGACAAATCGGGGCCAAGCCATCTCTTTTTTTGTTACATAGGCCAAGTAACGGCGTTACACGGCCTATGTAACGGCGTTACTTGAACCGTGTAACAGCGTTACACAGGCCGGGTAACACCGTTACTTGACATTCAGAATAACTTGAATGAACTTTCTTGGCCCTTCAAGCCTGCTTTTAATTATCTGATATTCAGCTCTTTTATACATTATCTTACAGTTTACGCAGTCGATTGCGTATTTTTACGCACCCAAATTCTTCATCCTCGACTTCATTGTGCGCAAGGCCCTCAACGACATTCCCATCACTACCATTATTTCCTCTTCGCTCTTTCCCATATCGAGAAGCATCTGATAAAAAATCATTGACGGCGACAACGATGACGGCCCGGCAAATTCCGGCCTGACAGTCTTGTAATACTCCGCAAAGAGGTCACGCTCGTCCTTGGTCCACGCCACCATCTTTCCGCCGCCATCCAGAATCTTCCACAGCCGGTGCCCTTCTGCCATACGCCCGGCCATGCGCTCATGCACCTCTTCCATATCGCGTTCGTGGCGCTTCTCCATATTCTTCATGTTGCGCCGCAAATTGTCGGCCGTATGCTTGTGCTCCTGCTCCTTAGCCTTGAGCTTCTCCATCTTGCACGCGGTGGCTGCCGCCGCCTTTTCATAACCGGTTATCGCTTCCTGCTGAATACTTATCTGTTCCTCCTGACTGCTTATCAGCTCCTGCTGGTTGTCTATAATTAGTCTTGCCCTGCGGCGCTTGCGCACATTATAATATATGGCCGGACAAAACACAACCAACAGCACAACAACAATTACCGATGCAGCTATGGATATTTTCGAAATTTTCCGTTTTGAATTTTGAGAATCCTTTTCTGCAATAAACGTCTGTTGAGCCTCCTGTATACTGTCGTTATCCCATTTACGTTGCAGACTGTCGCTCATCTCTATCACTTGTTTCGACAGCCTTGCTGCCTCATCCGTCTGCCCGACGAGCATCTTCAGCTCACTCATATTGTTGAGCAAATTTATCTCCAACTGCAAGTCATCATCACATATCTCAAGACCTCGGCTCAGGCTCCATTCTGCCTCCTTCATGTTTCCCTCCGCCATATATATGTCTGACAAAATGCGATAAGTACTGCCCAACTCTTTTATCTTCAAAGACTGGAAGGCATACTCCTTGGCTTTCTCTATTCCTATAATTGCATGGTCATCAGCCATGTTTGCCAAAAACACAGCCCTGTCTTTCACAGGCATATACTGAATAAGGGGATAACACTTATCCATATTATATCTGGCACTGTCATCCATATTCAAACGTTCATAAACCACAACCAATCCCGTAAGACAGTACAACAACTGTTCTTTGTCACCTGACAATTCTGCAAAACAAACAGCCTGCCTGCTATGGCCAAGTGCAATACGTGACTCACCACCATCTAAATTGTAGGCAGATAAAATATCATGTATTCTGCTTTTCAGCACATAATCTTTTATATCTTTTGAATATTCCTCCGCTTCTTTCAAACACACGACCCCTTCTTTCAACCGTCCCCGCCTATAAACGGTACGCCCCTTATAATAATATGAACGCGCGAGCATTTCATGATCGTCCTCACCCTTGTAATATTCTATGCTATAATCTATCATTGAGTCGTTTGCAGGAACATTACCCTGCCTGAACTCTATCTGATAACTCAGCATGTTGTAATATGCCAACACACTCTTGTCGCTCACCCCGTCTACACTCAATTCGCTTATCACGGCCTTTGCCGAGTCAATCAGGTTTTCGCTTATGAGAGAGTCTATTGCCTCCAAATTTTTGCGGGTGGCATTGTTGCCGCACCCCAAAACAACGACTGTGAAAACTAATAGTGTCAGTAGTTTCTTCATCTGTATAGTTTTATATTTTTACGCAAAATTATATATTTTCCACCAAAATGCCAAAAACGTCAGCCCGTGTTTGTTACAATTTAGCCCTGTTTCGATGTCGTGTTTTTATATAAAATATTATATATCAGTATTTTGCTGAAAATGTTAATGTAATTTCACATTTCAAAAACATTAGTTTTTTCTTGTCTATAAAATTTAAGGGCAATACTTTTGCACCGAAATCAGAAAACATCGATATCTGAGAAACAATAAAAAAGTAACTTCTAAAACAGGAAATCAAAAAAAATGAGAAAATCTATTTTCATCACTACATTGGCAATATTTGCCGTATCAATAAGTGTTTTGGCTGGGCCTATTATAACAAAAAATACGACTCACCAACAAGACAGCAAGCACGTTGTCAAGACCGACTCGACCACCGTTATCGATTTCGATGGTTACAACACTGTCAATATCGACTTCCACAAGGCATCGAAGAATGTGATAGTAAAAATGTACAAGAACGAAGAGCTTGTATATACAGACATGGATTGTGTTGAGATGGGAACAACCCTCAGTTATGATATAAAAGACGAACAGAGTGACGAAAACTTCGATGTCGTAGTTGAAATTGACGGCCGTACAGATGCGGCAAAGACTGTCACAATTACGGATTGACAGAGTATTCTTAAATTAAAAAATAAATAGAAGAACGAAGAAAAGACACGTGATAAGAAAGCCATGAACAACAAAGTATTGTTAAAATACAGCGCCTGCATAATCTTTATCACAACATGCCTCTTGATAGTGATTGACACACATTTGTTTGTATACCAGTCACTGTCAAGGTATCTTCTGCTTGAAACGGGAATAATGACAATGTCGCTTTTGTGCCTTTTGGCATATATTGCGAACAAACAAAAAATCATTATTGGACCATGCGAATGGCTCACATTCGCATGGATTATCTACATTGTGCTGCACGGCCGTTTCATCGCATCCACATGCGAACTGTACAGAACATACTACCTGTGCACGACGTTGGCTCTGATTGTAGTATTGACCGGCTTGCAAAGAATCCGCCTGCTTTCACGTGAAAACATAGAAACTTGTCTGTTGGCCGTTGCCATTATACACATTGTTTACATCACATGCCAGTGGATGGGGATGACAGATAGCGGGAACAAGTATTTCGACATTACCGGCTGCAACGAAAATCCCACCGTGACAGCACTCTATCTTGTGGGATGCATGCCGCTATTGGCATCACGCATACGGCTGTCAAAAGAGCGGTCCGGTCTCTATTTCGTGTTGTTTGTCATATCTGTAATCTGCATCCTGGCATTACGTTGCCGCACAGCCTATATCGGTTTGGGCATAGAGATTGGCGTTATGCTGACAATGACGTTCAAGAGCAGGCTGCCGGCCAAAAACAAACCCATTTTCTATGTGTTTATCTCCGGCATCCTGCTGTTTATGGCGGTGTCCGGCTTAAAGATGTACAACATGAAAAAAGATTCTGCCGACGGCCGCAGGCTGATATGGAAACTGTCGGCTGAAATGATTGCGGAAAAGCCGTCAGGTCATGGCTATGGGCTGTTTGAAAAGAACTACAATCTCCATCAGGCCGGTTATTTTGCAAACCGGAAATACTCCGGCACGGAAAAGCACAACGCCGATTTTGTATATGTTCCATACAATGACTATCTGGAACATGGTGTAGAAGGTGGTGTCGCAGGAATGTTATTCCTCGCGGCCTTCTATGCGCTGATGACGAGAAAAGCCGTATCGGCAGGCGACAAAGACTCCGTGGCTGTCTTTGCGGCATTTGCCGTGATGTCACTGACGAATTTTGTCTATACGTCTATACAACCATGGCTGCTTGTAATGTGCTATTCGTCGTTTGTTGCATACAACTGCAACGAACCGGAACCGCAAAGAAAGCTGCCATACCTTTCAAACACAGTTCTTTTGTTGGTGACTGTAACTGTGGCGTATAAAGTCTGTTGCTTCACCAAATCGCAGATGATGCTGAAAAAGACAGAGAGGCTGGCTGACGGCCGTTGTTTTGCAGCCGACCGTGAATATGAGGAACTGGAGAATAAGATAGGAACGTCTGAAGCCTTCTGGAGTTTGCGGGCCGGCAACGGTATCCGTGCAAAACGTTATGAAGAAGCCCTGACGCATGTCCGTAAGGCACGTGCCTACTCTTCACATCCCGAATTGTTCGCCATGCAATACCGTTGTCTTGAACATCTGGGAGACACATCGGGTGCTGTGGGCAGTCTTGACACGTTATCGTATATGCTTCCGCAAAAACTGTCAGTGAAATACATGCTTATGAAGCATTACGCACATGCCGGACACAACGGGAAAGCCCTTTATTATGCCGACGATATACTTTCAACGGGGACAAAAGTCGAATCGGATGAGGCAACAATGATTATAAACAAAGCAAAACAATTTAAAGAAAGTCATGAATAACAGAATCCGCATTATTGTTTTATCAGTCATAGCTACTGCCTTTACGACATCAGCCTTTGCGGGGCAATCGTATAGGGAAAAGTATGCCGACGTGCTGCAGCACTATTCAAACAACGAAGCAGACAGCCTGAAGTATAAGGCCGCCATCTTCCTTATTGACAACATGGAGGGGCACACCTCGCCGGAAGGAACACCGATTGAAGTCTACACCCGACGTGTCGGCGCCATGCGGAAGACTACCGGCATACACCAACTGCAGGTGGAATGGCGCAATGCAGTCAAAGAAGGCCCCGTGACCTATGTCCCTGACAGTGCCGTTGTAAGCAGCGCGTATCTTACAGCCAATATCGAATCGGCATTTGAAGCGTGGAACCGCGCCGCATGGAAAGATGAAATCACGTTTGACCAGTTCTGCAAGTTCATCCTGCCTTACCGGGTGGACAACGAGCATATCGGCAACGAGTGGAGAGAAACTCTGCGCACGCGCTACGGTTCTCTGACAGATGGTGTAACGGATATGAAACGTGCATTTGCCATTGTCAAAGACTCCGTATTCAAAGCCGTTGTCCTGTCCAATGACTATTGCCCTTACAATCTCGACCCCGTCACCTGCAACATAATCGGCAAAGCCGAATGTAACCAACGGAGCATACTGTTGGTGGCCGTGTTGAGGGCACTCGGCATACCGGCAACCATCGACGGCACTCCCATGTGGGCCGACTACAGCCACAAGGGGCATGCGTGGGTGTCGATGGTTGCCGCCAATGGAGATACATATACCGTATATGAGCAGGACAAGGAAGCCAAACGGTTTAACCCCATTGATGCTTCGGTGTTTATTCCACGTTATGAGATAAAGCCGGAAGACCATTGCCCATATCCCGTAAAAACAGAAAAGACACCGGTAAAAGTTTATCGTATATGCTTTGACCATTGCAATGAGCCTGAAAAAGGAGACCCTGCCATTCTGTCAAGTCCGTTTATAAAAGATGTATCTACAGAATACGGCCTGACAACAGACATTGAGCTGGATGTGGACAATGACAGCAGCTCTATCTTTCTGTGTGCATATCTTTCCGGAGCCGACTGGATGCCCGTGGCCAAATCAAAGCCCAGAAACGGCCGCGTGGTATTCCACGGCGTCGGCAAAGGGGCTGTATGTGTGCCCGTATCTGTAAGCAAAGGCCGGAAAACCTATCTGTCGTGCCCCTTCCTTACAGGTGACACCGGCATTGAAAGAGAAATCATACCGTCGGCCACCGAGAAACAGACAATACGCATAAACCGCAAGTATCCGCTATGTTTATATATCACAGACAGGTGGGGAACCATGCGCGGAGGAACATTCGAGGCCGCCGATAACGCCGATTTCCATAATGCCGACACCATTGCCACTATCAAGATAATGCCATACGGCATGACCACGCTTGATGTTCGGTCTGACCGTAAATACCGTTTTCTGCGATACCACGCTCCCGCCGATAATTTATCTTCGCTTGCCGAACTGCAGTTTTATACAACAGATACGTCAGGTGAGCCCCTGTTGCTTACCGGACAGCACATGGCCGACGGGGTAGACACAGCCAAAGTTGACAATGTATTCGACGGCAATCCTTCCACTTTTTGCAGAGGTTTCAATGTAGGTTATACAATAGGATTGGACCTCGGAGAACATAATGAGCGGAATATAACAAAAATAGTGTTCTGCCCATCGACAGACCTCAATACCGTGGAAAAAGGCCACCTCTACGAGCTTTACTATTTCGATACAGAATGGCGGCTTGTCGGTCGCGTTTATTCAAAAGGCAATGACTTGACATTCGACAATGTACCTTCAGGAGCACTGCTGCTCCTGAAAGACAAAAGCGGAGGAAAGGAAGAGCGCATATTCGAATATGTGGATGGTAAACAGATTTGGCATTAGACGCCAAATGAAATATAACAAATCATTAACAAACAAAATTATTAAAACTAAAAGACAATGAGAAACAGAATTTTTTTGTGCATTGCTCTGGCACTGTCATTTTCAACGGCCGATGCGCAAACATCACTTCGGCAAATTAAAGCCGAGGAAGACACTCTGCAAAAGCATGTCTTCGACATTGTCAGAAGAACTTTGCCAATGGAAGAAGAGTATGTTGCGTTATTCCGGCTGAAGTACAAAGTTCCCAAGACAAAAAGAAACAAACTCGCTTATTTCATAAATGAGCGTGAACGGAGAAAGGCATGCTATAATTACATTTACAATGACTCAATAAACAAACGGGTTCGTTGTAAACTTGAGATAGATTCCATTTACAGAGATTCTATCAATACTATCCTCATTCCGGTCTACGGCAACAAAATTTCCGGTGACAATATCAGTCATGCCCTCAGAATTTCGTCATTGTTAAGACTTGACGAGGCACAATACCAATATCTTATGGATAAAGCTGTGGATATGGCAAGGCGCATTTACACGAATCCCCGCATAAACGTATGGAATGAAGAAATAAACATTCTTAGAAACACTCTCAGTCCAGAACAGCTTTCAAAGTTCTTCTTTGACAAAAATGCCGAGAGCGTTACGAAAGAGGTTGATGAAGGGTGGCAGAGAATTGTTGCCGCAGGACTTTCAGAGAAACTTGACAGTGCCGAAGATATACGTTTGGCCTGCCTTTACTATCATAACAGGCAAAAGATAAAAGACATCTACCGTTATTATGGCACATCGAAGAAAAAATATCTTGCCGAACTTGATTTAAACAAGCCCCAAATGGTCAAGATTTTAGACGCTCTTGACAAGGAAAAAGAAGAAAGGCCAAAAGAAAAGAACAAAACTGTAGGAAAGGAATTTGTATGGTAAAACAACTTAAAATAAAATTATTTATGAACAGACATTATTTTTTATTAGCTATTATGCTTGTCTTTTTCGGAGCGTCCAAAACATACGGACAAGACGGAAATGCAACAATCAATCATGCTGTGAGGATACTAAAGAATATCGACACAGACCAAACAAAAGAATGGGCTATTGCAACGCTCGAAAATGCAGCAACAAAAGACTCATCGGCTTATGCCATGAACTGTCTCGGCCTTGTTTATATGGCAGGTATCGGTGTCAATGCAGACTCATTAAAAGCTGTTACTTGGCTTACAGACGCGGGGGTTAATGGATATGCCGATGCTTACCACAATCTTGGCATGATATACAAATACTCCAAATGCGGGGTAAAACAGAATTTTGAGAAGGCGTATCACTATTACTCTGCCGGAGCAGACAAAGGCTCTGTCATGTGTATGTATGATAAAGGATTTATGCTTTACAAAGGACTTGGCTGCAATCAGAACTATCAGGCTGCCGTTAAGTGTTTTCGCAATGCCGCCGAGCATTCTAACAGCCCGTCGTTGTATATGCTGGGATTATGCTACCGCAATGGCTATGGTGTAGCCAAAGACGCGGAAAAGGCATCATTATATCTGAAACGTTCTGCAACATTGGGGTATCATGATGCCATGGACGAGCTGGAACATTCCAATGAAGAAAACTATCTGCATGAAACACTTCAGAACAACGATGCGTATTTTTCCATACCTACAGCTATGCCGGAAATGTTTTCGGAAATCAATGATACAAGCCTTGTTGCCGGCAGTTATCACGGATTTCTTGTCATGTATGATTGGAGCGGGAAGTATATTCTTGGCGAAAAACCGTTGGCAATGAATGTGAAACGTGAAAGTTCTGAAGTAACCGGCTTCATGATTCTCGGTGAAGATACAGTTCCTTTTAAGGCAGACATAACTTCTGACAACAAAATGATTGTCAATAAGGGCAATCTAATGCTCAACGAAAGATATTCGGGTGAAGAAGCTGTTAAATACAAGATGAATGATATCATATTTGATGTTTGGGCAGATAAGATTAGTGGCAGACTTAACCTATATTCTTTAAAACTAAAAGAACCGGAACGCCCCATGTATTTCGAACTTCAAAGAGACACAGACGGCAACGAATCGCAAGATGAAAAATTCAATAATATAAAGACTGCTCCAAATCCGTTTATTGCCGATTTCAAAGCAACATTTGAACTGCAAGAAGCCTCTGATGCCCAAATCAGAATTTTCAATAAAAATGGCCTTGTGGTATGGCAACAGAATTTGGGTCATTTAAATAAAGGTAAACATGAGATAACTTTGTCACCTGACATTACGTCAGGCATACACATAATCAATATCAAAGCCGGTAATCAAATTTTACGTTCAATAATTATAAAAGAAGGAGGAATAAAATGAAAAAGATTATATATATTGCAACATTCTTGCTGACATTATTTCCTTTAATTACAGATGGAGGCATGGTTTCTGCACAAAGTATGGCATATGAAGGTGGTAGCCTTTGGGAATTAGCAGGTGAAACAGGCGAATACCATATTGAACAATGCAAATATTGTAAAACTATTATTGCTGGTAGAAATGCTGAAGAATTAGAAAGAAATATGAAAAAACATGAGGAAGACAGACACCCTTTTGAAAATAATAATAATGGTCAAAACGGAGATGAAGGAGGCAATGGAAATGGAACATCTGAAGATAATCCATTCGGCAATAATGGTCATATGAATGATAATGGATATTATGACAAACTCTATGTAATAGACCTTAGTTTTGCAGCTATGCAAATGAGTAACATAGGCTTGGGCCGTTATTCACAAATCATAAGTGATTACAAAACCTATTATAATCAATATATAACCTGTCTCTTATACACATCTGACGC
>ENA-OYXX01000447-OYXX01000447.1-human-gut-metagenome-genome-assembly--contig:-NODE-447-length-19144-cov-4.707842_pt1 | contig 19144 bp, 13 predicted proteins | sample MGYA00243976_ERZ653434 | MGnify/ENA primary metagenome ERZ653434 (study PRJEB26926, sample SAMN06165112) | human gut metagenome | biome: ENVO:00009003; feature: ENVO:2100002; material: ENVO:00002003...
GCAAAATTACAACCTTACTGCAACCTCCAAAAGGTGTACTTCAGTTAATGCTTACTTCGCAGTCGCATCACAATAGGTATTCTTCTATACGGCATCTATGGGCCAATTATCATTCTACGGACTGCAAAGCCAGACTTTTAACTGAAGTATATCCAAGATGTGCAAAGGCTTGTGTACTTGCATTACATAAGAATCAAACGAATATGCCATCAATTAAGTATAAAGGGTGACAGCACCGCCGGTTATTGCTGATTTCATTCCACCGCAACGGTGGTCGGTACTTTTAAAAAAGCCGCGAACTCCGGAGAGTAGCGGGTGCCTTGCTCGACAAGGGGATAAGTGCTGATTATTACGTTCTTCCCCGCCGCGTCAAGCCATCTTCTCCGACGTATGTGGAGAAGCACTTTCCTGTCCCGGATAGGGAAATCCGACACCTTGGTTTCTTCGGTAAAGCCGTTTGGCCGCAGATGGACCATATCTGATGTCCTGTTGTCGGACTCATCGAGATATATATGGATGATGCCAACAAACACTTCCTTCCCGGTTGGGTCTGTAATCTGTTCCTTTACTTTTACTATATCGAACCAGTCGAGAATCGAGGGTGGCAATACCATATATGCCAGAGAAAGTTCCTGAGATGCCATAGTGTATGCGGTGGTTTATATGAACTGTATTCATATAACCAGAAACTCATACTTCTTATTATTCGTCAACTATAGCATATCCACGGAAATTTGGTACTGTCCCGCTTTTCTCGCAAGTTCAAGAGTGAGCGCATTGATGTCGTCGATGGTGATGCGCTTGCGGATAGTGACGAAAAGAGAAGGATCGAATATCGGCTTGTCGGTATATTCTGTCAGGCCGCACATATACTGCATGTATGGATTCTCCTGAATGGTCAGGATTGTCTCCTCGTCGGACAGGTTCAGCTTATGCTTGATGATGAGGGCGGCAACGACCATTCGTCCCGGACGGTTGGATGCGCCGACTGTGTCATTCTTCAGCCGCTTGTTGTAGACCTTCTCATATTCCGTCCATGGAAGCGTGTCTCCCATCTGCACCCACCGGTTTGTTTTCGGCAGACGCTCCAGGGAACCTTTCATCTCGTCAAAGGTCATTTGACCGTTCAGGGATACGATTTTCATGTCGGATGGTCTTCTTTTAACATCAAAATTAGTACTTTTTTGTTAAAATTACAAACTTTTGAGGCACTTAATTATATGTTATACAACACAATAAACATTTTTCAGTGAACCCTATTTACAGTTTCAGAAACACTCTTGGTTGAAGTATTGCACGTGGTTTTCAACGCATCATTAAGAATTTCAATAGATTCGCCAGATTTTGCATCATGCAATTGATCCATTGGAACCGTTTTCATAGGAATTGCCTGATCATTTTCCTGTGCATGCGTCACCAGATTCCTAGGGGGTTGACAATCATAAACGACAATAGAATCGTTGAAAGATTCAACAGATCCTTTTTCCTCAGCTTCCTGCCACGCCTTCTTATAACGGAATTCCAACTCTTTAAGTAGTTTTGGACGGCAGTAAGGAGACAGTCCTCCGTCAAAAAGGTCCTTTACAGTTGTTTTCCCGGCAATGACAAAGTCCGCTAACTGTGTTATGGTGTAATCATCAAGTTTTGCAATGTCAAAATTATGCATAAATCATAGCATTTTCATACGATAGGATTTATTCTATCATAATATTCCAGTCCAACACATCACACCATACCCTGCAAGTTGCAGAACCAACAGAATGGGTATTGTAATGTAGAATTTTGGATTCTTCACCTTATGACGGAACAGCAACATTGCACATATTGCTCCCAATGCACCTCCCAGAAATGCCAGCAATAGGAGCACAACTTCCGGTATACGTCGCTGCTTATACATCGCCTTGCGCTTATCCCAGGCATAGACACAGAACGTCAAGACATTCACCAGCCAGAATATCCATTGGAACCCTGTCGAAAAATAAAAATCCTCTGTCATATCAATTTAATATTATACTGATGGAAGAAACTGAACAAAGAAAGCTCCCAGCCATACCAAACCGGCAACCAGTATCAGGGCCAGAACAACATTCAATACTTTCTTCCACCATGTCGATCTCGTGCCCTCGGTTTCCTGAATCACATAATCCCTCTCATCCTTCTCCGTTGTGAAGGGTATCATGTCATGCTGTTGGTCCTGAGATACAATCTGTGCGGTTATCTCTTTATCGTTCACGAACTCAGAATCATTGAAATGAGTCATTCCATTGTTGTCCAACAGGAAGACAAGTGATTTTTCACCCTGTTTCAACACAACTTTCTGCCCTCTCATCGGATTCCCGTCAACCCCAATCATCTGAAGATTGTCGACAACAGGTTTCTCTTGAACCACATATTCTATCTCATTATCACCAATATTGACAGTGCAGTTTACTGGATTAGACTCAGTATATCCGTCATAGACTATAACAGATGTAGCCAGCTGCTGCTCAGGCATACGTATTAATCCATCAGAGCCGGTCATCCAATCGTTTCTATTCCCAGACACATACACTGTCAACGGATAATTAGGACAAGGACGTCCATCTTGATAGATGCACTTTATCCACACCTTGCATTTAGGGAGTTCCGGAACCGGTGGCACCGGAGGTTTCGGAGGCTCGGGCTTGGGTGTTGCTAATTTAATCTCCAGATACGTCTTTGGCAGCGTACATTCTGCTGAAGATTCCTTCCCATCAACCTTTGCGCTTACGCTCTCACCTTCGAAGAAAGGAGCCGATACACTGGCAATTCCGTTTGCATCGGTATCCACCTGGTATTCTCGTCCATGATAACGTATCTCCACATGTGAGCCAGACTTTGGCTCATCATCCTGAAATACCGAAACCTGAATATTAGACTTTCTTGTAATATCCAGAACATAGTTACCCTTTCCTTCCTCAATCGTAAAGCTGAATTTTTTACCGGAAGCGGCATCCGTCACCTGAATAGGCGTGCCAATCTTTTGCTCTCCAAGATCATAGAATCCGGATGTATCCGTTAAACATTCCTTTGACTTTCCTGCCAATGTAACTATATAGAACAAATGGGAAGGCTGCACCTCTCCGTCAATAGCAAAACCAATCTTTGCTACCGATCGTGGTGTTGTATCCTTCTTAACTTTAATCGGTCTATGCAAATCAACCCGGCTGTTCTTAAATCCCCATCCAGTCAATAAAATCCGGATATTTCCATCTTCATCCTTAAAGAACACAAACTTATCCGTATCAGGAGGCAAAGTCAGAATCCCGTTCGCCAATCTTGGATTTGCCGACAGCCGATGCGAAACTTTCTGCCTCAAAGAATCCAACTTCTCCAAAACTTTTGCGGCCTGTGCCTCGTCTGCTTGCGACAAAGGAGTCCAACCTGTTTCAGGCGATGTCCAGGCATATCCGTTAGACGTAGTCTTCATACGGGCGAAATACTTGGCATCTTCCTTAAGATCCGCGATTCGTCCGTTGGCCATTTCTCCGGCATTTATATTAATACCGGAAAGCTGCCAGATAACCTCATCTTTTGTTACTGTCAATACGTTTGGCATATTACAAACCTGTCTTTAATGTCAATATCTCCGTTTCAATCTGTTGAATATCCTTCGATGGAGTCAACGGATTGGAAAGAACCCATTTATTATATTTGTCGAACCTCTGAGTCAAGTATGGAATAACCATAATTCCCCTCTTTATCTCCCTGTCTTCATAAGGTTTGAACACAACCTTTATTTCCTCAATACAGTCTTTCTGAGCTGTCGCACTTGAATATCCTCCATATTGACTTATCACTTGATTAATCCCTTTGATTATTTTTTGGAATGCATCAACCGAAGGCGCATATCTTGAAAGATATTGATCCATCAGATCAAATTCTTCCCACTGCAATTCAGAGAATTTATTCCTTTTGCTTTTAAATCGAGTAAACTTTGAACGTGCAATCTTTACGGCATTTGCATCAAATGGTTCCGAAAGCACCTTCTCCATTGCGGTCATCTCTCCTTTATAAACTTTTGCATCCTCTATGGCTTTTATAGCTGATTGAACATCCTTGTCCGCTTTATATGGTTCAAGTTCAGCCATCATTTCATCCAAACGATTAGATTCAATCCTTGAATATGGAAACTGCAGGTATTCTTTGGATCCCCTAAACAGATTTAATGCAAAATCCTTCTTGAACATTTGCAGTGCAGCAAGTTCAACCTTAATGGAATCAAGGCTACCTTTCAATCCTTTTGCCAGCAAATTGAGTTCGACAATCTTTATGCTGTCCTTTGCGATCCTATCCCTCAATAATATTGAATCTTGTCTTAGGACATTAATCTTGTTATCTCGATCAGTGATTTCTTTTTTACCTTTCAGTTCTTTTTTTTGAAGTTCCAGTTTCGCAATCTTTTCATTAAGTCCGGAAATTATCTTATCACGGCCCTTGACAGACGCCTCGGAAATAGACAATTTCTTTTCCAGATTTCCAATCCGATCCTTTAGTGCTTCAGTTGTCTGAGGGCCATCAACTGTAGTCTGCCCTTTCGCAGTATTGGAAAAAGGCATTACCAACAACACCAATGCCACAGTTATATATTTCTTTAGATGAACCATATGCATAGTATCAACGTTTCAATCGCATGTTCTACTTAGTTATTGATTCAGCTTCAACCTCACGCTTGAAATCCTTTCGGAAATTTGACAATCTGTTATTGTCTGAGTAGGATGAATAATATCGATTAAACGCACTCTGCAACTTATCCATGTTTGCCTGCGTTCTTTCAACACTTGAATAAGCCGACCGAATCTGTTGTGAAAGCGAGTTTTCAAAATTACTCCTTGCTTTAGAAAGCCTGGCTTCTACCGAACCAAGACTATTCTTTATATCGGTAACATTTGAGACAGTACCGTAATATCGGTTCCCTTTAAATTCATCCCTCCTGCTCAATTGTCGCACTCGGTATGATTCGAAATCATTCCAACCGTTGGTCGAGATATTAAAATCGGGCTGTAAATTGAACTGGCTATTACCGAAAGCTAAGATATCCTCATACAGTTTTATCTTACCGTATGCCGATAACAATCTTATATCGGAGGAACTTATACAGCCGTTCTTCTCAACAAAATAATCCAATGCGTTTTTCAACTTAGATATTTCCACCCGCGAACATGTAGACTTGCTGAACTCCGCGTCAACAAATTCCACCAATTTGCCGCACACTTTCTCGTTTGTATAGTTCAACAATGTTGAATAACTTCCCTTAGAATGATCCTCCAAATCTTTCCTATAGGTGTCTGCATTAGATATGTTCTTGTCATAGACTTCTTGGTTCCATTCATCTGCGTCATCCCAATCCCTATCCACATTATCAGTCATATCCTGCAACAATGTAGGGGAATCCGGCCTAAATCCTTCACCCGACGGATTAGGAGACATTATTCTTAGTGTCCCATAAATCAATCCGCCTATCACTGCTATTATCAATAATAATTTTACGATTCTCATCTTGAAATATTAAGAATAAACATTATTACCATTTGCATACTTCTTTAGCACCGGATTATGTTCGCACAGTCGTCTGGAGGACTCTATTCCACACTTCTATTGGAATATCCGATGATGTCGCGTAATCTGAGGAATTACACCCAGGGATTTATGGCACATTATTGAAAGAGACACAAATCACACCGACAGCAAATGTTTCCATCAGTATGAATTATATGAACCTTCATTACGACTCATATCAATTTCGCATCTTATCCATCACTACCATCTGGCGTTACCATCACTTGCCCCATCTACATTGTCTTTTTTTCTTGTTGAGTGTCTTGGGACATTTACTGTTCCTCCACTTTCAGATACTGTGATGTCGATATCCGGGATCTCAGCGAAAGAGGTAAGAGGCAAAACCTTATTTATTTCATTTATAAATCTACGTTTCTGGTTATTGTCGAATAAGACATCCTCCCCTCTTCTGTTCTTTCCCGATGACCACATTCTTGCGAGGTATTTCATATGAACAGGGTCAATATCGTCAGATGAATTTCGCGCAAAGACAACTGCTTTATCCCAATCAAATTGGCCTCTATCCTCCTCCAAAAATTTTGCCATATAATCGTATGCCTGGACCTTCAAAAGCAGTTCATTCAACTCCTCAGTTCGCGATGTCATTGAATCCAACTGATTATATAACTCATGAATCTGAGCGAAAGAGACTGCCGAATCTGACAAAACATTTTTCCACTCCTGAATTTTAGCGGTATCCGAAATCCCAGTATCAACAACACCGGATTGCACAACTTCTTGGTTACCATAGATTCCAACCTCCTCAGATTCCCCTGGTTGGCTCGTATGTTTGAAACATGAGCTGTAAACGCATGTTCCTCCAATTCCTAAACCAAGACCTAACAGGAAAACAATGAGCATACCGAGCATACGTCTGGTCTTCGCGTTGATTTTATCACGCCATCCAAGTTTATCCGTCTGATTACCGCTGATAGTGACGTCTTCAGGTAAACGATATGATTTGTCATCCCCAGCGTACTTTGCCACATTGGTTCTGAAATTAATCTTATAGTCTCCTTTCCATGAAAGAGGCATATCAATCATGGCAACCCAACATGATTTGCTTGTTTTCTTATCCGTCTCCTTCTGGAACTTACATCTATTCCTGAAAGAATGTGGATTCCCCTTGAAGGACACCCAACAATCAAAACTTTCCTCAGATTCTATATCTTCCTCATCCTGTAGGATTAAACGGAACGAACAAGCATTACATTCGTTTTCTTCATAAATCCCCTTCGAGGTTTTAATCTTTTTTAAATCGATACTCTCCTTTTGTTTTGGTTTTTCTTTCTCCTTTACTGGAATAACGATGCTGTCGATTTTTTGATCGATTTTCCCATTTATATGGTATTTATCTCCATCCTTTAACGATACCTTAATATCAAGGCCTAAAGGATAGGCCGTGATTTCTTCCCCTACCAATTCAATGGTGTTATCATTTCTAATAGTACGATTTACGCCATTGACTGTCACACGCAAATAATTGTAAACATCATTCTTGCTTACTCCACTTACTTGAATCTTTTTCGACTCTCTCTTTTTCTCCGGTTTTTCTGCGCTAATCAACACTTCCTCCTTACCGGAATTTACAATAAAAGTTACTCCGGATACAGCAGGTTTTGTTTTGTGAAGCAATTCGTTAACAGTGAACTTATATATTTTATCTACATAAGCTCTCCGATCTGCACCCCACTGTGATCTGATGTCTATGGCAACGGAATCATCAAGACCATATGTATAGTTCAATAATTGAGAGGTAATGTTCCTTTCACTATTAGGCACACCGGTCTTTTTGAAAAAGATCTCATACTTATGGGGGCGAGGAATCTCAAGATTCTGAATGAGATTCTCTGAGTTTCCCTGACTTGCCACAACAATTTCCTTGTACTGGCCAAACTCCGGATACTGAACATCCCTTAACAAGTCATCGAGTCTTGAATAATCCAACAGAATCATTCCAGTCAATGCTGAGGTACCGGACATGGGTCGATGAGGGACATCCGCGGGCCTCAAAGAAAACGCATTGATAATCTCTGCAAATATCTTCTCGTCCGGGAATTCAGGTTTGAATGAATATGAGCCAGGTACACCTTCTATTGGAGAGAGAGCCAAGGTTTCTAGCGTCCTTTTCAAATCCTGCAACACATTATATGGAGTGACACCATTATCCAACACATATCCTTTCGGGATAGATATGGAGACTTTGAGGGCACCATTCCGAATAGACTGATATGCCTTGATACATTTAGGATTATACGCAAGAGTAAACTGCGTGTAATCCCGGTCGATCCTAAATGTATAATATGTAGGATTATCTCCCACTCCCATAACTCCAGGATTCGACAGAGCGGAGAAGGGAGGATTATTCAATATAACCTGTGGCTCCCATCCGACCTGACCAATCCTGGTTCCATATATCATCAATGATATCTTCGGTTCATCCATAATCAAATAATCGGTTTGTTGACAATAGCACGGACCTTATCCAGGAAAGAAGGTTTCTTCTCTCCATATACATTACGTCTGATTACATCCACCAGTTTGACCGCATCTGTGGGATCATACTGGTAAATGCCTCCAACACAAAATTCTCCTAAACTGAAGGTATACATCTTTGGAAATCCATCAGTAGCAACATTGATACCATATTTATCGCACACTTCAACCAACGGGAGTATTATTTTTTGGTAGTTCTGCGTGATCAAAGCATATGCTTTATCATCTCTTTCCAAATCATTACCACATGTGTCCGCCTTCGTCACTATAACATGAATGGAGTCAACCTTCTTCATGATATCAGCGTTCTCTTCCTTGCGGAACAAATCAACCATCCGCTTCAACGTGTTAAGTTGATTTACATTCGACATTGTGGTAGATGTACGCTCCACACCTTCTGCATCTATATATTTAATCTGCCGTTTAAACGTAACAACACGTGTAGTGGGGTCTACAATCAGGAAGAACGCCTTACGATTGTTATTACGCAACAATTCAGGTACTCCGGCCCCCATGTCAGCGAACGATATCTTCGTACTATCCGGATTCTGCGCGAGTTTAAATGCAAAATCCTCACCAGCCATCTCCACAAGATTCACATAATGAGTCTGTTTCCCATTGGGTATTGAAGCACGCAATGTCGCAACAAAATCAGCAGGCGTTTGGCCAATGCAGAATCCCGCGTCAAGATATTCCTGCATCGCCTGTGCATAAGGACCTCCGGCGCTGACAGAATCGATATCGATATCAGGACATCCTATAAGACCCATTAGAATGCAACTTTTACCTGTGGCCGGAATCCCGAACAAGAACACATCCGTACAATCTTCGGCACATTCCCTTGTACATCGCGCTATAGCATCATCTATATCCGGCAAGCCTGCCACAATCTCCCCCAAATGAATCAGTATGTCAAGTGTTTCATTAGTTAGGACCTCATTTGCAATCAGTTCCTCTCTCGAAAACACTCCTTTGTCAAGGAAAGACAACAACGGTTCGGGCGGATACTTAGATCCCTTGGCCTTCATCTCCGACATCTCCTGTTCCTTAAGTTCTGTCAACAGGATTTTTGCATCATTAATGAAGGGAGAATCCTCATTGTCGTTGATATAATCGAAGACTCTACTGAGGCTTTTACTGGTCTTTACCTCGTTCCATGCAGCATACTCATTCAGAGCCCGGCGTGCATCCGACACATGTCTTCCATTCGGGAAATGGCTCAGATATTCATTTATATCCCTAATCTTTGAAATCGACGACAATGCAAGACTCCAGACTGCGTCATCGATTTCAGCCATATGTACAGTATCGGGATACTTTCGGAGATATGCCATTAATAAGGACTTATCAAATAAATCCACATTATCCCATTCCTCCTGCTCCTTACGCACTTTTTCTCCAGCACGGAAAGCATCTATTTCCGATATTTTATGTTTCGCTTCATCCACATGATTTCCTGAAGGTCGTTTGCTGCCCCAATTGCTGATATAAGCTTTCAGTTTTATGCGCAAAGCCTCCGAATTTCCAGGCAGCAACGATTCTATGCTTTTCCACTCCAGAACCTCTCGCGGATCGGGACGTGTACTCAATTCCCGTTCAACCTGATTCTTTTTCTCTTCATCAACATACCCGAAATCATCAGGATATACAGCCACTCCCTTGTCTATATATTCCAATAGTTTCTTTACAGGAACTTTGTTGAGTTGCTCTTTCTGTTTTTCCGACAACATAATTTTATACTTTAAGTATTCGTCCCTGATCATTCCTTGAGACTCCGCCCTTTATACTTACCTTATTTGAACGATAAGCGGAGATATAACTAAATATGACCAATAGGAATATTATGATGCTCAGGAATATACCTGAACCGTTCATACCTGTAAGATTAGCACATTCTGCCTTGAAATTACTGTTGACTCCAGGCTTTAACTGTTCATTCATGCCTGAGGATACATGCACAGACTCATGTTTTTCTTTAATATCAAACCTGCCGGAATACTCTCGGCCAATCTGATGCAATGGATAGGACGATGATATTTCATCCAGCACCTTATTCATATCCCCTTTTAGTTTATCCAGTTCTTCAATTGCCTTAGGAATCTCAAGGATCTGCCAGGATTGAATTCTATCACGGTTCATCTTGATATTATCCTTGAACGTCTTGGCATAATTCTTCCCGTCGTTATAATTATGAAGATTCTCAATATAACCTTCCCATTTCTCATTGAACGAATTGATATGGCCTTGAGTCGGTCTTCCATCCTTGCCTGCCATAATCTCCTTCTTTATGAAATCCTTGAGGTCATCTGAAGTCGCACTGATGTAATTAGGCTGACTGGCAATGGTCTGAAGTTGCACCTTCAAATTGCTCAGATTACTCTTCTCCTTATTCTTGAAGTCATTGATTGCCTTTTCCATCGCATCCAGCTCATTATTGCCAACCTTCATAAGTTCTGCCGACTTAGAATTCACATTGATAAAATGACACATGGTGGGTATAGACACACAAGCTGCGACTACAAAAACAGCGAGAAGAATATACTCCACAATTCGCCAGGGCGTGAAATTTGTCTCAACCTGTTTTGCATATAGCATAAAATATAGCATCAGGCCAAAAAACAATGTCACTCCTACAGCCAACAATACCGCCGTTCCATTGTTAGTACCGCCATAGGCCATGCCCAGGTACAGAAAAAATCCCAATACTACCAATCCTATAATTGATATCAGATTGGCTAATGAAAATCCATCCTTATTACCCTTTTTCTTGGGTGTTTTTTTTGATTTCATATAGTCCTTTACTCTTTTTTACGCGATTTTACTTTCTTAAGGAAGTATGGATTCCCTGTACCATACTCCTGGCTTGTCTCAACACACTGCAGCAAACCATTCTTGTCAGGAATGCATTTCACGGTTGTTGCAACATAGTGAGTCGGCGAAGACTGCGATATATGCTTTCCAGTAACCCATCCAAGGGATTTATCATTCCAAGATACACTTACATTTGAAACATAGTCATATTTTGACCCGGTTTCATAGATAATGGATGTGCCACTGTTTGGATTAGGAAATTCATAATATTTCCTAACCATTTCCCCTGTCGGTCCGTCTTGGTTATACGCTGTCAATAATTCAGTTGACTGCCACAATCCGGTAAGTTTATTATGGTCGTTCAATAAATCATCCAGTTTTACGAAATTATCCTGGATTTTTTTCAATGCGTCTTTTATCTGGATAATAGGACCGATGCTTGTGTCTCCATCTGAAGGTTTCTTGCCTGTTTCCTGAAGGATATTAATAATCTCTTCATTAGTCAACGTGGGGTCAAGGCTCTTCATCAAGGCTACAGCCCCAGTTACAATAGGTGCGGAAAAACTTGTTCCGGGTCCTACATTATATTTATTATATGGCATCGCCCCGAAAATATTAACACCAGGAGCCGATACCGTTGAAGCTTCCACATCATATTGTCTGAAGTTTCCGAAATTGGAAAAATCCGCTTTCGTCAATCTCTCGTCCACAGCACTGACACGTATGGCGGCACTGCAACGTTTAGACGGATCCAATCCTGTAAAATAATTCTCGTTGCCTGCAGCCCACACAAGCGTTACATTACGTTTATTCGCAAGTTCCGTCACGTAATCCCACACTTCCTGTTCAGCAATACCCATCTGCTTGCTGATCTTCACCTGCTCACTGACCGGGAGTTTTGCAATCCTTTCATCGTAAACGGCACCAATTGATACATTGATGACATTCGCACCTTTATAAATCGCGTATAAAATGCCGTTTACCTCACTCATAGAAGTGATTTGATGACCCACACTGACAGGAATGAACGAGCATTTAGGCGCAATACCGGCCGTGCCACGTCCATTATTCATGTTTCCTAAAGCCTGGGACGCCACCATGGAGCCATGCAGAAACGATATCTCGTCACAACCTTGCTCGGGAGCGACATTGGCGTTGCGTTTTCGCACGCTGTAGGGATAGATGATGCGATTACTGTTAAGGTCATCATGATTCAAATCAAAATAGCTGTCTACAATCGCAATTTTGACCTTAGGATCGCCCTGTGTAATCTCCCACGCCTCCAATGCTTGAATTGGAGCAAAGTACCAGGACAATTTAGGATGTTTGAACACGGGATCGTTCGGAACCGATGCCTGCATGTCAAGCAGACCTTCAGGAAAGACTTTGAACGAGATGTCAGTGATCTGTTTTGGCAGATTCTGCATTACCGCGTCCCGCTTCGACGGAGGGACCTGAATCTGTAAAACCTTCGTATTGGGATCATAGAACACGATGGAATACTCCCCACCAGGATAATGCTGCTTGAATTCCTGAGCCCATCGTTTGAATGTCTCATCATTAGCAGACGAATCAAGAATAACATTAAGTTTGTTTCCTACAATCTTTCGGCCATCATCGTCCGTTACAATATCTCTTGGCTCTACGGGAGGCAGGTAGTTATTGTCAGGGGAAGGCAGATTCTCACCGGGATTCGGAATATTATTCCTCCAGTCACCATTGCCAACGGTATCAATTGGTACCTTTTCGATTGGTTTGTCCTCTCCAATCTTAGTGATATCCTCTACCCCCGGATTCTTCGCACCATCCACAGGCCATTGCTCTCCATTGGGATTGCTGCGTCCGCATGTGCCAAGAAGATTCAGCAACCACATTATAAGAGCCAGGATGATGAGGAACACCAGGAGACGCCATAGACATCCAAGGCACCCCCATGGCTGCCAGAAAAAACGTCCCCACTTAGTTTCTCTATATCGAGTATGCGTTATTTTTTTCATTTGAGTCCTTCCATTATGATAGCGAGTTTATCATTTGCCTCTCGGTTATAATCCGGGCATGTCAGATGCGATATAAACGCAATGACCACAAAATCCAACCATTTGAAATAATTATTCTCGAACGCAGGAGTCAGAGGAGCCGGTTCACCGGCATTACCGTCGAACAAATCGGTGAGATATTCTTCGGATACATCATCCGGCTGTTCGAACTCCAGATACTTCAATGTCAATGCAGAATCCGAATGGGCAGTTTTCTTAGCGTTCGCAATTTCATCTGCAGTAAGATAACCATATCCCAAGTCAACCACAAACTCATTCACCACCTCGGCAAGAACATCTGCAACCAAGCCTTCGTTTACAGTAGAGATGTTTGTCACATTAACAAAACCCGCTATCGCATCAGATAAATGAGATTCCAAGTCGAGGATATGCGAAGTCTGGATAATCTGGCCAATCAGATATCCCATAACCACTGGGTCAAACTGACCGTTACTGGTGAACTGCTTGAGAGTATCTATCGACTGGATACGATTCTCCCAATAAGAAAGAATCTCAGCTGCGATTATATAGGAATTCCTCTTCCGCTCGAAATTGCTACGGAATAAAATCACTGGATCAACACCCTTTGACTCCAAGTATTTTTCAGCTTCATCGCGATCCAGAAATCCGTATACGGAGATTAGCCTATCCCAACGCTCTTCATCATTCGCACATCCTTTGAACTTGTCACAATGCATGAATATAATCTCGTATTGTGAAAAATTCTGAGACTTATCATTGAGTTTATTTCCTTGAATCAGGCTATGCACGATAAACAGAGCATCATTTTCTCGGAGCTGTAGATTCTGGATCAAGTGCCCAAAGAAATAATTGTCGTTGTTGCACGCCATGTCCATCTCGCGATGAATAGTCTTGGATTTGCGAATATTCTCGCGAAGTATCACCTCCCCATCCTGAGATACATAATAGTCCGCTATAGCGCGATAAACAGCCTTAACGGCAGCCTTCACATCATCTGCACATTGTTTTGAACGGAATTCGGCAATCATATCGCATACCTGTCCAAGACGCTGGATAATATAAAGAGCACCGTCATTATTCATCGTTGCAGCAACATCCCAGGATAACGCTGGATCCTCGAAAAGTCTCCCTACATACTTATTTCCTATGAATGAAGCACGCATGGCTTCGTAATATTTCTTACCACGCTCCACGAGTTCATTTTCGGGTGTATGGTTGTTGGCCGGAATCATCCATTTCCTTTCAGATCCGGTAGCCCCGAAACCCTCATATAGATTGCTTCCACCCACCCCCGAATATTTAAAATCACGAAGCAGATAACTGTTCCGGAACAATGAATCCTCAGCATCCCAATTCTTGTACCAACCCATACTTGCGCCGAAGCATTCCTTTATCAACACTTTATCAAACCGGGCCTCCCAACGGCCCTCTAAACCTGCAGACTCATTTGCCTCAGCACTGTTAACATTGTAACTCATATCAATATTGAACATGGTTGCAATGTAGAACAACGGGGAGATACCATGCAGACTCCGAAGTTTATCAGCCCTCTTTTCAGGAGTTTCTCCGATGTATTTATCCACCCAGTTATTTAACAACAAAGGTATACTGGTCACATCGTTACTTTCATTATGATGACAATACATCAGAATATTAATCATCCTGGCTTCACAGTACATGTTAAACAGATATGCCACCTTACCGCGCAGCAAGACATTTGTCAACACCTTAGAATCAGACAATTTCTGTGCCAACTGCTGCTGGCGAGAACGAGCGCCCGGGAAATCCAAAAGGTCTGTTTTTTTCAGTATGTCTTTCTTTACGATTCCATCACCCATCTTTTCACGAACAACAGGGTCATTAATCATTTCAAACGAGTAGGAAGCTGAACTTTCAAGGAACTCCTGCGGAATCTTAAGAACTACCTCCGCACAGATTCCACTCAATTCACTCTTCGAAACATTTGAGACTGTCGTAAATGTATTATCCCCCCCACACAAGTATACATCGGTTACGGGCCCATTCTGATTGCTGATACCATTAAGACATTGCACACTCATAATGGTATTCTCGTTACGTTCATGATGCAGCAACGCCTCTGCGGGAAGATAGACATATCTCGCAAATTTAAGACGGGTCAACAGGGCAACGAAACGTGTAAACAAAGCCGTCAGATTAGGATCGCTATTCCATAGAGTTGAAAAAACACCAGCGAAGTCATTGATTGGAACAGACTCTATTACCAATGCCAGCTTATCAAAGAAACAGCTCTTCTTGAATGTCTGGGCATTATTGATATACTTATTAAAATAAGCCTTCATGTCAAGGATGTCGTCCGCAGACACTGCGATAACAGAATTCCTCGGCATGCCCTTATACTTGTTTCGTATACTGTCAGCAAATTCCTCAATTTCAGTCTCCCCAGGAGATGTAAAATCAGTTATATCATTATAATAACCTTCTGCGATCACCATGGCTATGTCCGAAACCGACAATGCCCTCATCATAATGGGGTGCGCCTCCTTGTATCGATCGGGACATGACTCGAATGATGAAAAACGTGTTACAACGCCTGTAGCTTCAGTCTTAGTTGTTCGGGGATTCATCTGATTGATGAAGTCATATTCACCGCCATCAGACTTTACAATGAACGGCTTGCCATTATCCTGAAGCAGGTTGCTCATCAGATATGACTTTCCTACCTGACTCTTGCCATATGCAGCAATGGCCGGATTATCAGACAATGTAGACTTAATCTGCTTCAAGATACGACGCTGGTCGACTATATCCAAGAAGCGCTGATAATAATGCTCTGGCTTATACTTGGCCATCCAATCGATCGCATCATTGCAGTAGTCGATGTATTTCTGTATATTGGTCATTTCAATACTTATTTTACATAGAGTTCAAATTCGCCCTTATCAAGCCAGTATTTGCCATCATTGACAATGGATTGCTGACGTAACACCACTGAGTCCTTGGGCATATTATTACCGTCTGCGTCCATAATCTCCTCAATGACCAACTCCTCACGATTCTCTGTATATGATCGTGACAGGTTAATCGTCAGACTGTTCTTACCTGTATTATTATAGAACGCATACAACGGACGAGCCTGATAATGAGGAGAATCGAACTGCTTACAACCGATAAAATACGGGAATACAGAAATGGCCTTTGTCATCGATCCCTTGCTGGGTGTAAGCAATGAAACAGGAATCATCTGCTGCTTGGAATTGAAGTCTCCGATGAACTTGGCAGTGGACTGCATGTTCTTAATCAGTTCAGTCAAATCCAAAACAAGCCCATTGAAACCTACCGTACTGGCAAGATAACCAATCATACCTCCGACAGCGACAATTGCCTTCTGATCATAGGCATATCCACGGCCATCAGCAAATGGGAACCACGAACCTATGTGATAATCGTTCAACCGGATAATATGGTTAGGAGAAACAGGTATATATTTTATGAACAATTCCGTAATGGAGTCAAGCGATGAAGGACGCCCAGCCAGAACCAGTATGTCACACTTATATGCATACAGCACACTGGTCAACTGCTTCAACAAAGGTTCCATGGTACTCTTAACTATTTCCGACACACTTTCAGGATCGAAACGCCACGACAGGCTTTCGAAACGGAATCCAAAATGCTCATAGAAATAATCCAGCAGATATTTTGCAGGCTTATTGATCTCGAATATCTCATCGAACGTGTAAACTTTGCTGGGACGTCTGCGGCGCAGCAGTTCCAGATAGAACTGTGACATCGGATGAGATATCTGGGTATTGAAATCCACACGACAACGCCTGTCCTTATAGGTCTGCATAGCACTATCCTCGCCGAAGAAATCACGCAACAAGGAAGATCCCAGAGCCTTAATTTTTGTTTTTCTATCCTCGTCATCGACAGACCGCATTATATCGTCGACCTTACTCCGATACACTGTTGAACGTTTTACCAATGGTAATCCCATCAACTGGTCGTCCGACATGTCAAGCAACCGTGCAAACAAAGCACTGGAAACATTCCCCAAATCCTTTCTGCCGTACTCCTCACCCTCTATGATGAGATTCTGTATCACTCTGCGGAGAATATCATCACCTGCCAGATAGAAACTATCCCAATACAGAGGTTCCGGCGTCAGTTTCTGCTGTTCATTGCCTTCTGAGGCATACTTACATACCATCACATCGGTTGTGCCTGCACCTATATCGATTGATCCAATTGTTAGTTCACGATATTTTTTATTCTTCTTCGAAGGATTGCCTTTCAGTTTGAAGAAACTTTCTGTGTCGCCAGAATAACGTTCTGCTAATTCGGCATACAGATATACCAACTGGCAGCATGTGGCTTCATCGAAGTTCCAGGTCTTTTCCGAAACTTCTCCATACTCATCGACATTCTTTTTCAATGCCTCAACAGTCGGAATGATATTGACAGACGGCATACGTACACATCTGCTTAATGCAGCATATGCATCCTTAGCACATTGACGCAATTTTATCTGTTCCTTGACAGGCATGGCAGTAGGGGATGTCAATATTACATTGCGAAGGACTCGTTTACAGTCTATCTTACCGTGCTTGTTACGGAACTTTACAGAGTTTATCTGGGATATGGCATGATTGAAAATCTCAATCATAACGAACGTCATGAGCGATGAACGTGAGTAATTAGTCTTGCCATCCGTATATGTACCATCACCGGAACCCTCTGGAATATAATTTCCTGCTGAATCAAACATATCCGACAATTTCGGTATGTATATATTCTCACTTGTTCTTATATAGAAAGGATCATCAACGGTTCGCAAGAACTCCCATTTACCTTCGTAGGAATCCAGATCCCACAAATAACGTTTGGGACTGGAATAGTTGGTCACTTGCTCACTCAGTCCCTCTTCCTCCAATGATCGATAGACCAGATTCTTTGCTTCCTGGCCTACGCGAACCATACTTGGCCATGAAAACAAAGGCTCCTCCAGAATAATGTCATTACCGAAATCCACCTGACGGAATACAAGACGCATATCGAAAGATGTGTCATAGACCTTATGAGGGTATGTCATATCCCTCAATTCCAACATCAATGCCCTTGTAAAGTCTCCTTCCTCAAACAATACCCCACATGTCCTGGAGTTACCGATATCCAGGACAAAGTCTACTGGGAGTTTACGATTGTTATGATGCAGGGTGATTTCAGGAGCAGCCCCAATCAAACGGATAAAGTTGACCAAATATATGTAATAGGCCACATATTTATGGTCTGTAGGGAGCATTCCTTGATTAAGAATTCCGGAAATATAATCGCTAAATGCCGTGAACCCATCCGGATTAAATGCCATGAATTCAAGCATTTCATCAACATGATTACTCAATCCAAATTCCTTTGAATCCTCATCTTCGTTGAAAAAGTAAGGACTCAAAACACCAAGTTCATCCTCGGCCAACTGAGTATCGAATGCCCACGTAAACCGATAACGATTCACATCTTCACAATCCGTCGCGCTAATCAAATCGATTTTGACTCGACACCACCCCATAGGAACACCAAGGGTCACACCTCCTTGACCTTTCTCGTAAAAAGGCATAGGTAGCCATTTGCCCAACAAATAGTCAAATGCCGATTTCTGCTGTTTCGTTTCTAAATCTTTAATTCTCAAACTGGTTAAAGATGATATCGTGGATATATCATTGTCAGAATCTGTATAAGTGCTAAACAATGCCGTCGAAAGATCTGCACTTACCGATTGCAATCCTATAACATTGATATCTTCAAGGCCGTTTGGCTTGAGTTCAAAAGCCTTGTTCTCCTTCAACTCTCCATAAGGCAGATAGACCTTTCCATTGGGATGTAGTATAGCAATATCAAATACCTCTTCTCCGGAAATCAGATCCTGAGTGTCAATAAAGTTGTATTTCAAGGGGCGATTACCGTTTACCAACAAAGGCTGTGAAGGATTGAATGCCTTCTCCATCACGACAAACTGTATACCGCTATCTGCTATTAAATGTTCCATATAATGTACGTTCTCTTAATATTGCTCCCCAACTTGTTGTTTCAATAGGTTTATTCCTTAACTTGTCGGCTACAAATTTTCAAGCATCCTAAATTACGCATATGCCAACAATTGTTGACTTACGCTTTCGCAATTATGATTGAACAGTAAAATTCGCCATTCATTAGTGATGAGTATACCAACTGTCTCTTATACACATCTCCGAGCCCACGAGACC
>ENA-OYXX01000450-OYXX01000450.1-human-gut-metagenome-genome-assembly--contig:-NODE-450-length-19043-cov-4.003265_pt1 | contig 19043 bp, 10 predicted proteins | sample MGYA00243976_ERZ653434 | MGnify/ENA primary metagenome ERZ653434 (study PRJEB26926, sample SAMN06165112) | human gut metagenome | biome: ENVO:00009003; feature: ENVO:2100002; material: ENVO:00002003...
TACGGTCTCGTGGGCTCGGAGATGTGTATAAGAGACAGCACGACCGTCGCTGTCGGTGACGTTGACCGCAAGTGGAAAATCACCGAAGCCGGCAACTACACCATCACGCTCAATCAGCTGCTTGACCAGGTGACCATCACCAAAAACTGACGATTTGATAACTCTGAGAGGGGCCGCCGGCACCGACAGAGGCCGGCGGCCCCTCTCCAACTCTCCCCACAGATTCTGACCTTTATATAACACAGACAATTTCTATATGGACAAAAAGATGAACAGTCTTCTCATCGCCGCCATGAGTGCAGTTATGCTGGCATGTGGCGATTCAGGCCCCGACGCACCCGCACCCTCGCCCGATGGCGGTGACAAACCCGGTGAAGGAGGAGTCGAGGACGTGCGCACCGTAAAATCAAACCTTGTGGTCGACCTCTCGACCGACAAAGCTGTCTATGCCCCCGGCCAGACCGTGAGATTCACGGCCTCCGAGCTCGTGGCTGACGCCAAAGTGCGCTACCGCCAGGGCGCTGATGTCATTGCCGAAGAGCCCATGACATCGACCAGCTGGACTTGGACACCCCCTTCGCAGGACTTCACCGGCTATATGGCCGACATCTACCGTCTGACCGACGACAAGACCGAAACCGTTTATGCCACAATAGCCGTCGACGTTTCGAGCGACTGGACGATGTTCCCGCGCTATGGCTTCGTGGCTACCTTTGACGACTCAAAGCTCACACCGGGCGTCATCGAGGCCGAGATGGAATATCTCAACCGCTGCCACATCAACGGCGTGCAGTTTCAGGACTGGCACAACAAACACCACTGGCCTCTGGGCGGCACACGTGATAATCCCGCCGAGAAATACAAGGACATAGCCAACCGCGACATCAACGCCTCCGTGGTACGCCGCTACATCGACGTGCAGCACTCCTACGGCATGAAGTCAATCTTCTACAACCTCTGTTTCGGCGCGCTCGACGACGCCTTGTCCGACGGCGTGAAAGAGCAGTGGTATATCTTCAAGGATACGCACCACGGCGACAAGGACTATCATGGCCTTCCCTCAAACTGGAAAAGCAACATCTATCTGCTCGACCCGGCCAACAGCGAGTGGCTCGCCTACATCGGACAGCGCAACGACGACGTCTATGCCAACTTCGACTTTGACGGATATCAGATTGACCAGCTGGGCAACCGCGGCGACCGCTACCGCTATGACGGCACGAAGGTGAACCTTCCCCAGGCCTATGCCACCTTCATCAACGCCATGAAACAGCGTCACCCGTCAAAACGTCTAATCATGAACGCCGTCTCGAGCTATGGAGCACAGAACATCGCCGGAACCGGCAATGTCGACTTCTGCTACAATGAAGTCTGGGGCGACGAGTCTGAGTTCTCTCACCTCCAGCGCATTATCAAGGCCAACGACGTCTACAGCGGCGGCAAACTCAAAACCGTCTTCGCCGCATACATGAACTATGACAAGGCCGACCGTACCACCGGCGAGATGAACAACCCGGGCGTCATACTGACCGACGCCGTAATGATGGCCCTCGGTGGCAGCCACCTCGAGCTTGGCGACCATATGCTCTCGCGCGAATATTTCCCCGCCTCGCCTCTGGCAATGAATGCCGAACTGAAGACTGCCATGATACGCTACTATGACTTCATGACCGCCTATCAGAATCTCCTGCGCGGATCGTCAACATCAGACGAGTTCGAGCCTGAAATCAGCTGCACCGACGGCGCCAAGAAAATAAGCCTCAACGCCTGGCCTCCCAAAAAGGGCGGCGTGACAGCCTATGGCCGCAACGTCGGCACCCGTCAGGTCATCAGCCTGCTCAACTTCCGCAACGTCGAAGACCTCAGCTGGCGCGACCTCGAGGGTACCCGGCGTGCTCCCTCCATAGCCGTCAAGTTGCCTCTGAGCCTGAAAGTCGCCAAAACAGTCAAAAAAATCTGGGTAGCCTCACCCGACCAGCATGCCGGCGCCGTGCAGGAACTCGCCTTCAGACAGAACGGTGACACTGTGACTTTCACCGTGCCCTCGCTCAACTACTGGACAATGATTGTCATCGAATAAAATCCATCAACATCAAACGGCATGACAGGCGGTCGCCGCGACACCGCCACAACCGTCTGTCACGCTCTCCTCTCTCCACCCCATAACGCGCGGTGGCCGCGGACATGCCACCTCACTATCACTTTCAACCATACTCTCAGTCATGAAAAGCCATCTCATCACTGCCGCATTAATCGCCGCCGGAGCATTTCCCGCTTTGGCCGCCACACCTCTGAGCCTGTCAACCGACAAGGCGCTCTATGCTCCCGGCGACACTGTCAGATTCAGCGCCTCCGAGCCGCTCAAACGCGGGTCGAGCGTGACCTATCGCCACGGCGCCGACATAGTGGCCACCGTTCCGGTCAGCGGCAGTTCATGGAAATGGCTTCCCCCGACAGCCGATTATCAGGGCTATCTCGCCGAAGTCACAGGTCCCGACAAACGCCAGCTGGCGACCATAGCCGTCGATGTCTCGAGCGACTGGAAAATGTTTCCCCGATATGGCTTTGTAGCCACATTCGACGCCTCGAAGCTCCATCCGGGCCTAATCGACAGCGAGATAGACTATCTCAACCGCTGTCACATCAACGGCGTGCAGTTTCAGGACTGGCACTGGAAACACCACCGTCCTCTCGGAGGCACACCCGAGAACCCTCTCGCCGAATACAAGGATATAGCCTTGCGTACAAACAACACGGAGGTGATACGCCGCTATATCGACGCATCTCACCGCCACGGCATGAAGACCATCTTCTATAATCTCTGCCTTGGCGCATTGGACGATGCGGCGGCCGACGGCGTGAAAGAAGAGTGGTATCTTTTCACCGACCCCGAACATAAGAACAAGGACGTTTTCGACCTGCCTGACGGCTGGAAAAGCGACATATTTTTCGTAGATCCCGCCAACCCGGGTTGGCTCGAATATATCGGCAACCGCAACGATGAGGTCTACCGCACACTGCCATTTGACGGCTATCAGATTGATCAGGTTGGCCAGCGCGGTGTTGTCTACAACTATGACGGCGAAATCGTGGACCTCGCCACAGCCTACCGTCGCTTCATCAACGCCATGAAGCGACGTCATCCCTCAAAAAGACTCATCATGAACGCCGTGGCCAGTTTCGGACATGAAGACATCGCCGGTTCTGGCGACATCGACTTCTGCTATAACGAGACATGGGCCGGTGAGTCGCAGTTCAGCGACCTGCGCGACATAATCGCGGCCAATGATCGCCACGGCCGCGGTCAGGTAAAGACCGTCTTTGCGTCATATATGAACTATGACAAAGCAGGCCGACAGACCGGACTGATGAACACGCCCGGCGTGATCATGACCGACGCCGTCATGATGGCCCTCGGAGGCAGCCATCTCGAACTGGGCGACCATATGCTCTCACGCGAATACTTCGCAGCGGCCCCGCTTGCCATGACAGATACGCTCAAAGATGCCATGGTGCGCTATTATGACTTCATGACTGCTTATCAGAACCTCCTGCGTGGCTCGGACACATCCGACGAAATCACCGTAAACATGACCACGAGCCATCCCGCACTCCAAATCGCCGCGTGGCCTCCGCGCAAAGGCTCTCTGACAACCTATGGCCGCAAGAGCGGTGACCGGCATGTCATCTCGCTTCTCAACTTTCTCAATGCGCCAGACGTCAGCTGGCGCGACCTTGAAGGCACGTGGCCCGCGCCCCTTAAAATGCGCAACATTCCTGTCAGCGTAGCCATCGACGGCCCCGTCACACGCGTCTGGACCGCATCGCCCGACCGCAACGGCGGTGTACCCGAAGACCTTCAGTTCTCAGTCACCGACGGCGGCGCTCGAGTCAACTTCACGCTTCCGGCGCTCGAATACTGGGACATGATTGTAATCGAATGACACTCCAGATAAATCCATCATAATTATCTAATCACCTAATCTCAACTTTTATGAAAAAATCTACTCTCGTTTCGTTAGTCGGTGCCGCTCTGCTCTGCACCGACTCTGCCTCAGCCGATATCAACAAACTCTGGCTTGCCGGAGACGCCATGGCCTACGGGTGGTCGCTTGACGACGCTGTCTGCATTCTCGCATCAGAGGCTGCTCCCGAAGTCTATAACGGCATAGTATATCTCCAGGGCGGAAAGGATTTCAAATTCCTGACAACCTTTGACTTCGGAAACGAAGAATGGGGGGCCGCCCCCGACGCAACACTGACCGACGGCCGCGTTGACCTCGCCATGGGCAAGGATGACACCGGCTACGGCAAGCTTCAGGTTGCCGTAGACGCCAACTATGCCATAACCGTCGACCTGACCAACAAAGTAGCCACAATCGTCAAGGCCGAATGTCAGGACCCGCAGCTTGTTTCTCCCTCCTATTTCATGGTTGGAGACGCCACCCCCAACGGATGGGAAGTAAAGCTCGGCACTCCCCTCTTCCAGGACCAGGCCACTCCCTATGTCTACACCGTCACCAAACAGGCTATGAAAGCCGGCTCATTCAAAATCACACGTGCTCTCAAGGGTGGTTTTGACGACCCGGGACGCTGGCTCTATGCCGCAGCCGACGATGCCACCAAAGTGTCGACCGACTCCGAAGGTGACCATCAGTGGCAGATTGCCGAAGACGGCAACTATGACATCACGATGAACGTTAAGGATATGACGATGTCAATCGCCAAATCGGTCGACACAGGCCTCTCGACCATTGAGGTTTCAGACGAAGCAACACCCGTCTACTACAACCTCCAGGGCCAGCGTGTCGACGCTCCCGCCGCAGGTCTCTACATCCGTGTGGCCGGTCAGGAAGTTTCAAAAGTAATTATCCGCTGAACAGGACAAGTTAAATTATATAGGTAGGAAAGGGACCCGGAAGTCGTGACTGACTTCCGGGTCCCGCATTATTTTTCCCTCTTATGATACATGTCAGAGGAAGTTGACCTCGGGCGAAAGTTTCACGCCAAAGCGCTCATAGACGTCCGAAGTGACAGCTCGGGCCAGAGCCGCAATCTCGCGGCCTGTGGCACCGCCGAGATTGACAAGCACGAGCGCCTGACGTCCATAGACACCGGCGCGTCCCAGCGAGCGTCCTTTCCATCCGCACTGCTCGATGAGCCATCCGGCCGACAGCTTGACGCCATCATCGCCGACAGGCCACGACGACATTGTGGGATGCAGTTCCTGAAGCTCATGGGCTTTGGCTAAAGGCACAACGGGATTTTTGAAAAATGAACCGCCGTTGCCGATCTCGTCGGGGTCAGGTAACTTGGAGCGACGCAGACCGATGACAGCGTCGCGCACAGCGCGCGGAGTCAGTTCTCGTCCCTCCATAGCCTCTGCGAGTCCTCGGTATGTCAGAACGGGTGAGAATTTGCGGTCGAGCCTAAATGTCACCGAAGTGACCGCATAGTGCTTGAAATCGGGATGCTTGAAGATTGAGTCGCGATAGCCGTAGCCGCACTCCGACACCTCAAACCGCCGCGCAGACCCGTCGGTCATGTCGACAGTGTTGACACAGACAATACGGTCGGCTGCTTCGACTCCATAGGCACCGATATTCTGGACAGCCGCCGCGCCAACCTCGCCGGGAATCAGCGACAGGTTCTCAAGGCCCGACAGCCCCGCGTTAACCGTGGCTTCTACCAGATCATCGAATGTCATTCCGGCGCCGGCTGTGACCGTTGCGTCAGAACCAATTTCAAAGCCTCCGATACGCGAATGGAGGACTACTCCGTCAAAAAAGTCATTGACAAACAACAGGTTTGACCCGCGTCCGACATGAATCACACGCGAGCCTCCAAGAAGTCCGCCCTCAATTAGTGCACGCAGTTCGTCCGGCAGAGTCATACTGCGCGAGCACACGTGCCCGGACGTCAAGCCCGAAAGTGTTAAAGGGCTTGAGCGAAGCATTTTCGTCAATTTTCATTTCCTCAGTGTCAGTCTACACGGGTTATGCGGGCACCGAGGGCGCGGAGGCGTTCCTCGATATCCTGATAGCCGCGGTCAATCTGCTCGATATTTGAGATAACGCTTGTACCCTGTGCCGACAGAGCGGCAATCAGCAGCGCGATGCCGGCACGTATGTCGGGCGAGGTCATGTGGCCTGCCATGAGGGTCTTCTGGTGGTCATGGCCGATGACAACGGCGCGGTGAGGGTCACAGAGTATAATCTGGGCGCCCATCTCTATCAGCTTGTCGACAAAAAACAGACGGCTCTCAAACATCTTCTGATGAATCAGCACACTGCCCTTGGCCTGCGTGGCCACCACGAGCATTACGCTGAGCAAGTCAGGTGTCAGGCCCGGCCATGGGGCATCGGCGATGGTCAGAATCGAACCGTCCATAAACGACTCTATCTCATAGTGTTCCTGAGCGGGGACAATGATGTCGTCGCCGCGCTGGACAACAGCTATGCCCATGCGTCTGAACTGCTCCGGGATGATGCCGAGGTTCTCATATGACACGCCTCTGATTGTCAGCTCTGAGCGCGTCATGGCGGCCATACCGATAAAGCTGCCCACCTCAATCATGTCGGGAAGCAGACGGTGATTGGTGCCGTGAAGACGCTCCACTCCATTGATGGTCAGAAGGTTCGAGCCTATGCCCTGAATATCGGCACCCATGGCGTTGAGCATACGACAGAGCTGCTGCACATAAGGCTCGCAGGCGGCATTATAGATTGTGGTCTGTCCCTCGGCGAGCACCGCGGCCATGATGATGTTGGCCGTGCCGGTCACCGAAGCCTCGTCGAGAAGCATATAGGCACCTCGCAGACGCGGACAGGTCAGGGCACAACCCGTGCCTGATTCGCCGAAGTCAAGCTCGGCTCCCAGACGACTGAGCCCTAGGAAATGGGTGTCGAGGCGTCTGCGTCCTATGCGGTCGCCGCCCGGTTTAGCCATATAGGCGCGACCGAGACGCGCGAGCATCGGGCCAATCAGCATCACAGAGCCGCGCAGCGAGCTGGAGCGGCGTATGTATTCCTCTGAAGCCAGGAAACTCTCGTCGATTTCCGAAGCGTTCAGCGTATAGTCGCCCGCGACATTGCGCGTGACCCGGACGCCCATGTCGGCCAGAAGTTTCAGCAGGTTCTGGACGTCGAGAATCTCGGGCACATTGGCCAGGCGCACATCCTCGTCGGTCAGAAGTGTAGCACACAACACCTCGAGCGCCTCGTTTTTGGCGCCCTGAGGTGTTATTTCTCCATGGAGGCGGTGGCCTCCTTCAATGACAAATGATGACATACGGCTTATTCAAGACCGTCAAATTCGACGTCGGCGTCCTTAGCGGGAACGTTGGGATCTTCGAGACCATAGTGCTTTTTGGCATCAATGGCTTTGAGTACAATACCGAAGATGAGGGCCAGAACACCGAGCGAAGCGAAAATACACATCGGCACGGTATAGTCATACTGCAAGGGATCCGTCACGCCGGGATTGCACTTTAGCAGCACGGCGCCGATAATCATCGGGAAGGCGTAGAGGCCGATGTTCTGAATCCAGAAAATAACGGCATAGGCCGAACCGAGCAGTTTGGCGTCGACGAGTTTGGGGACGCTGGGCCAAAGCGACGCAGGCACAAGCGAGAACGAGATACCCAGCACAATGATGGCCGTATAGGTTATGAGTTTCGAACCGGTAGCGGGCACGACGAAAGCGAATGTCAGATGACAGGCAATCATCAGGATGGCGCCCAACATCAGCATCGTGGCGCCCTTACCCTTACGGTCGAGGAAGTTGCCCAGCAACGGGGTGATGGCAGCGGCTCCAAGCGGGAAGACGAAGAACACGAGGCCGGCGTCTTCGGCCGATATGCCGAGATTACACTGAAGCATGTTGATGGCATACTTCTGGAAGGGGAAGATGGCCGAGTAATAGAGCACGCAGAGCATGGCGACAATCCAGAAGACACCACTCGAGAAAATCTTGCCGAGATCGCTCACCTTGAAGGGGTCATCCTTTTCTTCCTGAACACCTTCTTTGTCAAGCTTCTTGTCCATGAAGCCATAGACGATGAAGCAGATAAGACCGATAATCATCAGCAGCACTGCGAGGCCGACAGGACGTGAAACCGAAATACTGTCTCCGAAAGCTGCCACCATGGGCGAGCCGACCATCACCACGGCGACACCGACGCGGGCGAGGGCCATCTCAGTGCCCATGGCCAGAGCCATTTCCTTGCCCTGGAACCATTTGACGATACCACGCGAAACGGTGATACCGGCCATCTCGACACCGCAGCCGAAAATCATGAAGCCCAGAGCCGAAAGTTTGGCCGAAGCGGGCATGCCGGCATAGAACGGGGTGACATTCCACCATGCGTCGGGCAGATTCATGAAGTGGTTCATGGCGTTCTCAAAGGCGCTGCCCTGGAACATATCGGTCAGGGCAAAATAGTTGATGAAACCGCCGACTACCATGACTGAGCCGCTAAGCACAGCCGTAAAGCGGACACCCATCTTGTCAAGGATAATACCGGCGAAGATGAGGAAGAATACAAACACGTTAAGGAATGTCTCCGAACCTGCAAAACGGCCGTAAGCTGCGGGATCCCAGCCCTGGAGCTCCTGAAGATTAGCCTGCAGAGGCGAAAGTACATCCATGAAAATGTAGCCGAAAAACATTGCGGCTGCCAACAGCACGAGAGCTGTCCAGCGCATCCATGTCTTGTCTCTTAGTGACGAGCCGGACATAGCGGCAGTTTGATTTTGGTTCATTGCAAAAATATCGATATAATTGTTTATGTTTTCAGAAAGCACAATCGTAGGGCAAATATAGACATATATTTGCAAAAGTCAACACTTCTGTCGGTCTATTCGGCACTTTTGTCCAAAGTAACACACTTCTGTATTAAGAAATGTTAAATTGAGAATTGTCTTTTAAACCCTGAAAAAGTGCATGAGTCAAAGATTCAGAAAGCAATAAAAGAGACGTCAGCAATGCGTCTCCTTTAGCAACATCGAAAATAGACATAAGGCAAGAACAGGATAGAAAGATGATTTTATTTTGAAAAAGGACAAGTAACTTCAAGAGTAACAAAAGAGGAATTAAACACCAAGGGCCGGAAACGCAGTGATGCGTCTCCGGCCCGCCCTTTATATGCTCGTTCTTTTTAATCCGGTGCCTTAAGCATGAAAAAGGCCGGCGCCGTGTGGCGCCGGCCCATTGCGTATCTGAAAGTATATGAATAGTGTGGAAGAAATATGGCTTAGTATTCGTCCCAGGACTTGATTTCTATGTCGTCGAGCGGGATTGTCGTGAATGCGTCGATGAAGGCCGACGCCAGACGGGCGTTGGTCAGCAGGGGCACATTGAGGTCAATGGCCGCGCGACGAATCTTGTAGCCGTTAGACAGCTCTGTAGTCGAAAGATTCTTGGGGATGTTGACCACGAGATCTATCGAGTGGTTGTGAAGAAGTTCGAGGGCCTGGGGCTGCATGTCGGGCTGACTGGGCCAGTAGACGCGGATGGCGGGAATGCCGTTGTCGTTGAGAAACTGATGTGTGCCCGAGGTTGCATAGATTTTATAGCCTTTGTTGTGAAGCTGGTGTGCGGCGTCGAGCATATCGGCTTTCTGACGCGGCGTGCCGGTCGAGAGGAGAACGGCTTTGCTCGGAATACGCACGCCGACTGAGAGCATCGATTTAAGGAGTGCCTCAGATGAGTCGACACCTATGCAGCCGACCTCACCTGTCGATGACATATCGACGCCCAGAACCGGGTCGGCGCCCTGAAGGCGCGAGAAGCTGAACTGCGATGCCTTGATGCCCACATAGTCGAGGTCGAAAGCACTCTTGGCGGGTTTTTCGACCGGAAGGCCGAGCATCACTTGTGTGGCAAGGTCGATAAAGTTGATTTTCAGAACCTTCGACACAAACGGGAAGCTGCGCGAAGCGCGGAGGTTACATTCGATGACCTTGATGTCGTTATTTTTTGCCAGGAACTGAATATTGAACGGACCGGAGATGTTGAGCGCCTTGGCAATCTGCGACGACACTTTCTTGATGCGTCTGACGGTCTCGATATAAAGTTTCTGGGGCGGGAACTGGATGGTGGCGTCACCCGAGTGGACACCGGCAAATTCGATGTGCTCGGAGATGGCATAGACCTTAATCTCACCGTTCTGGGCCACAGCGTCCATCTCAATCTCTTTGGCAAACTGAATGAACTCGGTGACGACGACGGGATGCTGCTTGGAGACATTGGCAGCCAGACGCAGGAAACGTTCAAGCTCGTCGGGGTTGGAACATACGTTCATGGCCGCACCCGATAGCACGTAGCTGGGACGCACGAGCACGGGGAAGCCCACCTCGTCGATAAACTTGTTGATATCGTCAAACGATGTCAGCTCGCGCCAGCGGGGCTGGTCGATGCCGAGACGGTCAAGCATGGCCGAGAATTTGTTTCGGTCTTCGGCGTTGTCGATTGATTTGGCCGTCGTGCCGAGAATATTGACACCGGCCTCGTCGAGACGTGTGGCCAGGTTGTTGGGTATCTGGCCACCCACCGACAGGATGGCGCCGTGAGGCTGCTCAAGGTCAATGATATCCATGACACGCTCATAGGTCAGCTCGTCGAAATAGAGACGGTCACACATGTCATAGTCGGTGGAGACAGTCTCGGGATTATAGTTTATCATCACCGAGCGCCAGCCCTGTTTCTTGACTGTCAGCAGAGCGTTGACCGAGCACCAGTCAAACTCGACCGAGGAGCCGATGCGGTAGGCACCTGATCCGAAAACCACAATCGAGCGATGGTCGTGGAGATATTCGATGTCGTTTTCGGAGCCGTTATAGGTCAGATAGAGATAGTTGGTCTGAGCCGGATATTCCGCTGCAAGGGTGTCAATCTGTTTGACAACGGGAGTGATGCCGAGACGTTTGCGCAGGGCGCGCACGGCCAGGTTTGCGTTTTCGGTGTTGCCGGCCATCGAGTCTTTCAGGACGGCACGGGCCACCTGGAAATCGCTGAAGCCCTGCTGCTTGGCCTGACGCAACAGTTCGGGTGACAGAGCCTCGAGGCTGTCGTTAAGCTCAAGCTCGCCCTCGGTGTTCACGATGTTCTGAAGACGATAGAGGAACCATTTGTCGATTTTCGTCAGCTCATGGATGCGCTCGACGCTGTAGCCGGCCTTCATGGCCTTAGCTACGACAAAGATACGGCGATCTGTCGGCTCGGCAAGGGCATGGTCGATATCGTCGATTTTCATCTCGTGGTTGCCGACAAAACCATGCATACCCTGACCTATCATGCGCAATCCTTTCTGAATGACCTCTTCGAAAGTACGTCCGATAGCCATCACCTCGCCGACTGACTTCATCGACGAGCCTATTTCGCGTCTTACGCCATGGAATTTGCCGAGGTCCCAGCGGGGAATCTTGCAGACAATATAGTCGAGAGCCGGCTCAAAGAAAGCCGAGGTCTCCTTTGTGACAGAGTTTTTCAGGTCAAACAGCCCGTACCCGAGGCCGAGTTTGGCGGCGACAAATGCCAGAGGATAGCCCGTAGCCTTCGATGCCAGGGCAGACGAACGGCTGAGTCGGGCATTGACCTCGATGACACGATAGTCCATCGACTCGGGGTCAAAGGCATACTGCACGTTACACTCACCCACGATGCCGATATGGCGCACGATACGTATGGCGAGTTTGCGGAGCATGTGATAGTCTTCATTTGTGAGCGTCTGCGACGGAGCCACCACAATTGACTCACCGGTGTGGATGCCGAGCGGGTCAAAGTTTTCCATGTTGCAGACTGTGATGCAGTTGTCAAAACGGTCGCGCACGACCTCATATTCAACTTCTTTCCAGCCCTTGAGCGATTTCTCTATAAGCACCTGGGGCGAGAATGCCAGAGCCTTCTCGGTCAGTGCGCGCAACTGTGCCTCGTCGTCACAGAAACCGCTGCCGAGTCCGCCGAGTGCATATGCGGCACGGACAATCACGGGATAGCCCAGACGGGCGGCGGCGGCGACAGCGCCGTCAACGGTGTCGACAGCCTGGCTCTTGATGGTCTTGATGTCTATTTCATCGAGTTTCTCGACAAACAGTTCTCGGTCTTCTGTGTCCATGATGGCCTGGACTGGAGTGCCGAGCACTTCGACACCATAGCGTTCCAGCACACCCGAACGGTCGAGTTCGACGCCGCAGTTGAGGGCCGTCTGTCCGCCAAAAGCAAGCAGAATGCCTTCGGGACGCTCCTTGGCGATGACCTTTTCGACAAAATAGGGTGTCACCGGCAGGAAGTAAATCTTGTCGGCGAAACCGTCGCTGGTCTGAACCGTGGCGATATTGGGGTTGATGAGGATGGTCTCGATACCCTCCTCTTTCATGGCTTTGAGTGCCTGCGAGCCGCTGTAGTCAAATTCGCCGGCCTCGCCTATCTTCAAGGCTCCGCTGCCCAGAAGCAGCACTTTCCTGATATCCTTTTTGTCTGTCATGATTGTCGTTGGAGTGGAGATTAAAGCATCGAGATAAACTCGTCAAAGAAAAATTCCGTGTCTTTGGGACCGCTGCTTGCCTCGGGGTGGAACTGCGCCGAGAAAAACGGTTTTGTCTTGTGTCGTATGCCCTCATTGGTGTTGTCGTTCATGTTGACAAAGAGCGGTTCCCAATCGGCGGAAAGCGTCGAGTCGTCGACGGCAAAGCCATGGTTCTGCGAGGTGACATAACAGCGGTCGGTGCCAACGCGGCGCACGGGTTGGTTATGGCTGCGGTGACCGTATTTCAGTTTATATATCTTGGCGCCGGCGGCTTTCGAGAGCAACTGGTTGCCCATGCAGATGCCGCATATCGGTTTGCCTATTTCCATTGCCTTACGTATGTTCTCGACGGTTGCCTCGGCCATATCGGGGTTACCGGGTCCGTTTGATATGAAAAGGCCGTCATAGGGGATGTTGGTGAAGTCATAGTCCCAGGGCACGCGCACCACCCTGACGCCGCGGCGTGTCAGACAGCGTATGATGTTATGTTTGACGCCGCAGTCGACCAATACGACCGTTTTGTCGCCCTCTCCGTGATATTCGACTTCGCGGCAACTGACTTCGGCCACAAGGTTTTCGCGGTTGGGGTCATAGAAATCTATGTCATCGCAACCTTCAACGATAATCTTGCCGAGCATCGAGCCTTTTTCGCGCAGATGCTTTGTCAGCGCACGGGTGTCGATGTCATATATGCCGGGAATCTTCTCCTCCTTGAGCCACTGTCCGAGCGAACGGTCGGCCTGCCAGTGGCTATGATCGAAGCTATAGTCCTGACAGACGATGGCGCGTGCATGGATGTGGTTACTCTCATAATATTGGCTGACATCATCTTTTTCGGCTCTGGGAGGAACGCCGTAGTTGCCCAGAATTGGATAGGTAGTGACAAGAATCTGGCCTCTGTATGAGGGATCTGTAAGGCTTTCGGGATAACCCGTCATGGCGGTGTTGAAGACAACCTCGCCGGCCGTTGCAGCGTCATAACCGAACGACTTGCCCTCAAAGCGGGTTCCGTCCTCGAGTATGAGTGTGGCGCGTTTAGTCTGTCGCATAGGATAAGATATATTAAACCGCCACAAAGTTACGACATTTTTCTCAATGTGCCCAGTGCGTGCTCTTCTGCCCCGTGATTTTTCAGACTATTCTACACCTTATTATAAATGATGACATAAAACATATTTCATAATATTGTCTGTCTCGCTTTCGGCGAAAGCCGGATGTCGGACACTCGCGGCGGGTTGGCAGTGTCGCGGAAAATGCTTAAATTTGCAACCCGTTATGAAGCACGGATTCGACAACGAAAAGTATCTTAAGATACAGTCCGAACACATCATGGAGCGCATAGCCCAGTTCGGCAACAAACTCTATCTGGAGCTCGGCGGCAAACTCTTCGACGACCACCATGCCAGCCGCGTGCTCCCCGGTTTCCAACCAGACAGCAAGCTGCGCATGCTGTCAAAACTCAGCGACCAGGCCGAAATCGTCATCGTCATCTCGGCTCTCGACATCGAGAAAAACAAGGTGCGCGGCGACCTGGGCATCACCTATGACGAGGATGTCCTCAGACTGCGCGAAGCCTTTCAGGAACGCGGCTTTCTGGTCAGTTCAGTTGTCATCACCCACTATAACGGTCAGGCCAGCGCCGACGCTTTCCGCGCCAAACTCGAGCGCATGGGCATCACGGCCTATTATCACTACACCATCGAAGGTTATCCTGCCAATGTCGACCTGATTGCCTCAGACAACGGATTCGGCCGAAACGACTATGTCGAGACAACGCGCCCGCTCGTGATTGTCACAGCCCCCGGCCCGGGCAGCGGCAAGATGGCCGTATGTCTCAGCCAGCTCTATAACGAACACCGCCGCGGCCGCAAGGCCGGATATGCCAAGTTCGAGACCTTCCCGGTCTGGAACCTGCCGCTGAAACATCCCGTCAACATCGCCTATGAGGCGGCCACAGCCGACCTCAACGACGTCAACATGATTGACCCCTTTCATCTCGAAGCCTACGGCAAGACCGCCATCAACTACAACCGCGACATCGAGATATATCCCGTGCTCAACGCCCTCTTCGAGGGCATCTATGGTGAAAACCCCTACAAGTCGCCCACAGACATGGGCGTCAACATGGTCGGATTCTGCATCGAGGATGACGACGTCTGTTGCGAGGCGTCACGTCAGGAAATCATACGCCGCTACTTCACGGCCCTGAACGCTCTGGCGCTCGGCAACTCCTCTGACGGCGAGGTCAACAAAATCGCCATGCTCTTCAAGCAGGCCAAAATCGACGTCAGCTACCGACGCCCGGTGTCGGCCGCCCGCTCGCGCGCCGAGCTCAGCTCGCTGCCTTGCTCCGCCATAGAACTCAGTGACGGAACGATTATCACCGCCGAGACCTCCGACCTGCTCGGACCGAGCGCCGCACTGATACTTAACGCCGTCAAGCATCTGGCCGGCATCGACCACAGCGTCAAACTGATACCTCAGTCGCTGATTGAGCCGATACAGCACACCAAGATACAATATCTGCGCAGTCACAATCCACGTCTCCACACCGACGAGGTCCTCGTAGCGCTCTCCGTTCTCAGCCCTCACGACGAGAACTGCCGCCGTGCGCTCGAGAAACTGCCCGAACTGCGAGGCTGTCAGGTCCACTCGACAGTGATGCTCAGCGATGTCGACCACAAAATATTCCGCAAGCTTGGCGTCGGGCTCACATGCGACCCAGTCAGGAAGAAATAATCACGGAAGCCAAAACATCAACATTTTCAGCCACTTTTATTGGTGTCGCCCACGCGATAGTTTCGGGGATTTTCGCTAATTTTGTGGCTTAATTCGATAACCAAACTTATTTTGCTGACAACGTGGAGACTAAGTACATATTTGTCACCGGCGGCGTAGTGTCGTCATTGGGTAAAGGCATCATCTCGTCATCGCTCGCATTTCTCCTGAAAGCCAGGGGATTCAGGGTGACGATACAGAAATTTGACCCATATATCAACATTGACCCGGGCACGCTCAACCCCTATGAGCACGGCGAATGTTACGTAACCGTCGACGGCCACGAAGCCGACCTCGACCTCGGTCACTACGAGAGGTTCACCAACGTTCACACGACGCGCGCCAACAATGTCACCACCGGCCGCATATACCAGAGCGTCATCGACAAGGAGCGCCGCGGCGACTATCTGGGCAAGACCGTCCAGATTATACCCCACATCACCGACGAAATCAAACGCAACGTCAAACTTCTGGGCAATACCGGCCGCTTTGACTATGTCATCACAGAGATTGGCGGCGTTGTCGGCGACATCGAGTCGCTGCCGTTTCTCGAGAGCGTCAGACAGCTGCGCTGGGAGATGGGCAACAACGCCCTCTGCATCCATCTGACCTACGTACCCTTCATCCACGCTGCCAAAGAGCTCAAGACAAAGCCCACGCAACACTCGGTCAAGAAACTTCAGGAGTTGGGCATACAGCCCGACATTCTTGTGCTCCGCACCGAGCATGACATACCTCAGGAGATGCGCCGCAAGATTGCGCAGTTCTGCAATGTCGCTCCCGACGCCGTCATACAGTCGCCCGACATGCCCACCATCTATCAGGTGCCCGTCGAGATGCACCGTCAGCACCTCGACGAGATTGTGCTGCGCAAGACCGGCGTACCCGTGGAAGGCGAGCCCGACATGCGCCGCTGGATAACCTTCCTCGACAAAATCTCATCAGCCGAGAAAGAAGTCAAGATAGGACTTGTCGGCAAATATGTGGAGCTTCAGGACGCCTACAAGTCAATCGACGAGTCGCTTTTTCAGACCGCCACTTATAACGACCGCCGTCTCAACCTGAGGTATATCCACTCCGAGCGTCTCAACGAGTCAAACGTCGACGAGCAGCTATCAGACCTCGACGGCGTCATTGTGGCTCCGGGCTTCGGCCAGCGCGGCATCGAGGGCAAGTTCACAGCCCTGCGCTGGTGTCGCGAACACGATGTCCCGACATTCGGCATATGTCTGGGCATGCAGTGCATGGTCATCGAGTTTGCCCGCAACGTCCTCGGCCTCGCCGGCGCCAACTCCACAGAGATGGCTCCTTCAACCCATGACAACGTCATCGACCTGATGGAGGAGCAAAAATCAATCTCAAATCTTGGCGGCACGATGCGTCTCGGCGCCTACGACTGCCATCTGGCCGACGGTTCGCGCGCTCTCCGCGCCTATGGCCGCGCCGACATCAGCGAGCGCCACCGTCACCGTTTTGAGTTCAACAACGACTACCGCGAACGTTTCGAGACCGCCGGCATGAAGTGCTCGGGCGAGAACCCCGCCACTCATCTGGTCGAAGTGGTGGAACTTCCCGACCACCGCTGGTATATCGGCACACAATATCATCCAGAATATTCATCGACCGTAGAGAATCCCAACCCGATATTCCTTGATTTCATGCGCGCCGCCATCGCCTATGCCGACGAGAAGGAGCATAACGCAGTCGCCAGATAACCTGACATACCACCCTATTACCCCACCCCGCGAAAAAACAGATAATAACCTGATATGGATAAAAATTCAATTTTAGGCATAGTGCTGATGGCCGCCATAATCATTGGATTCATGGTCATCAACCAGCCCAGCGAGGAGCAACTTAAAGCCCAGCGCGAGCAGGCCGAAAAAATGGCCGAAGCCGAACGGGCGACGTCAGACACCGGCAACGTGTTGCGAGTAGACTCCATCAACGGCGCCGAACTGACTACCATCGCCAACACCGTCCGCGAATTCGGACGCCGCGACACTGTCAGCTCTGTGACTACTCTCAGTGTCGGTGACGCCGACATCACCCTCAGCGCCGACGGCGCCCTCGGAGGTACAGTCGACGCCGGCAACGGCAAACGTGTGGCTATCGCCGACCTCGCAGCCAACCGCTGGGACAAGATGACAACCGCCGAAGCCTCGGCCGCCGTCACCAACCTGCGCGCCGCCCTGGCCGATGCCGCCAGATATCGCGGATTTGCCCGTTACATCAGCGGCGACTCCACCACTGTCAAACTTGCCAACAAGCTCCTGACACTCGAGATCTCCAACAAGGGTGCTTCCATTGCCCGCGCCACGCTCAACGACTATAAGGCCTATGACTCGACACGCGTGGAGCTTATGTCGCCCGAAACCGACCACTACTCTTTCACGCTGACGTCGGCCAACCAGCACTTTGATACAGACAAATTCTATTTCACGCCCACACTCGTCGGTGATTCGGCCGTTGTCATGGCCCTCGACCTCGGCGACGGCGCCCGCTTTGGCATCAGATATACCCTCTCGCCCGACAGCTATTTGGTCAAGATGGACGTCATTCAGGAGGGTATGCAGGCCATCATTCCCTCAAGCGTCGCCTCGATGGACTTCAACTGGAGCCAGAAGATGCGCCGCCTCGAAGCCGGACGCGTGTTTGAGGAGCGCAACTCGGCGCTCTACTACATGTTTCTCGACGGCGATGTCGAGAACCTGAGCGAAAACTCCTCCGAAGCCAAGGATGTTGACGAGCGCTTCAAATGGGTAGGCTACAAAAACCAGTTCTTCTCGACAGTCATGATGGCCCGCACAAACTTCTCGGCGGCCTCGTTTGACTCACAGATACTCGAAAACGACCCGAACTTCATCAAGACATTCGACACCCGCGCTACCCTCGAATATTCGTCAACGCAGGCCAATCCCGCCTCGTTTGTCTTCTACATGGGTCCCAACTCCTATCCCCTGATGTCGGACATCGAGAGCAATATCTTCCCGGAGGAAAACATGCATCTGACAAAGGTAATCCCGCTCGGATGGTCGCTTTTCCGCTGGATCAATACCCTGATTGTTATTCCGGTCTTCTCGCTGCTCGGCTCATTCATCAGCAGCTACGGCCTGATTATTCTGCTGCTGACCATTTTCATCAAGCTGATACTCTTCCCGTTCACCTACAAGAGCTATATGTCTCAGGCACGTATGCGCGTGCTTGCACCCGAGGTCAAGGCCATCAACGACAAATATCCCGGACAGGAGAACGCCATGAAGCGTCAGCAGGAGACCATGGCGCTCTATTCACGCGCCGGCGCCAACCCGATGTCGGGCTGTCTGCCCATGTTGCTCCAGATGCCCATCCTGATCGCCATGTTCAGCTTCTTCCCCTCGGCCATCGAGCTGCGCGGCGAGTCGTTCCTGTGGGCCAAAGACCTGTCTGCCCCCGACGCCATCGTTTCCTGGACCGCCAACATACCTTTCATCTCGTCGACATTCGGCAATCACATCAGTCTCTTCTGTCTGCTGATGACTGTCACCAACATACTTTATACGCGCATCACCATGCAGAATCAGCCCTCGTCATCCTCCATGCCCGCCATGAAGTGGATGATGTATCTGATGCCGCTGATGTTCCTGTTCTTCTTTAACAACTACGCCGCCGGCCTGAGCTACTACTACTTCCTCTCGCTGCTGATCACCATTGTGCAGACCTACATCTGTCTCTTATACACATCTCCGAGCCCACGAGA
>ENA-OYXX01000451-OYXX01000451.1-human-gut-metagenome-genome-assembly--contig:-NODE-451-length-19006-cov-4.302253_pt1 | contig 19006 bp, 13 predicted proteins | sample MGYA00243976_ERZ653434 | MGnify/ENA primary metagenome ERZ653434 (study PRJEB26926, sample SAMN06165112) | human gut metagenome | biome: ENVO:00009003; feature: ENVO:2100002; material: ENVO:00002003...
GTGCGTCGGCTCAGACGCGCACCGTTCGCGGTATTGTCCTCGACGTCGACAACGACGAACCGTTGCCCGGCGTCTCGGTTTCAGCCGGCGCCAATGGCGGAGCCGTTACCGATATCGACGGTGTCTTTGCCATCAAAGTCCCCGCCAATGTCGGCAAACTGACATTCTCAATGGTCGGATTCAAGACCGTCGAGGCTAACATCCCGTCGGCCGGCGAAATGCTCGTCAAGATGCACCTCAGCGCCACTAACCTCGACGAAGTGATTGCAGTCGCTTACGGCTCGGCCAAGAAGTCGGCGTTCACCGGCTCGGCAGCTGTCGTAAAAGCTGACGCTATCGAAAACACTCAGGTGACCAATGTGCTCAACGCACTCGACGGACGTGTCGCCGGTGTGCAGATGACCAACGCTTCGGGCCAGCCCGGTCAGACGACCCCGACAATCCGCATCCGCGGTATCTCGTCTATCAATGCCGGCAACTCGCCTCTGATTGTGGTCGACGGCACCCCTTACAGCGGCGACATCAACAACATCAATACCGCCGATATCGAGTCGATGACCGTCCTCAAGGACGCCGCCTCTAACGCCCTCTACGGCGCACGCGGCGCCAACGGTGTCATCCTCATCACCACCAAGCAGGGCCGCGACACCGGCTCAGCCATTGTCACCTTAGACGCCAAGTGGGGCCAGAACAGCCGCGCAAGCCGTCTCTACGACATGGTCAAAGACCCCGCCCAGTACTATGAGGTGTTCTATGACGCCCTCAACAACTACGCGCTCTCTAACGGCATGAACGCCGACCGCGCATACATGTGGGCCAACAGCCACCTCTTTGACAACACATACGGCACAGGCTACAACGTTTACACCATCCCCGCCGGCCAGACTCTCATCGGCCGCGACGGCAAGCTCAATCCTCAGGCCACTCTCGGCCGTGTTGTCGGCGACTACATGCTCATGCCCGACAACTGGATGGAAAATGCCTACAAAAAATCACTCCGTCAGGAGTATAACGTTAGCGTCAGCAACGGCAACGAGCGCGGCAACTTCTACGCATCGTTCGGCTACCTCAACAACGAGGGTATCACCAACAACTCGGGCTACGAGCGCATGACCGGCCGTCTGTCGGCTTCGTCACAGGTTAAGTCGTGGTTAAAAGTCGGCGGCACAGCCAACTACACCCACTACCGCGCAAAACAGCTTGACGAGGACGGCTCAAGCGCCTCATCGGGCAACATTTTCGCTGCCGGCTCACAGGTCGCCCCGATTTATCCTCTGTTTATCCGCGACGCCGAGGGCAACATCATTATCGACGATAACGGCAACACAGTGTATGACTACGGTGACGGCGCCAACGCCGGCCTGCGTCGTCCGTCGTTTGCCCGTTCAAACGCCCTTAGCGACGCTATCCTCAATACTAACAAGTATGAGGGCTACGCCTTCTCGACAACAGGCTTCTTTGAAGTACGCTTCCTCAAAGACTTCAAATTCACCTCTAACAACAACATCAACCTTGACGAGACACGCTCTACTACTGTGACTAACCCCTACTACGGCTCATACGCCGACTCAAAGGGTATCGTCAGCAAGGCCCACGGCCGCACACGCACCTACACCCTGCAGCAGCTCCTCAACTGGGACCACTCGTTCGGTGACCACAACGTAAGCCTCCTCGCAGGCCACGAGAACTATGTGTCGACATCATACGCTCTGTCAGGCTCGCGCAGCAACATGTTCGACCCCAACAATGACGAGCTCGCCGGCGCAGTTGTCGGCGGTGACCAGTCGTCATCAAAGACCAAATAGAACAACGAAGGCTGGATTTTCCGCGGTCAGTATGACTACGCCGACAAATACTTCGGCTCGGCATCGTTCCGCCGCGACGGTTCGTCACGCTTCCATCCGTCACACCGCTGGGGCAACTTCTTCTCTGTCGGTGCTGCATGGATCATCAGCAAGGAGTCATGGTTTGACGCTCCTTGGGTTGACCAACTCAAGCTCAAAGCCAGCTACGGCGAGCAGGGCAACGACAACATCGGCAACTTCCGCTATGTCAATACCTACGTAATCGAGAACGTCGACGGCGACGTCGCCATCCGTCCCAATTCAATGGGTAATCCCGATATCACTTGGGAGAAAAACGGCAACTTCAACGCCGGCTTCGAGTTCAGCCTCTGGAACGCCCGCCTGAGCGGATCATTCGAGGGCTTCTACCGCAAGACATCAGACATGCTCTCTTGGGTGCCCCTGCCCGATTCATTCGGCTGGACAGGCTACTACGCCAACATCGGCGACATGACCAACCGCGGTATCGAGCTCGAGCTCCACGGCGACATCCTCCGCGGCAAAGACTATGACCTCGGTGTTGACTTTAACCTCACATGGTACAAAAACAAGATTTCCAAACTCGACCCGCGCCGCAAAACCGTCACACACGATGGTCACGGCGGTTACGAAAACGGCTCGTACTTCTACGGCGAAGGCCTGCCCCTCTACACCTTCCTGATGCCTTCTTACGCAGGTGTCGACCCCGAGACCGGTGTCGCACTCTACTGGATGGACAGCGAGGACGACGAGGGTAACCCCATCCGCGAGACCACAACAGAGTACGGCTACGCCACACAGTACTGTCAGGGCACAGCTCTCCCCGACGTCTACGGCGGTTTCAATGTACACGGCTCTTACAAAGGCTTTGACCTGTCGGTCGACTTCGCCTACTCTATCGGCGGTCAGTGCTATGACTCTGACTATGCACAGATGATGGGCTCTCCGACATCGACTTCAAGAGGCTACAACTTCCACGCCGACCTCTTCAACGCATGGACTCCCGAGAACACCAACACCGATGTGCCCCGCAACATCTACACAAACGGCAACGATGACTACGCATATCAGACATCGACAAGCAATCGCTTCCTGACTGACGCCTCTTATCTGAGCCTGCAGAACATCAACTTCGGCTACACACTTCCCAAGACCGTGACCGACAAGATGTATCTCAAATCACTCCGCGTCTACCTGAGCGCCGACAACGTATGGCTCTGGAGCAAACGTCAGGGCCTCGATCCGCGCCAGTCTCTCGCCGGCTCTTCGACAGCATCTTACTATGCTCCCATCCGCACAATTTCGGGCGGCATCAACATCACATTCTAAAATTTCCAGATGACAATTATGAAAAGTCTATATAACAAATTAGGAGCAGCCATCGCGCTGACCTCGACGATTGCCCTCACAGGCTGTCTCGAAGAAGTCCTCCCCACCAGCGGTGTGACCGAGGACCAACTCGCGGGCAAAGACGTCGCATACTCGTCGATATTCTGGGGCATGCCCTCCTTCCTCAATACCTTCAACGTGGTCGGACGTGACTTCGCCTATGACTGGGGCTACGGCTCTATAATGCATATCCGTGACGTAGAGACCGGTGACTATGCCACCGCCGAGTCTAACTACGACCACTATACCTCATGGTCTTGCAACCGTTACAACGACGAGCGCTATGCCACAACAGGTTTCACATGGTCGTTTATGAACGGATGGCTTCAGGCCTGCAACAAAGCTGTCGGCACTTTTGACCCCGAAGACGAGAATCCTCTCTATGTCTACTACTACGGCGCCGCACGCGCATTCCGCGCAGCCTGCTACTTAGACATGGCTCGCATGTATGAGTTCCTGCCCAATGATGCTGTCAGCGGCGTAAACCAGTACGGCAACAACGTGACAGGCCTGACCGTGCCCATAGTCACCGAGGAGACCACTGAGGAAGAGGCCATCGACAATCCCCGCGCCACACACGAGGAGATGTTCAAATTCATCATGGATGACCTCGACGCAGCCGAGACATACTGCGCAACAATCCGCACGGCTCCCTCGAAGACCGTGCCGAGCATGGCCGTTGTCTATGGTCTCAAAGCCCGCGCCTACATGTGGGACGAGAACTATCCCAAAGCCGCTGAATACGCTGTCAAGGCCATTCAGGCCGGCGATGCTCAGGGTGCATACCCTCTGACTAAAGACGAGTGGCTCAATATCGCCACCGGCTTCAACACCATCACTACTCCCTCATGGCTCTGGGGCGAACAGATTGTCAAAGAGAACGATCAGGTGCAGACCGGTATCCTCAACTGGACTTCATGGGCATCTAACGAGGCCAACTACGGCTACTCGGCAGCAGGTCCTTTCCAGATGATAGACAAATCACTCTATGACCAAATCAACGACGAAGACTGGCGCAAGCTCTCGTTCGTAGCTCCCGAAGACGGCGAGCTCGAGGGTCAGGAGCCCTTCATCGAGGAGGACAACCGCGGCTATCTGCCCGCCTACGCCTCGCTGAAATTCCGCCCCGGCTTTGCCAACACCAACGACTTCAACGTCGGCTCTGCCGTCGCTATCCCTCTGATGCGTATCGAGGAAATGTGGTTTATCTATGCCGAGGCTGTCGCTCACAGCAATGCCAATGCCGGCAAAGAGATACTTGAGAACTTCATGAAAGAATGTCGTTATGACACCTACAGCTGCGAGGCTACCTCACAGGAAGATATCATCAACGAAATCGTGCTGCAGAAACGCATCGAGCTCTGGGGCGAAGGTCAGACATTCTTTGACATCAAACGTCTCAACATGTCTGTCACACGCCGCTACGAAGGCACCAACTTCATGTCGGCCGCACGTTTCAACACCAACGGCCGTCCAGCTTGGATGAACATGATTATCGTCCGTTCGGAAGGCGCCAACAACAAAGCCGTCCTCGAGTGGAACAACCCGCGCACACAGGGCGCATACACCACCAACTAATAAAGCTCCAAAATCATGAAACTGTATAAATATCTATTGGCAACCGCCGCGACCGTGCTTTTCAGCGCCGGTTTCGCAGCCTGCGACGACGAGGTCGATTACACGCCCGCCGCATACGAGTCGGGAGCATATTTCCCCGTCTCTTCTCCGACATCTGTCAAACTGTCGGCTGACGCGACATCGTTTGCCGTCACAATCGACCGCACAGACTCTGAGGCCGAGCAGACATTCAACCTTGTCAACAACTTCGTGGCCGGTGAGTTCTCGATGCCCGCCACCGTGACCTTCCCCGCCGGCGTCGACGAGCAGGAAGTCGAAATCTCCTACAACCCCGCCACTCTCGCTCCCGGCAACTACACCCTCAAAATCGGTTTCGCCGAGGGCCAGGCTGTCAGCGAGTACGGTCTGTCTGAGCTCACAATCACAGCTCAGATGCCTGCTCCGGCCGGTCAGGGCACATGGACATCACTCGGCAAAGGCACATTCACAATGCCTTTCCTCGGCATGTTCACAAACATCAAGCCCTGCACCTATCAGGTCGAAGTCGAGAAGTCTGACGACACAGAGGGCGTATACCGTCTTAAAGCACCTTTCGGCACAGCATTTGCCGAGGCCATGGCCCGTACAAACGGCCTCTCGCTCGGCGCAGGCAATTACGACGCCGACAACGAGTGTGACATGATTATCCACGCCGAAGACCCCAATAACGTCTATATCCTCCCGACCGAGTCTAAGATTTATCTCAACGCTTCGCTCGGCTACATGGTCTTCTGCAATGATCTTGGCTATGATATCGCTTACAATACAAACTATTGCGAAACTAAAGCCACATTCAGTAAAGGCATCTTTACAATGGAGGCCAAAAACGCTGTTGCCATTACAGACGCAGGTGCTTATTTAGGCAATGCCTCTGCGGCCGTGCGTTTCCTCGCTCTCCCCGGCGTATCGCTCGGCGATTACACCTGCCCCATCGAGTATCTCGGACAGTTCGTTTCGCCTGCCGGAGACTCTAAAATATCGGCATCTGTAGGTTTCGGCGCCAACACCGCTGCTGTCCGTCTCGGCGTGACAAAGGGTAGCGACGCTACTGCCCTTATCGCTGCACTCACCGAAGGCTCTGACCCCAACATGGTCGAAATCGCCCGTCGCGACGCCGACCACAGCGGCTCATTTGACATCATCGCCGGCGGACAGTACACCTTCGCTGCCGTCTCAATGGACAAGAACGGTGAGGTCAAGGAATCTTCGACTCTGTCTGTCTATGTCAACCTCTTCGGCGACGACGCTGCTTGGAACGATTTCGGCGAAGGCGCTATGGCTGACGGCTGGGTAATCGGCGCTGTGTTCGGCCGCGATCCCCTCCAGTATGCCTTCCCCGTCAACATTCAGGAGTCTAAGAAACAGCCCAAGCTCTACCGCGTGGTTGACCCCTATCACTCGGCTAACTGCCCTGCTCCCAACAGCTGCACGACCAAGGGCGATATTTATATCGACATGGCTGACACCGAGGTCATCCCCGTTTATCCGCAGTTCAGCGGCTGGGGCGACTACGAAGTAGAGGACGGCAAATATATCGGTGACATGTATCTCGCCAACTTCGAAGGCTATCTCATGGGCGTATTAGGCTACACCAAAGAGGAAATCCTCGAAGTTGACCCCGAGACAGGCACCAACTCTGTAGCAACAATCTTCGAGGATGATGTACTCGTCATGAACATGCCGTTCTTCAATCTGACCGGTAATCTCATCCCCAACAACTGGTACTATGGAGAGAGTGCTTCTTACATCCTCTTCCCCGGCTCTGACGAGTCTGAGGCTGCCGCAAAAATCAAAGCCGCAAAAGCACGCAAAGTCACAACAAAACCGTCTGCGAAGTTTGCAAGCCGCTTCGTGCTCAAAGGCAACTTCAACCGCATCGACGAGGCAGCACGCCGCCGTTAATCTCTGATAATCACTCCCGTCATAACGGGATGACAATAACCCCTCGCGATGGGGAGCCGACAGCCACTCAGGCCCGGCTCCCCGTCGCCTGCATTTATATCCGTCAAATTATATATGTAGGGACATGCCAAAGCGACCGGACGGGAGCGTCGGCATGTATAATACGCGTGATTGGTCCAAGCAAACGTATCTGCTCATCGGATAAGATTATGTGCATAAATTTGCATTTTCAGACAAAGCAATCTATATTTGCAGAAATATGTTATATAACATATAAATAGTCTATTCCCGATCCATAATATGAACGCCGACAAAGTCAGCTATAAAATCGCCCTGCGCAGCGACACGAGCTTCAAAGGGCGCCGCATGGCCGGAGCACGTGCGCTGTGGCGCGCAAACGGCATGCGCGACGAGCAGATGGGCCGTCCGGTCATCGCCGTCGTCAATTCATTCACACAGTTTGTTCCGGGTCACACCCACCTCCACACCATCGGCCAGCTTGTCAAGGACGAGATAGAGCGCCTCGGCTGTTTTGCCGCAGAATTCAACACTATCGCAGTCGACGACGGCATAGCCATGGGCCATGACGGTATGCTCTATTCCCTACCCTCACGCGACCTCATCGCCGACTCGGTCGAATATATGATCTCGGCACACTGCGTCGACGCCATGGTGTGCATCTCAAACTGCGACAAAGTTACTCCCGGCATGCTCATGGCCGCAATGCGCCTCAACATCCCGGCGGTCTTTGTCAGCGGCGGCCCCATGGAGGCGGGACGTGTCGGCGGCAAAGACGTCGACCTCGTCGACATCATGGTCAAATCGGCCGACGCGTCGGTCTCTGACGCAGAAGTCGACGCCCTCGAGCGCGACGGATGCCCCACGTGCGGCTCATGCTCGGGCATGTTCACCGCCAACTCCATGAACTCGCTGACCGAAGCCCTCGGCCTATCTCTTGCCGGCAACGGCACCCTCGTGGCCACCCACGCGCGTCGCCTCGACCTCTTCCGCGACGCCGCCCGTCAGATTGTCGAGAACGCCTATAAATATTACCGCGACGGCGACACGTCGGTGCTTCCGCGCTCCATAGCCTCACGCGCCGCCCTGCTCAACGCCATGAGCCTTGACATTGCCATGGGCGGCTCGACCAACACTGTTCTGCACCTGCTCGCCGTGGCCGCCGAGGCCGGCGCCGACTTCACTATTGACGACATCGACCGTCTGTCACGCGTCACCCCGGTGCTCTGCAAGGTCGCGCCCAACTCGGCTTACCACATACAGGACGTTCACCGCGCCGGAGGCATTCTTGCCATCATGCGTCAGCTCGCCGAGGCCGGCCTCGTAGACACCTCGGTCAGACGTGTTGACGGCCTGACACTGGCTGAGGCTGTCGAAGCACACGACCCGTCGCGCGACGACATTTGGCATGCCGCTCCCGGCGGTCGGCGCACCGTCATTCCCGGCTCGGCCACAGAAACGTACGCGACGCTCGACACTGACCGCGCCGCGGGCTGCATCCGCGATGCCGCCCACGCCTACAGCCCCGACGGAGGCCTCGCCGTGCTCCACGGCAATATCGCCCCTGACGGCTGCGTGGTCAAGACTGCCGGCGTCGACAGCTCTATATTGAAATTCTCTGGCCCCGCCCGCGTCTTCGATTCGCAGGAGCAGGCGGTCGAGGCCATACTTGACGGCTCGCTCAAGGCCGGCGAGGTCGCCGTGATACTTTACGAGGGTCCCAAGGGCGGCCCCGGCATGCAGGAGATGCTCTATCCGACAAGCTACATCAAAGCTCGTCATCTCGGCCGCGAGTGTGCCCTCATCACTGACGGACGCTTCTCGGGAGGCACATCGGGCCTCTCCATCGGCCATATCTCGCCCGAGGCAGCTGCCGGAGGTCCCGTGGCCCTACTGCGCGACGGCGACATCATCGACATAGACATCCCGGCACGCACAATCAATGTACGTCTGACCGACAGCGAGTTTAAAACGCGGCGCCGCGAAGAGGAATCATACGGCGACCGAGCATACACCCCGCGCACACGTGACCGCCACGTCTCCAAGGCGCTGCAGGCCTACGCCGCATCAGTGACTTCGGCTGACCGAGGCGCAGTCAGACGCTGATTATTATCAAACCGAAATCAAGAACGTCTAATGAATCAAACTGAACGAATAAGCGGCGCCGAGGCCATGCTCAGAGGCCTGATTGCCGAAGGCGTCGACACCATATTCGGTTATCCCGGAGGCGCCATCCTGCCTGTCTACGACAAGCTATATGACTACGCTGACCGCCTGCGCCACATCCTCGTGCGTCACGAGCAGGGCGCCATCCACGCCGCGCAGGGCTTTGCCCGCGTGTCGGGCCGCACGGGCGTAGTCATCGTCACCTCCGGCCCCGGCGCCGCCAACGTCATCACCGGTCTCTCCGACGCCATGATGGACTCGACGCCTTTGGTCGTCATCACAGGTCAGGTCGGCGAGCAATATCTCGGCTCGGACGCCTTTCAGGAGACCGATGTGGTCGGTATAACCCAGCCCATCACCAAATGGGCTCATCAGGTACGCCGCGCCGAGGATATCCCTGCAGCCGTAGCCCGTGCCTTTTACATCGCCTCTACCGGTCGTCCCGGCCCGGTAGTGCTCGATATCGCCAAGGACGCCCAGATAGGCCTCATCGACTATGACGGCCACCGTCCCCTGCGCTATATCCGCAGCTACAACCCGCGCCCCGATTTAGACGCCGTGGCAGTCTCGCGCGCAGCCTCGATGATTAATGCCGCCCGGCGCCCGCTGATGCTCATCGGTCAGGGCGTGACTCTCTCGGGCGCCGAGCGTTCGCTCGCCGCGCTTGCCGAGAAAGCATGTCTGCCCGTCGGCTCTACACTTCTCGGCCTGTCAGCCATGCCGTCAGGCCATCCTTTGTTTAAAGGCATGCTCGGCATGCACGGCAATGTCGGCGTCAACTACCTGACTAACCGCGCCGACCTGCTGATTGCCGTCGGCATGCGTTTTGACGACCGCGTCACAGGCGTCACAGGCAAATATGCGCCCGAGACGCCCATCATACACATAGACATAGATCCCTCCGAGTTCAACAAGACCGTCCACGCTGACCTCGCGGTCAATGCCGACGCCCGCGAGGCGCTTGACGCCCTGCTGCCCCTCGTCGACAGCCACAACGGCGACGAAGAGCGCCGCGAGTGGTTAGACCTGTTTGACCGCTGCAACGAAGTCGAACGCCGCGAGACTGTCAGCGTCGAGATTAATCCCTCACGCCCGCGCATGACCATGGGCGAGGTCGCTGATCGTGTATGCACCCTCGCCGGCCCGGGCGCCGTGGCAGTCACCGACGTCGGTCAAAATCAGATGATGTCGGCGCGCTACTTCCGTTTCGACGCTCCGCGCTCGTTCATCACATCCGGCGGCTTGGGCACTATGGGTTTCGGCCTCCCCGCAGCCATCGGCGCCAAAATCGGCGCCCCTGACCGCACGGTCTGCCTCTTCTGCGGCGACGGCGGCCTGCAGATGACCGTTCAGGAGCTCGGCACAATTATGGAGTACCGCGTGCCGGTCAAAATCATACTGCTAAACAACAATTTCCTCGGCAACGTGCGCCAGTGGCAGGAGCTCTTCTTCAATCACCGCTTCTCGTCAACCCCGATGCTCAATCCTGATTTCAAGGCTCTTGCAGCCGCCTACGGCATCCCGGCCGAAGATGTGGCCACACGCGACAAGCTTGACGGAGCCATCCGACGTATGCTCGACGACGACGGAGCCTATCTGCTCAACGTCAGCATCGACGAGACCGACATGGTCTTCCCGATGACACCTGTCGGCAAGGCCGTCGACTATATATTACTTAACCGTGACCGACTCTTCGGTCAAGACGATATTGACAAGCTATGACTCATCCCGAACGCCAGCTATTCACCGTCACGGTCTACTCCGAGAACTGTGTCGGACTGTTAAATCAGGTGTCGGTGATTTTTACACGTCGCTGCCTCAACATTGAGGATGTCTCGGCAAGCGCGTCGTCACTGCCCGACATCCACAAACTGACCATCACCACATGGGCCGACCGCCCGACCATGGAGAAGGTCGTGCGCCAGATAGAGAAGCGCGTCGATGTCATCCGCGCCTTCCTCTACACTGATGATGACATTGTCTATCAGGAGATTGCACTTTACAAAGTGCCCACCGAGAGCCTGCTGGCTGACGGTCATATCGAGGACATCGTAAGAGAACACAACGCCCGTATACTCGAAATCACACCTGATTACACCGTCATCGAAAAATCCGGTCACCCGTGGGAGACAGAGGCCCTGCTTGACCGGCTGCGCCGCTATGGCATACGCCAGTTCGTGCGCTCGGGACGCATCGCCGTCACAAAGTCACCGGTCGAACATGTCGATCTCTACTTGGAAGAACAAAAACTGCGACAGGAGCGCCTCGAAGCCGAACAATGAGCCGTCCGACCGAACACCACCACAAATATTTCCTGACAGCCGGCGAGTGTGGCGCTCAGGGCACAATGCCCGTCACCCTGCTTATCGAGCGAATCATAGAAACCGCCACCGAACACGCAAATCAGCTCGATATCGGCTATTCGACACTAATCCGGACCAATATCGGTTGGGTGCTCAGCCGCCTGAGTTTTGAAATGGAACGCTGGCCCGCTATCAACGAGTCCTATGCCCTGACCACGTGGATCGAGAGCTACAACCGCTGTTTCAGCGACCGCTGCTTTGCGATTACTGACGGCGACGGAAACGTAATAGGGCATGCACGCACGGTATGGACCGCAATCGATATGGCCCGGCGAACACTTGCCGACCTCAGCATCTACGAGCGTGACGCCTTCCCTGTCTCAACGCGCGTCTGCCCGATTGAAAAAAACAGACGTCTCGGAGCGTTACCTGCCGACGCCGCCGAGACGGCCTACCGTTTCCGCTACTGCGACATCGACTTCAACCGTCATGTCAACACCGTGCGCTATATCCAGCTGATACTCAATCAGTGGGACATGAATCGATACGATAATTATGCCGTCAGACGTCTCGACATCTCATTCCTGCACGAATGTTATTTCGGCGAAGACGTCACGCTGCGCCTCGCAACACAGGGCGAACGCTCCGACTGCGAAATCGTGCGTGACGCGACCCGTGTAGTAGGCGCGTCGGTATTCTGGCGACACTCCATTTTTAACCCTAAGATATAACTCTCTAAACTTTAAAATAATGGCAAAGCTTAATTTTGGCGGTGTCGAAGAAACCGTCGTCACCCGCGAGGAGTTCCCTCTGAAGAAAGCCCTCGAAACTCTTAAAAACGAAACCATCGCCGTGCTCGGCTACGGCGTGCAGGGCCCCGGCCAGAGCCTTAACCTGCGCGACAACGGCTTTAACGTCATCGTCGGCCAGCGTCCCGGCAAAACCTATGACAAGGCTGTCGCTGACGGATGGGTGCCCGGCGAGACTCTGTTCAGTATAGAGGAGGCCGCACGTCGCGGCACAATAATAATGTGTCTGCTCTCTGACGCCGCCGTGCTCAGCGTCTGGCCCGTTATCAAGGCTAACCTCAAAGCAGGCGACGCGCTCTATTTCAGCCACGGCTTTGCAATCACTTGGAGCGACCGCACAGGCGTCGTGCCTCCGGCCGACGTAGACGTCATCATGGTCGCCCCCAAAGGCTCGGGCACTACTGTCCGCTCGCTCTTCCTCGAGGGCCGCGGCATCAACGCCTCTTTTGCCGTCGAACAGGACTACACGGGCCGCGCACTTGAGCGCACACTCGCCCTCGGCATCGGCATCGGCTCGGGTTATCTGTTCGAAACCACAATCCGCCGCGAGGCCATCAGCGACCTCACCGGCGAGCGCGGCGCACTGATGGGCGCCATTCAGGGACTTTTCGCCGCTCAATATGAGGTGCTCCGCGAGCACGGCCACACTCCCTCCGAGGCTTTCAACGAGACCGTCGAAGAGCTCACACAGTCACTGATGCCTCTCTTTGCCGCCAAAGGCATGGACTGGATGTATGCCAACTGTTCGACCACCGCTCAGCGCGGCGCCTTGGACTGGAAAGACCCCTTCCACGACGCCATCAAACCGGTCATGGAACGCCTCTACGAGAGCGTAGCCTCAGGCAACGAAGCTCAGATTTCCATCGACTCAAACTCTAAGCCCGGCTACCGCGAGGGCCTCGAGAAAGAGCTTAAAGAGATGCGTGACAGCGAAATGTGGCGCACAGCCGAGACAGTTCGCCGTCTCCGTCCCGAGAACTGCAAGTAATCAGACACAAGCGTTAAAAGCGCTCATATAAAACATTGTCAGCCAGCAGGATTGCACTTTTTAGCATTCCTGCCGGCTCTGTTTTTGCCGAAATACGCCGGACTTTTATTAACTTTGTCACGATTATGCACTATATGCCATAGTCTGCCTAACGGTTTTGAAACGTTCGCCCCTATATATCATCACTTTGCTAATGCTGCCGTCGCTCTGCCTCGCGCTGTCGGGGCCGAGTGGAAGTACTCCGCGCATCCCTGCTGCCGACAGCCTCAGCGCCGTCGACAGTGCCAAGCCGCTTAAAGCCGTGGCTGACACCGCGTTGCCACAGACTGCTGTGCTGACAGACTCGGTCGGCCCCGTCGATTCTACCGCCGTGCTCGCAGCTGACAGCACGAGCTTGGTGTTAGTAACGGACAGTACGGCCATCGATACAATGCCCCCGCGCCGCAGCCGCATCGTCAAAGAGAAAGTCGACCTCGAGACCTCTGTCGACTTCTCGTCGAGCGACTCCATGGTGATTCTGCGCCGCGACTCGGCGTTTATGTTCGGCGAGAGCTCGGTCAAATACGGCGAGATATCGCTTGACGCCGCCAAAATCGAGATGAATCTCAAAGACAACACCGTCTACGCCGTCGGCCGCGAGGACTCCGTCGGCGAGGTCATCGGCAAACCGGTCTTCAAGCAGGGCGAGTCAGGGTATGAGGCCGCCACGATGCGCTATAACTTCGGCACCGAGAAAGGATATATCACCAACGTCGTCACCCAGCAGGGCGAGGGTTACCTCACCGGCGGAGTCACCAAGAAAGACGTCGGCAAAGACTATTACATCCAGAATGGCCGCTACACAACCTGCGACCAGCACGACTGTCCGCACTTCTACTTCCAGCTCACCAAAGCCAAGGTGCGTCCGGGCAAAAACGTTGTCTCAGGTCCGGCCTACATGGTCTTGGCGGGTCTGCCGCTGCCCCTCGCGGTACCGTTCGGCTACTTCCCGTTCACCGAAAGCTACTCGTCGGGCATCATCGTGCCGTCGTTCGGCGACGACTATAACCGCGGATTCTATCTGAGTGACGGCGGATATTACTTTGCCATCAACGACAACATCGACGCCGCGCTTACCGGTGAGATATATACTAAAGGCTCATGGGGACTGCGCGCCCAGTCAAACTATGTAAAACGCTACAAATATTCGGGTAATTTCAACATAAGCTATCTGAAGACCATCACCGGCGAAAAAGGCGAGCCCGACTACGCGACACAAACCAACTTCCAAGTGCTGTGGAGCCACTCGCAGGATTCGAAGGCTAACCCCAACATGAATCTCTCGGCCAGCGTAAACTTCACCACCTCCGGCTACTCGCGCAACGACCTCAACTCATACTATTCACCGTCTTTCACCGAGAATACCAAGAGTTCGTCGGTCAACATGACCTATCGTTTCCCGGGCACAAAGTGGTCTCTGTCGACGACACTCAATATCGCCCAGCGCTCTCAGGACTCGACCCTCGCCGTGTCTTTCCCCAACGTGACCGTCACGATGGCACAGACTTACCCTTTCAAACGCAAGAAAAAAGTCGGAGACGAGCGATGGTATGAAAAAATCAAGCTATCATACTCCGGTCAGTTGCAGAACTCCCTGACCGCCAAGCAGAACGAATTCTTCAAGAAGAGCCTAATCAAAGACTGGCGCAACGCCATGCGTCACTCCATACCCATCTCGGCAACGTTCAACGCTTTCAACTACATCAACATAACGCCGTCGGTCAACTTCACCGACCGCATGTATACCACCAAAGTCCAGCGACAGTGGGACGAGATGCGCGGCATCGAGGTATGCGACACGTCATACAGCCTCTACAATGTCTATGACTTTCAGGCATCGCTCTCGCTTGACACTAAGGTTTACGGTTTCTTCCAGCCTCTCGGTTTCCTCGGTAAAAAAGTCAAGATGATACGCCACGTGATGACTCCATCGATATCATTCAACTACGCGCCTGATTTCGGCTCTCCTTTCTTCGGCTACTATGGCGAATATCTATATCCCGGCACCAACGGCGAGATGCAGACGCGCCGCTACAGCTACTTCCCCAATGCGCTCTACGGCACACCGCGCGAGGGCAAAATGGGCTCTATAAGCTTCTCATTGGCCAATAACCTCGAGATGAAGGTCAAGACCGACAACGACTCAATCGGCGAGAAGAAAATCTCGCTTATCGAGAATCTGTCTATCTCGCAGAGCTATAACCTTGCCGCCGACTCGCTCAAATGGAGCGATATCAACACCTCGATACTGCTGCGTCTCACCAAGGGTTTCAACCTCAACCTCTCGGCCGTATGGGATGTCTACACCTATCAGCTCAACGAGTACGGCAACCCCGTGCGTGTTAACGTGCCGCGCTGGAAAGCCGGCAAAGGCATCGGACGTCTGCGCTCGACCGGCTCGTCGTTCTCCTACACATTCAACAACGACACTTTCCGTCGCAAGAAAAAGAACGATCCCAAGAACAATGCCAATGACAATTCGCGCAACAACACCGCTGATGACCGTTATGGACGATACGGCGACGAGGACGACGAGGATGTGCCCGAAGACGAGCTGTTCGGCAACGACGGCTACATGAAATGGTCAGTGCCTTGGAGTCTGTCTGTCAACTACTCTTTTGCCTACTCCTACGGCGCGTTTAACAAGCAAAAGATGGAGTACGACAGCAAGATTACCCAGAATCTAAGTTTCTCCGGCAACATAAAGCCGACAAAAAACTGGAACTTCTCGTTCACGGCCTCATACAACTTCGACACCCACAAACTCGCCTACATGAACTGCAACATCTCGCGTGACCTGCACTGTTTCCAGATGTCAGCGAGCTTTGTGCCGGTCGGACCGTATAAAAGCTATAACTTCCACATAGCCGTGAAATCATCGATGCTGAGCGACCTCAAATATGACAAACGTTCGTCACGCTCTAACGGCATCACATGGTATTGACCCGACGCTCCACACCATGAAAACCACAGACACCTCCACGATAAAACGGATACTCGTGCTCCGCTTTCGCCAGATAGGCGACTCTATCCTCGCGGCCGCACTATGCTCGACGCTCAAACGCACCTTCCCCGAGGCCCGTATCGACTTTGTGCTTAACAAAGGTATTGCCCCACTCTTCGAGGGACATCCCGACATCGACCGCGTCATAGCCTTTGACCGCGACGAACTCAAATCCACACGCCGTTACGTCGCCAAAGTATGGCGCACCGTGCGCGAGGGCCGCTACGACGTCATCATCGACATGCGCTCGACGACACGAACACTGCTCTTCTCGCTATTTTCTTTAAGGACCCCATGGCGCATCGGCCGCCGCAAGAAATATGCCCTCGGCCTGCTTACTCATCAAGTCGACAACTACTCGCCGACGCTACACACAGACATGGTGCAGCGCGATTTGATGCTCGCCGAGCCTCTTTCGGCCATAGCCGACATCGACTATACCGACGATTTCCGCCTCTATGTCACCGACGAAGAGCGGGAAGACATGCGTCAGCGCATGGCTGCCGCCGGTATCGACTTCAACCGCCCCGTGTGGCTCATCGGCGTCACAACAAAGATTTCCGATAAACGCTGGCGTCCCGACTACATGGCCGAAATGCTCCGCCGCCTTATGGCCGAGCGTCCCGAGCTACAGTTCATCTTCAACTACGCCCCCGGACAGGAAGAACAGGACGCCCGCGAGGCCTACGAGGCACTCGGCCGCCCGTCTGCCGTCAAAATAGACGTCGAGGCGCGCTCGCTCAGAGAGCTGGCCGCCCTCGCCGCCAACTGCGACTTCTATTTCGGCAACGAAGGCGGCACACGCCATCTCGCACATGCCCTCGGCAAACCATCATTTGTCGTCTGCTCACCCTTCGGCCAGCCCGATACATGGATTCCACGCAACGCCATTGCGGCCATGGGCATCAGCGCCGCCGACGTCACCACGCCTGCTGAACGCGCCGGCCTCACCCCCCGTCAGACATTCGACCTCCTCACCCCCGACGCAGTCTACCCCCGCCTCCACGATTTTCTCCAAAGCCTGTGAGGATGTCTTGATTCTCTTTGATTCAGAGTTTTTCTCCAGCAAAAGAACATTTATTAAATACAAAGCATTAATTTTGTAGCGTCCGAAGATTTAAGAGTATGCATCTGATAAACGACAACATACACAGACTTTTTGCTTTGTGTAAGAAATACAAGGTCCGTAAGCTGTATTTATTCGGGTCTATTCTCACTCCTAAGTTTAACGAAAATAGCGATATAGATATACTTGTCAATTTCAACTCAGAGATTGACCACAACACTTACGCCGATAATTTCCTCGATTTTTATCACGCTCTAAAATCATTATTTAACAGAGATATAGACCTCGTCGATGAAACTGCCGTAAAGAATCCCTATTTCAAGGAAGAACTCGAAGAAACCAAACATCTGATTTATGGATAGAAAGCTCAACAAATATCTTAATGACGTCCTGTCCTCAATTCTTGAGATTGAATCCTTTATGCAGGACAGACCTAAAGAATATGCTACATTCTGCAATGACACATTATTCCGCAGGGGCGTTGAGCGCAACATTGAGATAATGGGCGAGGCTATGAATCAGATTCTAAAAATAAGACCTGATATTCCCGTCACGGCAGCTCGTAAAATCGTGGATACAAGAAATTTTGTAATCCACGCTTATGATTCTCTCAAACCGGATATTTTATGGGGCATCGTCATCAATCACATGCCTTTGCTCAAGCAGGAAATAATGGCCTGCCTGTCTATGGATTAGGCAATCTAATATTTATCCTACACTCCTAACAGCTCGTTGTAGAGATTTAGATAGGCGTTGATGTGGTTGTCGTAGCTGAATGTCCGGGCGTAGGCTTTCACGGCACCGGCTTTCGAGGGGTCGGCATAAAATGCCGGCAGATTCTGACGGATGCTCTCAAGCATCTCGTCGGTCGTCAGGTCATGCCACAGATAGGCATGTCCGCCGCAGATTTCGGGCAGACATGTGCGTGCGGCCGCAAACACGGGCTTGCCGAACTGCATGGCCTCGATGGGCGGCAGGCCGAAGCCTTCGCCCTGACTCGGGAAGAGGAAAGCCTCGCAGTGGCGATAAAGCCAGATGCGCTCTTGGTCAGATATTGTACCCGTAAGAAAAACATTTTTAAGCCCTTTGGCCGCGATGGCTTGCCGGATTTCCTCGGCATAGACGCCCCCGGCGCTGCGTGTATCTCCGCTTATATATAAGTCATATTCGGGCATTGCGGCCATGACATCCAAAAGCAGATGGAAGTTCTTCTTGCGGCGTATCTGACCGATGGTGAAAAAGAACGGACGCTCGCCGGCGAATGTCGGACGGCTGTCGGGCAACATATCGACTCGCTCCACTCCGTTATATATTACTTTAACGGTTTTGCCTTTTAAGTCACAATGCTCCGTGACAAGGTCGGCAGTATATTTCGATATGGCTGTCACGGCATCGGCACGGTCGATGCGGCGCTGCAGACGGCGCAGGTAACGACGTGCTTTGGCCGGTGACTTCTCAGTCAGAAAATTAAGGTCGTGTATCGTATAGACAAACTTGGCAGAGCTGTTGGGCGGCATCATCTTACACTGCTGGTTGACAGCATGCCACAGGTCGACTCGCGGACGCGTCATAGGCAGGAACTTTGTCAGAGTGGTTTTCTCGACAGTTCTCACTCCGTCACCGAAACACTCCTTGCTTCCTTTAGGGACAAGGTAGACGAGATCGAATTTGTCATGCTCGGCAGACGCAAAACGATGTGCATAATTCTCGGCTATCTGCCCGAATCCACAGGTGACATTACCGTAGTTGGTTAAATCGATAAGTACCTCTTTCTTAGCTCTGTCCATATCTAAATAGTGAAAAGATTATACATTATCTGTCTCTTATACACATCTGACGCTGCCGCGACTCCTTACGTGTAGATCTCGGTGGTCGCCGTATC
>ENA-OYXX01000452-OYXX01000452.1-human-gut-metagenome-genome-assembly--contig:-NODE-452-length-18989-cov-4.976550_pt1 | contig 18989 bp, 11 predicted proteins | sample MGYA00243976_ERZ653434 | MGnify/ENA primary metagenome ERZ653434 (study PRJEB26926, sample SAMN06165112) | human gut metagenome | biome: ENVO:00009003; feature: ENVO:2100002; material: ENVO:00002003...
GGCATAGGGCGAATGGAAATGCTTCCACACCTTGTCGGGCTGACGGCCTACATGGCCATAAGAGGCTGTCTCCTCGTAGATTGGGGCGCGAAGTTTCAGACGCTTCTCAATCTCATAGGGGGTCATCGGGAAGATTTCGGCAACGCGGCGCGAGAGCTCACCGTCGCTGATAGCGAGGTTAGAGCGGCCATAGGTGTTGACATATAGCGACACGGGGGCGGCCACGCCGATGGCATAGGCCACCTGAACGAGCACCTCGGGGGCCACGCCGGCCGCAACGAGGTTTTTGGCGATGTGGCGGGCGGCATAGGCTGCCGAGCGGTCAACCTTCGAGGGGTCTTTGCCCGAGAAGGCGCCGCCGCCGTGGGCTCCGCGTCCGCCATATGTGTCGACGATGATTTTGCGGCCGGTCAGGCCGGTGTCGCCGTGGGGGCCTCCGATGACAAACTTGCCGGTCGGGTTGACCAGCAGACGGGTCTTGTCGTCGATGAGCGCGGCCACCTCAGCGGGGAGCTTGGCCATCACGCGGGGCAGAAGCACCTCTTTGACATCCTTATATATGGTGGCATGCATGGCATCGTCGGCGGCTTTTTGGTCATCGGCGGTGACAAACTCGTCATGCTGGGTCGAGATGACGATTGTGTCGACATGGACCGGACGGTGGTCGGGAGTATATTCGACGGTCACCTGACTCTTGGCGTCGGGACGCAGATAGGAGTGGACCTCGCCGCGGGCGTTGGTCCAGACCATGGCCGACTCGTCGCGGCGTATGTCAGCGAGCTCGCGCAGCAGACGGTGGCTGAGGTCGAGCGTCAGGGGCATGTAGTCTGGAGTCTCGGAACATGCGTAGCCGAACATCATGCCCTGGTCGCCAGCACCCTGCTCCTCGGCCGAGTCGCGGACAACGCCGCGGGCAATGTCGCCGCTCTGCTCGTGGAGGGCATTGAGCACACCGCAAGCCTCCGACTCAAACTTGAGGGCGCCGCGGTCATAGCCGATGCGGCGGATGACACGGCGTGTCACCGTGGGAAGGTCGATGTAGGCGTCTGAGTGGACCTCGCCGGCCACGACGACCTGACCGGTCGTGACAAGCGTCTCGCAGGCCACACGGCTCGAGGGGTCGTAGGCCAGAAACTCGTCGAGAACGGCGTCGCTGATCTGGTCGGCAACTTTATCGGGGTGTCCCTCAGAGACGGACTCCGACGTAAAAAGAAAGTTTTCGGAATTCATTGTTTTTAGCATTTTTTTTGGTTAGACCGAAGAGGTCGCAAGCATTCCAAATTTGTCCTCTCCGCTCGTAAATATGGATTATTAACACGTTCCCACCTCAGCGGGGCCGCAAAGATACGAAAAAACGCCGAAAAAATGGCTATCTTTGTCGCTATGAAACGACTTTTGACGGCCATAACGGTCCTGTTCACACTTATTAGCGCCCTGGCCGCGGGCGTGACGGTCGGAGCGGCGCGCACCGGGCTCTACAAACCGCTGCTCGAAGGGCGGCGCGTGGCCCTGCTGAGCAACCACACGGGCATGATTGACTCCGTGACCCACACGGCCGATCTGATGATGGCCGAAGGCATCAACCTGACCCTGCTGCTCTCGCCCGAGCACGGATTTCGCGGCACCGCCGACGCCGGCGAGACGGTGGCCTCGGGACGCGACGCCGCCACGGGGCTGAAAGTGGTGTCGATGTTTGACGGACGGCGCCACGGGGTGTCGCCCCAGACGCTCGCAGAGTTTGACGTGGCTGTGGTTGACCTCCAGGATGTGGGCGCCCGCTTCTACACCTATTATATAACTATGCTTCAGCTCATGCGCGACTGCGCCGCCGCAGACAAACAGGTGATAATCCTCGACCGCCCCAACCCGTTGGGCATGACTGTCGACGGTCCACTGCTCGAGCGCAGCCTTTACTCGGGAGTGGGGAAACTGCCGGTGCCGGTTATCCACGGCATGACCATGGGCGAACTGGCGCTGATGGCCAACGGCGAGGGATGGGTGCCCGGCGGACGCCGGGTCAAAGACCTGAAGGTAATACCCTGCGAGGGCTACACCCATCAGACGCGCTACACCCTGCCGGTGGCGCCGTCGCCCAACCTGAAAACACAGCAGGCCATACTCCTCTACCCTTCGACATGTCTTTTTGAGGGAACCGTCATGAGCGTAGGCCGCGGGACAGACAACCCCTTCACGCTCTACGGCCATCCGTCATACAAAGGCGGACCCGAAGGGCTCCCCGAGGGCTCACGCGGCGTCACCTTCACGCCCGAGTCACGTCCGGGAGCCAAAAATCCGCCGCTCAAGGGGCGCGGGTGCCGCGGCGCGGAGATGACCGGCGTCAGCCCCGACACAATCATCGCGCGCGGATTTGACCTGAACTATCTGATTGACGCATACCGCCACATGCCCCGCGGCGAGCGGTTTTTCACCACATTTATCGACAAACTGGCCGGCACACCCGAACTGCGCCGGCAGATTGAAAGCGGCATGAGCGTCGACGAGATACGCGCCACATGGCAGGACGACCTCGACGCCTTCCGCCGTGTGCGCGCCAAATATCTCCTCTATCCCGACACATCGACTGAAAAATGACTCCACTGACCGTAATCATCGCCATAGGCGCATATTTCGCCCTGCTGTTGGGCATCTCGGTCCTGGCCTCGCGCCGTGCGGCAGGCAACGACACATTCTTCACCGGCGGACGCCGCACACCGTGGCCCTTGGTGGCAATCGCCACCGTCGGCGCCTCGATATCAGGCGTGACGTTCATCTCGGTGCCGGGCATGGTCGACGCCAAAGGATACGCCTATCTCCAGATGGTGTTAGGCTTCATCGTGGGCTATGCCGCGATAGCTTTTGTGCTCGTGCCGGTGTTCTATCGCCGCAACCTCGTCTCGATCTATGGCTATCTCGAGGAACGTTTCGGGCCGTCGACCCACCGCGCCGGGGCCTGGTTCTTTTTCATCTCCAAACTATTAGGCGCCTCGGTCAGATTCTTGGTAGTCTGCGCCGTGCTTCAGCTGCTTGTATTCGAGCCGTCAGGGCTGCCGTTCGAGCTGAATGTCATAGTGTCCGTGGGCCTTGTCTGGGCCATCACGGCGCGCGGCGGCGTCAAATCGGTCATCTGGACCGACGTGCTCAAGAGCCTCTGTCTGGTTTTGTCGGTGATACTCTGCATAGTCTTCATAGCCGGCAACATGGGCTATGACCTCGGCGGGATGGCAAAGGCAGTCAGCGCCCATCACAACTCGCGGATATTCTTTTTTGACGATCCGCGTTCGGCTCAGTATTTCTGGAAACAGTTTGTGGCCGGAATCTTCATGGCCATCGCCATGAACGGTCTCGACCAGGACATGATGCAGCGCAATCTCGCTTGCCGCGACTCGGCGTCCTCGCGCAAAAACATGATAGTAAGCTCAGTGGTGCAATTCTTTGTCATCGCACTGTTTCTGATATTGGGCACGGTCATGACTCTCTACGTCGAGGCCGAGCCGACGCTCGCTATGCCCGAGCGCAGCGACGAGCTGTTCGGGCTCGTAGCCTCGCATCCGTCGATGCCGCCTATAGTCGGCGTGGTGTTTATCATCGGTCTGGTGGCCGCGGCCTGGTCGGCCGCCGGTTCGGCCGTCACGTCGCTGACCACGTCGTTCACAGTCGACATACTGCGCCGCGGCGAGGCCGAACGGACGCGCCGACGTGTCCACGCCGTCATGGCTGCCTTGATGGGAATGGTCATCATCGTGTTCTACCACCTGAGCGACCAGGACGCCATCTCGGCTGTCTACACCCTGGCGTCATATACCTATGGTCCTATTCTCGGGCTGTTTGTCTTCGGCCTGATGACGCAGCGGCGTGTGTGGGACCGCGCCGTGCCCTATGTCTGCATCGGTGCGCCCCTGCTGTCATGGCTGCTGGCCCTTGGACTGCGCGAGGCCTTCGGCTATGAGACCGGTTTCGAGCTGTTGCTGTTCAACGCCCTGTTCACAATCATATTCCTGGCACTGCCATTCAAGAAGACATCAGCCTATGCCGAGAGATCTGTTTAACCGCTATGTGTGGCTGGTGGACACCATACGCCGCCACGGCACCATCACCCGCTCGCGCCTCGACGAGAAATGGCGCAAGTCGCCCTTCTCAGGGGGTCAGCCGCTGTCGCGGCGCACGTTCTACAACTACCGCAACGCCATCGAGGAGCTGTTTCAGGTGTCGATTCAATGTGACCCGTCGACCTATGAATACTATATAGAGAGCGCCGGGCCCAACTCCGAGAGCATAACGAACTGGCTGCTAAACTCGGCGGCGATGAACGAGATTCTAAGCGGCTCGTCGGAGGTGTCAGACCGCATCTTCGTCGAGGAGGTGCCATCGGCACGCCTCTATTTAGGCACTATCATAGACGCACTGAAGGGATATCATCCGGTCAGATTCACCTATCACAGCTACACGCGGTCGCTGCCGACACCGGGAGTGGTGCTCGAGCCTTACTTTCTGAAGATTTTTCGCCAGCGCTGGTATGTGACGGGCCGGAATGTCCATGACCGCAAGGTGAAGACCTATGCCCTCGACCGCATGAGCGACGTGACGGTCGACAACGAGACATTCTCCATGCCCGAGAACTTCGACCCGGCGGAATACTCGCGCAACTCCTTCGGCATCATCTTTGACGAAGGGCGCATATTTGATATCCGCCTGAAAGCGACGCCCCGACGCGCCAAATATATGCGGGCCCTCCCGCTGCATCCGTCGCAGCAGGAGTCACTACACGACACTTACTCTGTGTTCAGTTACAGGCTGAAGCTCACCAACGATTTTGTCCAGGAACTGCTCAGCATGGGGCCAGACGTGACCGTCATCTCGCCGCCGGAGCTGCGTGCGATGGTCGTCACACAACTGCGGTCGACACTCGACAACTATGAGGAATCTTAAGCGAGGCTGAGCGAAGTGACGCGAAACTCCGTGCCGCCTGTGGCGACACACTGGCCCGAGCCGCAGTGCGGACAGACGGGGTAGCGGCGCGAGGTCCCAAAATCGTGACCGCAGGCCAGACACGAGGCGCGGCCCGGCGTCAGCAACAGTTCGCAGTGAGCGCCGTCATAACCCGACGAGACAAGGACGGAGTCGAGAGCCGACCGGAATGTCTCGGTCTCCACACCCGAGAGGGCGCCCACCTCGACCTCGACGCTGCGCAACACAGCGCCCGGGCGGCGGCTCATCTCGTCGTCAACAATACCGACCACACTCATGGCAAGCGAGAGTTCGTGCATAATTCTTAGGGTTTGAAATATAACTGGCCGACAGGTATCGAACCGTCGCCCGGAGGTACCTGACGTCCCATCAGCGGCGTCAGCGAGGCCTGACGAAGTCCCCGGCAGAGCATCTCGGCGAGCAGGCGGTTCTGGAGTACGCCGCCGGTGAGAATCACACGGCTGCGGCCGAGACGCCTGGCCTCTCTGACAATAGTGTTAACCCACAGCGCGGCATAAAGTTCGTGAAAGTCGCGGGCCGCGGTGAACGGCTGGCCGTCGGCCTGACCAATCAGACGGTCGAGCAGCGGAAGCAGATTTTCGATGGTTTCGTCGGTCGTGAGGTCAGAGGGTGGCTGAGCCGAGGCGAGTCCTTCGAGGAGCACCGGGGCCTCGGCTTCGTAGGTCGAAGTCATGGCCAGTCCGGACAGACAGGCCACGGCGTCCCACAGGCGCCCGGCTCCCGACGAGAGGGGAGCATTGAGTCGCCGGCTGACCATCGAGGCGACTGCCCGGAGACGGTCAGCGCCAATTTCTTCGACAATCACGGCGGGAAGGGTCCCGACGTCGCGTCCGAGGACAGTCCAGAGGCTGACAGCCATGCGCCACGGCTCGCGCGCAGCGGCGTCGCCGCCGGGCATAGGCAGCTGAGGTCCGTGAGCAATGCGCGTGAAGGCACTCCGGGTGACGTCGAGAAGTTCGGAGCCCCAGACGGTGCCGTCAGGTCCGGCGCCCGTGCCGTCGAGCACAAGGGCGAACTCGGGCCCATCGAGGCCATACTCGGCCATGACAGCGAGTGCATGGGCATGATGATGCCACACCGCTGTGACCGGCAGACCGGCCTGCACAGCAATCTCGCGCCCCATCCGCGACGAGAGGTAGTCGGGATGGGCGTCGACAACGACACGCCGCGGCGAGAAGCGGCAGAGTGTCGAAATCTTATCTATCGACTCGCGCAGAAAGAGTTCGGCACCCTCGCTGACAAGCGGCCCGATATATTGCGACGAAATTATGTCGCGTACCCGGCCGAGCGCCCACTGCGACGAAATGTCAGCGCCCAGGGCGATGGCGCCATCGGCGTTGTCATCGGCCACACGCAGCCGCTCGGGAGCATAGCCGCGACCGCGACGGAAGATACGCGGCTCTCCGTCGATTACGCGCACAACCGAGTCGTCGACGCGGTTGTGGATTGCGCGGTCGAGCGTGACGACCGGCAGGGAGTTTTCGCGGCCATATTCAAGAGCGTCGGCATCGTCGGCGATAATGGGCGAGCCGGGGCGGTTGGCACTGGTGACCACCAGTGGCACGCCGCCGGTCTCATCCATAATCATGTGATGGAGCCCCATATAGGGGAGCATGACGCCGAGCGTCGAGAGGCCGGGCGCGAGCAGAGGCGAGACGTCGGTTTTGAGGTCGAGAATGACGATCGGGGCGCGCCACGAAGTCATAGCGCCCTCCTCAGCGGCGCTGACAAGGACAAAGCGCCGGACGTCGGCCACAGAGGCAGCCATGACGGCGAACGGTTTGCGCGGACGATGTTTGAGCGTGCGCAGACGCCTCAGTGCGTCGTCACTACCAGCGTCGCATATGAGATTATAGCCGCCGATACCTTTCACCATGACGATGTCGCCTCCAAGAATCGCGGCGGTGATGGCCCTGGCGACAGCCCGTTGGTCGGTAATGTCGCCAAGCCGATAGCGCGGGCCGCAGTCGGCGCAGCACACGGGCTGGGCGTGAAAACGGCGGTCGGCAGGGTCAGTATACTCGTGGTGACAGCCGTCACACATCGTGAACCGCGCCATCGTTGTCAGCGGTCTGTCATATGGGAGCCCCGTCATGATTGAGAAGCGGGGACCGCAGTGAGTGCAGTTGGTCAGAGGATAGTCGTGGCGGCGTCCCGGGGCGCGCATATCGGCGAGACACTCGAGGCAGATGGCGGCGTCGGGGCTGATGTCGGTAACGCGGGCGCTGTCGCCCTTGTCACTGGGGGCAATGGTGAAGCCGTCGGGCGCATCCGACAGCGAGTCAGCTTCCGAAGAGATAACAGTGACGGAATCTATGCGCGAAAGCGGAGGCGCCTCGCGCCGCAGGGCATCGACGAAATCGCGCAGAGCTTCGTCACCGTCGGCCCAAAGCGTGATGACGACGCCGCCGGTGTCGTTGGCCACACAGCCGGAGAGGTGTCGATCGGTAGCCAGGCGCCACACCGTCGGGCGGAAACCGACGCCCTGGACGACGCCAGTGACACGCAGTGTATAGCAGCGCTTCACCTGACGGGGATGCCTCGCATCCTGAGATAGGAGACCACCAGCTCAACGGCATCGTCGAGCGACACTGACGACGAGTCAATTGTCAGGTCATAGGAGGCTGCGTCGCCCCAGCGTTTGTCGGTATAGAAGTTATAGAACTCCGAACGCAGACGGTTGACCTTCTCGGCTTTTGAACGTGCCTTATCGGCGTCTTCACATTCGCCGCGTTCGAGGATATTGGCCACACAGTGTGACATGGGGGCGTGGACAAAGAGGTTGACACAATGGGGATGGTCGCGCAGGACGTAGTCGGAGGTGCGTCCGACGATGACACACGACTCGCGGCCGACCAGTTCGTGCATGAAGTCGCACATGGCCGAATAGAAGCGATCGGACGACAGAGCCGAATTGCCGGCACCGGTCGATAGGGGCATGCAACCCTGGGCAAAAGAGAAAATGCCGCTGACAAAGCGCGGGAAGCGCTCGTCGTTCTTCTCAAACAGTTCGAGGGTCATGCCCGAGGTCTGCGCGGCCTCGACAAGCAGGCGCTTGTCATAGAAGCTGATGGCGAGGCGGTCAGCCAGGGCGCGACCGAGTTTGCGGCCGCCGCTGCCGAACTGCCGGCCGACGGTGATGACATAATTGGGGATGGTCGTCATATTTTCTGGAGGTATTCTACTAGGTTTATCTCGCGCGAGAGACCAAGTTTCTTGCGCAGTCTGTAGCGGGTCATCTCGACGCTGCGGTATGATATGTTAAACAGCGGAGCTATTTCCTTGGAACTGAGACCCATCTTCAGATAGCAGCATACACGCAGGTCGCTCTGACTGAGGTCCGGGTGACGGTCCATCAGACGCTTGGTGTAGTCTTCATAAACTACGTCAAAATTCTGGGTGAATGATTTCCAGTCGTCGTCATGGCTGATATTGTCCTGAATCAGACGCTGTATGTGGGCCAGCTGACGCGCTTCGGGTGCGCTTTCAGAGGCGGGCGCCAGGGTCTCGCGCAGTTTGTCAAGGCGCGAAGCTATATCGAGCAACATCTCGTTCTTGCGGATTACGTTCATGGTGATGTTGCTCAGCTCCTCGCTCTTGTGTTTTATGTCGTGCTCAAGCTGTTCACTCTTGAGGTGGACGATTTCATAATCCTTGCGTATGGCCTGCTCCTTGGCTTCTCGACGCATACGTGCCAGTTCGGCCTCCTTCTTCTCGGCCACACGGCGGGTCTGACGCTCGGCGTTCTGTCTGATGAGATTCAGCAAGAACCATATAAGAGCGATGAAGATGATAATGTAGACAAGTTTGGACCAGATGGAGCGATACCACGGCGGACGGACAGTGAACGGAAACGATGTCTCGACAAGGCGTCCGCTATAGCTATCACGGGCACGCACCTTCAGCACATAGTCGCCCTCGCCAAGCTGGGTATACTCTTTGGAAGCGACGTCGCCCCAGGGGCTCCAGTCGTCATCATATCCGTCGAGCATGAAACTGTATTTCACCGCTTTGGGGGCGCGGAATTCGGGCATTGCCACGTCAAAACGCAGACTATTCAGATCGTAGCTCACACTGAGCTCCTTGCGCCCGATGTCGGCGCGGCTTGCCGGACTGCTGTAGACCAGGGAGTCTCCGGCGGCACGAACACGCGTGACAAAGAGGTCCGGCTCATGGGCCGCATGACGGTTGCCGCTGAGGTCCACCTCGAAAAATCCCTCCTGATTGGCCATGATAGCCTTTTCGGAGCTGACAAATTCAAAATGATCAAAGCCGGGTATGATATGCTGGGTCAGAGGCTGATAGGTCACCGTGTCGGTCATCGGGTGACCCGACGAGTCAAACCGGCCCATCCATACGAAATCGGGCGAAACGCTCCAGACCGTGCCGTTGGTGTCTTCATAGAGATGCGACGACCGGCGCGAGCTAAAGAGCGCGTTGTAGCGTTTGTCACGCACAAAACGGTTGTTGCGGGCATCATATAGATAGAAGCCGCCCTCGGTCGAGAAGATGGGCTGACCGTTGATTTTAGACACCAGATTGTTGCGGTTTGCCGGCAGCCCGTTGGACGAGGTCAGCAGGGTGACATCCTCAAAGTGTGAGAGGTCAGACGAAAGCTTCATGCGATAGATGCCCTTCATCCAATGAGCAATCCAGACCGTGCCGTCGTTCTCGGTGACAAAACGTCCGCCCGAGTCGCTGTAGCCGGTCACGCGATGGCTGAGTGTCCACACACCGGCAGCTGACTTCTTCAGAATGATGAATCCTTCGTAGCCAGAGGCTATGACCATGCCCGGATGACCAGGCACGGGCTGCACCGACCACACGCCGCCGACATCCTCGACGCGCGTGAAGCCTCCGCCACGCGAAGCGGTCCAGAGACCCGCATCGCCGCAAACAAAGATGTCACCGTCATAGGTGTCGAGGGCCCATATCTGACCTTTGATGACCGGTGCATCGCCGACACCGCCTGTCACCGGCCACGGCACGATATAGAGTCCACGGTTTGTACCGAGAAGCATCCTCGTGCCGTCGAGTAGTGAGGCATATCCGGCGCCCTTCGAATTGTCATTGACTGACAGCCTCGAGATGGCTGAGTTGGTGACGGCAAAATCTATGCCGTCGTCGAGGGCGAGCCAGAGGTTGAGGTCGCGGTCAAAGCCGAGATTGAGGACTGTGTTGTCCTGCATACCGTTCGACACATTAATATATATGGGCTCATCGGGCGAGGTCTCGTCGAAAACAACGGCTCCACCAGAGACTGTGCCGAACGCAAACTGACGCGCACGGGCCGAATAGGTGGCGCTGAAAGCCTGATTGTCGCGGAGATAGCTGTCAATCTCTGCGTTGAAGGGGGTCAGTGTGCGCCCCTCAAAGACCCACACGCCGTCAAAAGCCGTCGTGACGACAAGTTTGCCCTTGGGCGTGGCTATGAGCGAGACTATGCGTTTGCCACGCAACGCCTCCGCGCCGGGCACATCGACGGCGCGGCGTCCCTCGATACGACAGAGACCGCGGTGAAGCATGCCGAGATAGACCTGACCGTTATATAGGGTGGAAGTGGTGACTTTGTCATCAACAGAAATCACCGTGGATTTACGTCCGTCCCATCTCATTATTTTGAAATCGCCCTGAAACCAGATATTGTCCTTGTCACGGTATATATTCCATATTTCAGCGAACGGAATCCCCGGAGTGTCTATTGTACCGACAAGCGAGACATAGCGTGGAGACACAAAGGGGTTTGAAGTGTCGAAATAACCGAACTCCTCAGAGCCGCCCACATAAATGCGACCCTTCGGGGCGTCAATCAGTATTGAACGCACCGTCGAGAAATTTGGCAGAAAAAGCATCTGCCACTCGTTTGAGTCATAAGTCAGCAGACCGAGACGGTTGCCGAAATACATCCGGCCAATCGAGTCCTGTGCGACGGCCCAGTTCTGGGCGCCTCCGCCATAGACGGTACGCGAGAAGTTTCTGATGCCCGGCACCCCGGCTCGTACAGTTACCGCACTAAGTATAAAAAAGGCCGCCAGGGCCACCGTTATCAATATTGGTTTTAGATTTCGAGGCATTTTGGTGTGAAGGTTGGACAGATTCAGACTGTTGGTACAAAGATGGGGATAATCGTTGGAATATAGGTAGCAATAAAACATGTTGTACAACATAGTTTTAATCTAAAACAGTGAAATAGTGTAGAATATTATGTAGCTGTTGAATTTCTGTAGGGGCAAAACATAGACCATGTTGAGTTTTTTTAGAACTCAAAAAGTTGTCCCGGCTGCAATATGACTATAATTTTGCATCGTCAAAAACAATAATACTCGAGTGTGACACCACGTCACCCGACAACGATACAGGTTCCCATAGAGAACATTGATCAGTTTCATTTTTTATAATCATTTCATTTCTATTTAATCAGTCTCAATACCATCTTTCCAATTATTCACAGTTTATGAGGAAACAAATTTTAACCATGATTCTTCTTTTCTGGGCTGCAATAGCCACCGCCCAGAATCTGAAGGTTACGGGAGTTGTGACTTCAGCCGAGGATTCGGAGCCGCTGATCGGCGTTTCGGTTCAGGTCAAAGAAAACCCGTCAAACGGTGTAGCCACCGACATCGACGGTCAATACACAATCACCGTCGCGGCGGGGCAGACGCTCCGCTTCAGCTATGTCGGATGTCAGACCGTCGAGCGTAAAATCACCGCCGGCGGCCAGCTTGACATAGTAATGGAGCCGGAAACCAACATGCTTCAGGAAGTTGTGGCCATCGGCTACGGTACAATGAAAAAGTCAGACCTGACCGGGTCTGTCACCTCGATCGCCGGCGACAATCTGAAAAAGACACCGGCATCGTCGCTCGCCAACGCCTTGCAGGGTCAGGCCGCCGGCGTGACCGTCAATTCGCTGTCGGGACGTCCCGGCGCCCAGGCCGAGGTGCGCATCCGCGGCGTAGGCACCGTCAACGGCGCCTCACCTATATATGTGGTTGACGGCGTCATCACCGAAGACATCTCTTTTCTGTCGCCGAGCGACATCGCCAACACCGAGATTCTGAAAGACGCATCGGCCACGGCCATCTACGGCTCACGCGGCGCCAACGGCGTTGTCATCGTCACCACCAAAAACGGCGGCAAAGACCAGGACGCACGCATCAGCTTCGACGCCTATGTGGGCTGGCAGAGCCGCATCAAGAAGCTCGACGTCATGAATGCCAAAGAGTTTGCCGACACCTACGTGGCCATCAACTCGACGGCATCGGGCAAGGAATTCTATCGCCAGAACGGCTTCAATAAATGGCTCGGCCGTTATATGGGCGTGGCAAACAGCGACTATTACCCCACCATCTACGACCCCGAGACCAACCCGACCGGACTTGACTACAGCCAGATTGACACCGACTGGCAGGACGCCGTCTTCCGCACGGGCATGATTCAGAACTATCACATCGGCGTCGACGGCGGTTCTGAAAAATTCACCTACTCGATGAGCGCCAGCTGGTTCAAACAGGAGGGCACAATCATCGGCTCGGACTACTCGCGCTTCACCGGCCGCCTGAATACGTCATATCAGGCCACCAAGTGGCTCAAAATAGGCGAAAGTCTCTCGTTCATGGCCGGCGTAGCCAAGAACGCTTATGAGAGCGGAGACAACTCGGAAAGCGCCGGCGCAAGCATCCTCTCGGCCGCCTTCGCCATGGCCCCCTGGGACCCCATCCGCTATCCTGAGGGCTCAGCAAACCGCAAGGGCAAAGACCTGAGCGGCGGTCTGGCCGCCGGCTCTAACTTCAAGAATGTGACCAACCCGTTCTCGATGGTTGAATATCAGTCGCCCAAAAACCGCACCGAACGCTGGGTAGGCAATGTGTTTGCCGAAATCACCCCCATCGAGCATCTGACATTCCGCTCGAGCTTCGCCTTTGATTACCGCTGGAACATGAACAAGACCTTCTCTCAGGCCTATGAGGTTTCGTCATATGACAAGCGCGACAAGAACTTCCTTGCCACCGACTGGCAGCGCTACTACAACTGGAACGTGGACAACATCCTGACCTATGCGCGCACAATCGGTAAACATGACTTCAGCATCATGGCCGGTCAGTCGGTCGAGGAATACAACTACAACTCAATCGGCGGCTCAGGTTCGAGTATACTGAACCCTGTTGAGCGCAACTGGTATCTCAGCCAGGTGACCGACGACTTCAGCCGTCCCAGCGAAGGCGTGGGCCGCTCACGCCGCTTCTCATGGCTCGGCCGACTCCACTACAGCTTCAACAACCGCTATCTCGCCACCTTCAACTTCCGCGCCGACGGTTCGAGCAAGTTCCGCGACAACGCCTGGGGCTATTTCCCCTCGTTCGCACTGGCGTGGCGCATCTCTCAGGAGAGCTTCCTGAGCGACTTCCAGCCCCTCAACGACCTGAAGATCCGCTTCGGCTGGGGTAAGGTCGGCAACGATAAAATCGGTGATGACGCTTTTGTGCTCAACATGTTCACCAACGGTCCGACATTTGTCGACTATGTCTTCGGCACAAACCAGCAGCTGGCCAACGGCGCCACAGTGCTGACGTGGGTCAACCGCGGCGGTCACTGGGAAAACACCGAACAGTGGAGCGTCGGCGTTGACTTCGCCTGGTTCAACAACCGTCTGACCGGTTCAATCGACGGATTTATCCGCAACACCAACGATATGCTCATGTCGGTAACCGCTCCCGCCCAGGTCGGAAACCGCTACTCGGCCACCGCCAACGTCGGCAAGGTTCGCAACCGCGGCATCGAGCTCTCGCTCGAACACCGCAACACAGTCACCAAGGACTTCCACTACAGCGTAGGCGGCAATATCTCGTTTATCGATAACGAGCTGACAGCTCTCAACGGAGGCTCGCCCATCTATACGAACTATCAGCAGGTGCAGGTTGTCGACGAGGGATATCCCCTCTACTACTTCCACGGCTATGACTATCTGGGCGTCTATCAGTCAGACGAGGAGGCTCTCGAATATCTCACCGGCTACGACGCCACGACAATTCCCTTTCACAAGGGCGACGCAAAATATCGCGACGCCAACGGCGACGGCAAAATCGACGACCTCGACCGCGTGGACCTCGGCTCGTCGATACCCAAAATCAACTACGGTCTGAATCTGGGCGCCTACTATCGCGACTTTGACCTCCAGCTCTTCTTCCAGGGTGTGGCCGGCAACAAAATCTACAACCAGATGCGCCACCGTCTCGAGGGCGACGGATCGACCTCGGTGCTCTCGCCTGTCATGACAGACGCCTGGACCAAAGATAACCCCGACGGTTCGATACCCAACCCCCGCAATTCGGTCAACTACTACGTCTCCAACCGATTCCTCGAAAGCGGCAGCTACTTCCGTCTGAAAAATCTCCAGATCGGCTACAGCCTGCCCAAGAGCCTCATTGCCAAGGCCGGTTTCGAGAACTGCCGATTCTATATCCAGGGCTCAAACCTCTTCACGCTGACAAACTACAAAGGCTTTGACCCAGAGGTCAACGGGGGAGTGGACTACGGCAACTATCCCCAGAGCCGCACATATATGATTGGCGTAAACATCACCTATTAATCACCATCCATGACTTCCACAATGAACAGATATATTCTCGGAGCACTGGCCGCAGCCATCTCGGTCTCGCTCACATCGTGCAACGACTGGCTCAACGAAGAGACCCCAGGCAACAACGAGCTTGAAGATTACTTCACCTCAGGCGCCACCGCCGAGCGCGTTGTCAACGCCGCCTATACCCCGCTGGCATGGGAATACAATGACACCTACTTCTCGGAGTGGTATATCGGCGACATTGCCTCAGACGACGCTCTAAAGGGAGGCCAGAATCTCGCCGACGGCTCGGAAGCCTATGACATCGACAATTTCAAGGTCAACATCAACAACGCCATACTTCTCGACTACTACCGCGCGAAATTTCAGGGCATTGCCCGCTGTAACCTCGCGCTCAAGAGTGTTCCCGGCGTCGAACTCGACGAGACCCTCTCGGAGAGCCGCCGCGACTGCCTGATGGGCGAGGCTTACTTCATGCGCGCCTTCTACTACTTCCAGCTCGTCAGAGTCTTCGGAGGCGTCCCACTGATTGACGAAGTCCTCGACTCGTCAGACAAATGGCAGCAGCCACGTGCCACCGCAGAGGAGACTTATGACCACATCATCAATGACCTGATTCAGGCCGAAAAATTCCTCTGGGAAAAGAACACTTATGATGAGAAGGACCTCGGCCGCGCCACACGCGGCGCCGCAGTGGCCATGCTCTGCAAGGTCTACCTCTATCGTCACGACTACGAGAACGCCTACAAATGGGGCAAAATCTTCCGCGACGAGGAATACGGCAGCCAGTATCGCCTGATGGACAACTATGCTGACAACTTCCTGCTCGCAAACGAAAACGGTCCCGAAAGTGTTTTCGAGATACAGTATATGTCAGACCCGACGTCTGACTATGGTGAAGGCTTCGGATTCACCCGCGGCGCCTTCTCAACCATCCTGACACGTCCGCGCATGTCATCGCTGGGAGGCCAGAAAGGCTGGGGATTCAACCACCCGACCCACAACCTCTACAATGAGTTCGAGCCGGGCGACTCACGCCGCGAGGCTGCCATCGGTGTGCCCGACGCCGAGTCACAGGCCGAGGTCGAGGTTATGTATCTCAACACTCCCTACTACAACAACAAAGTCTCATATAGCGAGAACGGCACATTCCCCGCTCTTGACCACGCCGCCCGCTCGCCCTATAACTACCGTCTGATACGCACCTCCGACGTTCTGCTTCTATACGGTGAAGCCGCCCTCGAATCAGGACACATCACAGACGCCAAATGGGCCCTCGAGGAGGTCCGCGCCCGCGCGCGCCGCTCAGCTACAACAGCCAACGCGCTGCCCGCTTTCCCCGGCTATCTGGGCTACACGGACACCACTGACGATCTGCGCCGAGCCATCCGTCACGAGCGCCGCGTTGAGCTGGCCATGGAAGGTCATCGCTGGTTTGACCTCGTGCGCTGGGGCATCGCCTATGACGTTCTCGACAAGGACAACGGCTCATATGGCCGCAACGAAGACGAAATCGTGCGCGCCGAGATGGCCTCCTTTGTCAAGGGCAAGAACGAACTCTTCCCCATCCCCGCCGAAGAGATTGCTCTCAACCCGATGGAACAAAATCCAGGATACTGATAAAAAGACATATAGTTACCCGATAGAAGCAAATTTCTATTTAGAGAAGACAATTTAGGTTGAAAGAGTTAGAATAATCCCCATTAACACAACTCCCAAGGAAGCGGCCGCGACGTGAGGCCGCGGCGCTTCCGCCTTTTTCTCTCAACCCGCAGCCTCACATCGTCTTCATCTGACAGAAACAGCCGACATCGCCTCCCCCTCTCCCAAAAACAACCCGACAGCAAACTATTAATCAACTTTCATACAAACTAATTTTCACAACAATGAAAAAAATTACTCTTATCGCAGCTGCCGCTGCCGTTGCAGTCAGCACATCAGCTCAGACCTACAACACCGACAAAGTAACAACAGCCCAGGCTCTCGAAGGCTTCGAAAAAGCAACCATCGACTACATTGTGCTCGATGACAATGTTGTTTCACTCCTGCAGAACGACCCCAAATACACCCTCAACCCCTGCGGTCCGGACGATGTTGTAAACTTCCTCTATGTCTGGGACAACACATTCACCGGCGGTGCATCAACCGAACCGGGTGCTGACGGCGGCTTCGGCTACCTCTCGCTCGACGTTACAAACGTTGGCTGGTCAGGCGCCGGTTACTGCGCTAACGCAGGTTCGAAAGTTTCGACTCAGCACTTCACCGACGAGACAATCTTCCACCTCTCATACCGCACAAACAACCAGTGCGCAAGCTTCTGCCACAACATTCTTCCCTCAGGCGGTGTAGAGGCTAAAATTGCATTAGGCACCAACCCCAACGAGCCCACTTACAAGCTCTTCGGCAATGCTCCCACAGAAGAATGGCAGGCTATAGAGGTTAAACTCGGCGACCTGAAGAAAGAGTTCCCCGGATGGGACTACAAGAACTGGAAAGAAGGTAACTATCTGACAGCTCTCGCCGGTGGCGTACAGGGTCAGAACATCAGCCTCGACGCCGTTTACTTCGTAACTCCCGGTGGAAACAGCGCACTCGAGACCATCGACGTTGACTCGAACGAGGCTCCCGTTTACTACAACCTCCAGGGTCAGAAAGTAAACAACCCCGAAAACGGCATCTTCATCAAGAAAGTCGGCAAAACCGCCGAGAAAGTCGTGCTCTAAGTGTCATTCGCTCTAACTGACATCATAGAATAATCATCCCAACACCCGGCGCGGGCGCTGTGGTCCACACATCCCCCTTTACAGCGGCCTCGGCGTCCGCGCCACTTTTTTCAATCTACCTCCGCAACTCCTGCTCTCCTTTGAACCCCAATCTCCCCTCCACCTACCTCAGACAACAATCACAACACCAATATATACAAACACGACATTATCAATATCGATGAAACTCAAGCAGACAATCGCATTAACCGCCCTGACATTCATTCCAGCCGGCCTCATGGCCGCCGAACCTCAGACCGGAACCGGCGAAACCGACGGATATCGTCTGGTCTGGCAGGACCTTTTTGACGCCGGCAACCTCAACCGCGACCGCTGGAACATAGAAGTCAACGGTAACGGCGGAGGCAACGAAGAACTGCAATACTACACCGACCGTGCCTCTAACGTCAGCGTCGGCGACGACGGGCAGGGCAACGGCTGTCTCATACTGACCGCCCGTCGTGAGGACTACTCCGGCAAACACTTCACATCGGGACGAATCACCACTCTCGACAATGTCACCTTCACCCACGGCAAAATCGAGGCCTCAATCAAGATTCCGTCGACCGCCAACGGCCTGTGGCCGGCATTCTGGATGATGGGCAACGACATCTCAACTGTGGGCTGGCCCACATGCTCCGAGACCGACATCATGGAGATGGGCCACTCGGACGGTATCACCCGCGGCGTGCAGGACAAGATGTTCAACGGCGCCCTCCACTGGGGCACGGCCTGGAACCACACCGGCGACGTGGCTAAGACACGAATCAACCGCTACAGCATCCAGGACGGCGAGTTCCATCTTTTCACCGTCATCTGGGACGAAAAGCATATAGCCATGTATCTTGATCTCGACAAATATCCCGACACGACGCCCTATCTCGAGTGTGAGCTGACCGACATGACGCCTGACAACGACCGCGCCATAGGCAAGTATTTCCACAAGCCCAACTTCATACTCTTCAATCTGGCTGTCGGCGGCAACTTCCCCGGTATCCATGACGCTAACAAAATCACTGCCCTGAACGACGACAACGGTCAGAGCGCCTCGATGTATGTCAACTATGTGAAAGTCTACCAGAAAGGCGACGCTTCCGAGACGCTTTACACCAAAGTGCCCGGCGACCCTCAGCCCGAATCGTCCATAACCGTCATCGAGACCGAGACCCCGGAGGGTCCCGCAGATTTTTTTACGCTGCAGGGAGTGAAGGTGTCTGAGCCTGTCAGGGGACAGATTTACATCGTGCGCCACGCCGACGGCTTGGCATCAAAAATAGTCTATTAAGCAAATTTTCTTCATACTTCTTTTCCATTATCTATTCACTTCCATTTATTCCAAACCGTTTCCAAATCGTAGGATACCAATGAAAAAGATTGTTTCAGGTTTATTACTCACCACACTGGCCCTGACGGGTGTAACCCCTACGGCCGATGCTTCCAAACGCGTCGACGACCTGATGGCGCGTATGACTCTTGACGAGAAAATCGGCCAGCTCAACCAGCTGACCGGATGGGGTGACAATGACGCCATGAAAGGTCAGATACGAGCCGGCCAGGTGGGCTCGATGCTAAACGAGGTCGACCCCGTCGTTGTCAACAAGCTTCAGAACTGTCTCTTATACACATCTCCGAGCCCACGAGACCGTACTAGATCTCGT
>ENA-OYXX01000455-OYXX01000455.1-human-gut-metagenome-genome-assembly--contig:-NODE-455-length-18868-cov-4.519375_pt1 | contig 18868 bp, 13 predicted proteins | sample MGYA00243976_ERZ653434 | MGnify/ENA primary metagenome ERZ653434 (study PRJEB26926, sample SAMN06165112) | human gut metagenome | biome: ENVO:00009003; feature: ENVO:2100002; material: ENVO:00002003...
GTCGTCGGCAGCGTCAGATGTGTATAAGAGACAGATGTAGCCGATGACGTGGACGCCTTCGATTTTCTTGATTTTCTCGTGGTCGGCGAGCGGCACGGTGAACAGCAGTTCGTAGTCCTCGCCGCCGTTGAGCGCGGCCGTCACGAGATTCATATTGAGCTCCTCGGCCATCGAGGCTGTCTGATAGTCGATGGGAATGCGGTCTTCATAGATGCGGCATCCGCAGTGACTTTGCGTGCAGATGTGTATCAGCTCCGACGACAGACCGTCGCTGACATCCATCATGGCCGTCGGCTTGATGCCGGCCTTGGCGAGCGCGGCCACAATGTCCTTGCGCGCCTCGGGCTTGAGCTGGCGCTCGATGATATACTCCTTGCCGCCGAACTCGGGCTGGAAGTCCTTCTGACCGGCCGAGGCGATTTTCTCGCGCTCGAGGAGCTGCAGGCCCATGTAGGCCGCGCCGAGGTCGCCGCTGACGCATATCAGGTCTGTGTCGCGGGCGCCGTCGCGGTAGACGATTTTGTCGGCCGGGGCGTCACCGATGCAGGTGATGGAGATGACAAGGCCTTGATGAGAGGCCGATGTGTCGCCGCCGACGAGGTCGACGCCATAAATCTCGCAGGCGAGACGTATGCCCTCGTAGAGCGTCTCGATGTGTTCGACGGTAAAGCGCTTTGACACTCCCAAAGAGACTGTAATCTGACGCGGAGTGCCGTTCATGGCGTATATGTCTGAGAAGTTGACCACGGCGGCCTTGTAGCCGAGATGTTTGAGCGGCACATAGGTGAGGTCGAAGTGGACATTCTCTAAAAGCAGGTCGGTTGTGACGAGCACATCGGTGTCGGCGTAGCGCATCACGGCCGCATCGTCGCCGACGCCCCGCAGACTCTGCGGGTTGCCGAGCTTGATGTCTTTGGTCAGGTGGTCGATGAGACCGAACTCTCCGAGTTTTGATATTTCAGTTTGCATATATATTTATGTGTCTGACAGTTTGAGACGATTGGTCTCAGATAGTAGAGACAGGCCTTCGGCATGTTGGCGTATTATACGTGCCAAAGGCACGTCCCTACAATTTTATATTCATCAGCTGCGGGCGACGAGCTCTTTCATGAGAGCCACGACGGTCGGCTGGGCGTTGATGGCTGCCTTCTGCACCTCCTCGTGAGAGGGCACTTCGGTCACATCCTTGCCGCCGAGGTCAGTGATTACCGACAGGCCGAAGACGTCCATGCCGCCATGACGGGCCACGATAACCTCGGGCACAGTCGACATGCCGACTGCATCTCCGCCGATGACGCGGAAATATTCATATTCGGCCGGCGTCTCGAATGTCGGGCCGGGAGTGCCGACATAGACACCGTGCATCAGACGCAGGCCTTTCTCGCGGCCGATTGTGTCGGCAAGCTCGACGAGACGTTTCGAATATGCCTCGGTCATGGCCGGGAAACGCGGGCCGAACTCCTCATAGTTCTTGCCGCGCAGAGGATTCTCGGGGAAGAGGTTGATATGGTCGGTGATAATCATCACGTCGCCGACGCGAAACTCTTTGTTCATACCGCCTGCGGCATTGCTGACGAAGAGGGTCTTGACGCCCAATTTCTGCATGACTCGCACGGGGAAAGTTACCTGCTTCATGTCATAGCCTTCGTAGTAGTGGAAACGGCCCTGCATGGCGATGACGGGCTTGCCGCCGAGACGGCCGAAGATAAGATTGCCGCTATGGCCTTCGACGGTCGACACGGGGAAGTTGGGGATATCCTTATATGCGATATACTGTTTGTCGGTCATAAAATCGACAAGGCTGCCGAGGCCTGTGCCGAGTATAACTGCTGTGTCGGGCATCTCGCTTACCTTTGAGCGCAGAAATTCGACGGTCTGTTTGATTTTCTCTAACATGGTTATAAATTACAAGGAGTTATTAAATTAGTTATGTAATAACGCCGCCCGACAGCCGATAGTTGGGCCGCCCCGACGGCTTTAAGTTTTATTTTATGGGTTTGAGGATGGCGTTGGCGAAGGCGTCTTCATCGTTGTTGTTGACAAATTCGACCTCGATGGGGAGATAGAATGTGACGGCCTTGAGTTCGTGGGGGAAATAGGGATTGCAGACGAGGCGCACGGCGTCTTTCTCTGTCGTGACGATGATGCGGTTTTCGCCGCGCATCGAGTGATAGCGCTCGACGAGCAGCTCGATGTCCTTGCGGGTATAGTTGTGGTGGTCGGGGAAAATGTTGACCTTGACCTTGGGCCGGAAGCTCTTGAGATAGCGTATGAAGGGACGCGGATTGCCGATGCCGGCGACTGCAAGCACGTTGTCCTTGACGCTCATATAGTCGAGGAAGGGCACCGAGCGCACGTAGTCGGGAAAGAGGGGCACGAGATTCTGATAGGCAAAGCGCGAGAAGAAAAGATTCTGACACGGATAGAGTTCAAGGTGCTTTGACACAAGGCGATAGTCAATCTGCTTCATATCCTCGGGGCACTTGGCCATCACGACGATGTCGGCACGGTTGAGCCCGCGCACCGACTCACGCAGCCGTCCGTAGGGCAACAGTTTGTCCTCATAGACCGGACGGCCGTAGTCGGTTATGACTATGGCCGCGCGCGGCTTGACGTAGCGGTGCTGGAAGGCGTCGTCGAGCACGATGAGGTTGATATTGGGGTCTATTCTGAGGAGTTCCTCTATGCCCTTTACGCGGTCCTCGCAGACTGCCATCACCACCTCTCCGTTAAATTTATGGTAGATCTGATATGCCTCGTCGCCGATATCACGCGGATTAGATCGTGACGTAGCGAGCACAAAGCCCTTGGTGCGCCGCTTGTAGCCGCGGCTGAGCACGGCTATATGGTGACTGTGGCGCAAGGCCGAGACGATATACTCTACATGAGGTGTCTTGCCCGTGCCACCGGCCGTAAGATTGCCGACGACAACGACAGGCACATCAAATTCGTGCTGCTTGAGCAAGCCCCAGTCAAAGAACTTGTTACGCATATAAGTGACCATCCCATAGACCTTGGAGCATGGGAGCAAGACGAGCTTGGACACTATGTTGCGCATTGACACCGTATTATCGATTTAACAGATCAACATGAGTTAACGTATAACCAAGTCGGGCATACGGGCCTGCACGGGATTCATCTCGCGCAGACGCTTGACCGCCATCATGGCGGCGATGGCCTCGCGGTCGAGCACGACACCGGCGGCTGACTCAAGCCGCTGAGTCTCTTCGAGCAGTTTTGTCATGAAGTCCTGAGAGACGTCTGGATAAGAGACATATTGCGACGGCTCCATGCCGAGACTGTCGGCGATGGCTTCGATACAAGCGTGGAGACTGCCGACACGGTCGACAAGACCGAGCTCAACAGCCGACGACCCAATCCATACGCGTCCCTCGGCGATGGCCTTGACAGAGTCGACACTCATGTGACGACCCTCGGCTACACGGCCGGTGAAGACGTCGTAAGTGTCTTCAACATAGCGTTGCATCGAGGCGCGCTGCTGCTCGGTCATAGGCTGCATGAGCGACATGAACGTGGCGTTGGGACTCGACGAGACGTCAGAGAAGGTGACTCCAAGCTTGCCGGTGACGAGGCCGCTGAAATCAGGTATCATGCCGAAAACGCCGATTGAGCCGGTTAGCGTCGTGGCGTCGGCATAGATGCAATCTGCGCCGCAAGAGATATAGTAGCCGCCCGATGCCGCATAGTCGCCCATCGAGACGTAGAAGGGTTTGCCCTTGGATTTAAAGTAGTTGAGTGCCTCCCAGATTTGTTCAGAGGCGAAGGCGCTGCCGCCGGGAGAGTTGACGCGGAGCACAAGTCCGCTGACCTTGTCATTGTCAGCAAGACCTATAATCTGCGGTACGATGGTCCGGCCGACGATGCCTTCGTCGCCCGAATCGACAATGTCGCCCACGGCATAAAGCACGGCAATATGGTCGTCTGTACCGTCGCCGAAATCGCCGGTGCGCGATGCTACATAATTCTTGGGCGAGACAAGGCGCAAGTCTTTGCCGGCATCAACACCGGTGAGGTCGCGCAGCATATCCTCGACCTCGCGGCGGTAACGCTTCTCGGTTACGATGCCTGCATCTACGTCGTGGTCGGCCGTCCATGCGAATGTCAGACTGTCGGCCCACGCGCTTACGGTCTGAGGAGTCACCGCGCGGTTTGCGGCAATCGTCGTGCTGTAATAGCCCCATATAGAGTCGATGAAGACCTGATTCTGATGGCGGGCCGCCTCGCTCATCGAGGTCAGGATAAACGGCTCGACAGCGCTCTTGTAAGTGCCGACCTTGACCACCTGCACCTTTATGCCGAGCTTGTCCAAAAGCCCGGTGAAGAAAGGAGTCGAAGTGCCTATGCCGCGTATGTCGACATTGCCCACGGGATTAAGATAAACCTTGTCGGCAAAAGTCGAGAGCAGATAGTCGCCCTGAGCATAGTTGTCTGCGTAGGCATACACCCATTTGCCCGACTCCTTGAACGCCGCAAGAGCCTCGGCGAGTTCCTCGCGCGAAGCTATGCCCATAGCCGAGCCGGCGGCGTTGATATAAATGCCCTCGATTTTGTCATCGTCTGCGGCTAGGCGCACTGCCTTGAGCATATCCTCGAGGGTCTGAGTCTCGTTTTCGAAATTTTGAATCATCGTCATGAAACTCTCTGACTGCGAACGCTCGATGATCTCGCCGCTGAGGTCGAGATAAAGTATCGATTTATCTTTAACATTAGTCGAGTCGTCGCTCTTGCCCATTGCGATACCCAATGCCACCAGTCCGGTGAAAAACAAGAGGATAGCAGCTATCCACAGACCGGCGATGGTGCCGAGCATGGATATGAAAAATTTCTTCAACATTGTGTAACTAACTTATAGATTGTTGGTTGTTTACGATATTTCTAATCGCCCGAAATTACAGGCGTTACAAATTTAATAAAAATTGTAACGCACACAAAGCTTTCGCCAAAATAATGTTAATTATCAGCTGAATAAAAAATAAATCCCGTCAGAACGCCATGTGGAAGGCGATGCGGAGGCCGCTGCGGTCGATTTCGTAGGGGGTGTTGCGGTAGCGCAGGCGCCACACGTAATCGACACGGAGACAGCTGAATATATTGTCGATACCGACGGCGGCCTCAAGGTATGCACCGTCGTCCATCGGACGCGTGGTCGCCTCGGGTGCAAAGCGCGGCAGCGACGGATTCAGCTCGGGACGGTTGCGCTCACTCAGATGACCGAAAAAGCCGTTAAACGTAAAACATTCGCGCAGTTTAAGTTTACGCAGTCCCGGCACGAGATTAAAGAGCGCGCCGTTGGCGTTGTATGTCAAAAACCAGCTCAACTGTGAGTCGCCGACAAACTCGAGCGGGTTTAGCAACGCAAAACTCTCGGGCTGAATGGTGTAGCTGAGGTTGGCGTTGGGTATCATCAGATCGAGATAAGGCGAACGACTCCAGACGTGGCCGCCCTTGACCATAGCGTCCAAATAGCCGAAGGCCGACATCCAGAAACGCTTCTGCATCGACAGTTCGGTCTTGTTGATATCATAGCGACTGCCCATAAAGCCCTTTGGTGCAAAGGTATGCGTCAGCTGTATGACGGGGGCGTCAAGGTTGACGGGGAAGCGGTTGCTGCGCGACTGATAAAATTTCTCGCCGGGAGCGTAGCGCAGCGTGACTGACACCATATTTTCGTCGAAATGGCCGAACGTATCTCCAAAACCGTCAACAAAAGGCACCTCGCGCGTCCCCTCGCGGCGCTCGCGACGCAGCGACGCCTTGACCGAAAAATTGTTGTCAAGCTCGAGTGTATAGGTCAGATCGGTCGTGTGCCGGTAGATGACATTACGGTCTTTCATGCGCTTGAGCGACAGGAAGATATTGTCGGCGTTGGTAAAGAGATAATTCTGACCGACATAGTCGATGTCAAAGCCCTGAGTCAGCCTCAATGACCGCACGGGGAACTCGCGCGAATGGAGCTTTTTGTCGATAAACGAATATTCGCCCTCGATGCGGTATTTCCACTTGTGGTCCTTGGTGCCCCACGCCACAAATCCCCGGGCAAACCACCGTTTGCTCAGCGCCGAGGTGGTCATGCCGCCGACTCTGAAGCGCGTGCCCTCGATGTCGTTGAAACTGACTGTGGTGTTGAGCGGACCGTAGTCAAACTTTTTGCCCACGCCCACATAACCGACTGTCAGCATGTTGATTGCACGAGACGCATAATAGAAGAACTTCGATTTGCCCATTTCGCGGAGCATCGAGCCGACACGCTGCTCCTGACGGGTGACGGGCTGCAGACGCGCCTCCTCCCAGAACTCGTCGGTGCGCACGGCAGCGCTGTCGCTCTCAAAGTCATTGCGCATGGTCTCAAAGAGCTGCATCCCGGCCGAATCGGGCTCGGCGAACGAGTGTCCGGCGCAGGATGTGACACGCCGCGCATAGAGTCCGGGCAGACCGGGGATGGCCGTCAGCTCCATCGTCAGATTATCGGTCAGTTTCAGGCGCGACCCGTCGGACGCGACATCAAATGTCTGGCTTATAAAAAGCTTATCGACGAAATTGACATTTGATTCGGGGGGCAGACTGAGGTCGACACGCATGATATTCATTGTCGTGTCGTCACGGACGTAAACATGGCCGTTGAAGCCGAATGACGAGCGGTTGAATGGATAAAACGACAGCACGACGCAACGGCGCCCGTCGATGACGACCGTATCGGTCAGGTAGAACTTGTAAAAGTCGGGGGCAATCGGCGAAAGCGGGCTGACAAACCGGTTTTGCAACAAGTTTATATCCTTGTCATAGAGGTCGATTTCACGCATGACGTCGTCAATGAAAATGCGCATGTTGTCGGCGTTGCCGACTTGCTCGATGCCGACACTGCGGCGGCCGCGCACGATGTTTTTACAACTGCGTGGGTCACGCCGGTTGACGACAGATGTAAGTTTCTCGCGCACCGAAAGGTTTATCATCGGCGTACCCGAGATGTCAGACGTGTCGAGATACTCTTTGAGAAAAGGCAGGTGGCTGAATAAAAAGGCGTTGGTATCTGCCGAAATTTTATTGACAGCCAAGGTCGTGCGGTCATAACGGTCGTAGCTGTACCATTGATTATTCTCACGCGGGTCGGTCTGGCGGCCGCTGTGGCGCAGCCGTTTGACAAACTCGACAGCCGGATTGTTTTTCTTGGAGTATTTCTTTTTTGTCACCACGAGTTCGTCCAAGCCTGTCGTCGACGGAGTCAGATAGACCACTGCGAGATTGACCCTTGACGGCTTTATAATAATCTCGCGCGGCTCATAGCCCATCGACGAAACTCTAATTATCGAGTCACCCTCGGGCAGCAGTATCTCGAAGATGCCGCTGAGGTCGCTGACAGCCGAACGCGTCTTGCTGCCATTGAATACCGACACTCGCGGCAGAGGCTCGCCGCTGACCGAGTCACGCACTATGCCCTTGATATAACGCCCCGCGTTCTCGCCATCGTGGAGACGCAGCGCTCCGTCCCGCGAACTCGCAGACATAAGCCCGCAGCCGAGGCATACGGCCAGTATGACCGAAAGCAATGTTTTTAATGTGACGGAGTGCATCTTATCGCGGCTTTGATTAATTTTGTGATGTTTTTTAAACAAACAAATCCGGGCTTCTGTTGGCCTGTAGATTAATATGGCAAAAGAAATCGAACGTAAATTTCTCGTCACCGACAGCTCATACCGCGACATGGCCTCAGCCGAGCGGCATATTGTTCAAGGCTACCTCTCGCGCGACCCGCGGGCCACGGTCAGAGTGCGCATCGCCGACGGTCAGGCGTGGCTGACAGTCAAGGGCCTCAACGACAGCGCAGTCCGCGACGAGTGGGAGTATGAAATCCCTGTGTCTGACGCCCGCGACATGCTCGGGCGCTGCGCTACGGGGCGGGTCATCGAAAAGACACGCTATATCGTCAACTACGCCGGCCGCCGCTGGGAAGTTGACGAGTTCGGCGGCGAGCTGAGCGGCCTGACCGTGGCCGAAATCGAGCTTAACTCGGCTGACGAGCAGCCCGAGCTGCCGCCTTTTGTCGGCGACGAGGTCACCGGCGACCCGCGCTATTACAACTCGGCGCTCTGAGGCTTGTCGCGGCGCACGAGAGCCACGACGTTCTCCACATGCTGCGTGTGGGGGAACATGTCGACAGGCTGCACGGCCTCAACACCATATTTGCAGTCTAACAGAGCAAGGTCACGGGCCTGAGTGGCCGGATTGCAGCTCACATAGACTATGCGGGCAGGCTCGGCGCGCAGTATCACGTCTACCACATCCTGATGCATGCCGGCGCGGGGCGGGTCGACAATCATCACGTCGGGACGGCCGTGCTCGGCGATGAACTCGTCGGTCAGCACATCTTTCATGTCACCGGCAAAGAACTCGGTGTTGGTGATTCCGTTGACCTCAGAATTAATGCGGGCGTCGGCGATGGCGTCCTCGACATACTCGATGCCGATTACGCGCGAGGCACGCCGGCTGACGAAATTGGCGATGGTGCCCGTGCCGGTGTAAAGGTCGTAAACGAGTTCGTCGCCACTGAGACGGGCGAAATCACGGGCAATCTTATACAGCTCGTAAGCCTGACGCGAGTTGGTCTGATAGAACGATTTCGGTCCGACGCGGAAGCGCAAACCCTCCATCTCCTCCTCGATATAAGGCTTGCCGGAGTAAAGCAGCACCTCCTGATCGGCTATGGTGTCGTTGACCTTGGTGTTGACGACATACATCAGCGACGTAATCTCGGTGAAAGCCTCACGGACAGCGTCAAGCAGTGTCTTGATTTTGTCACTGTCGTCCTCGCCGAAGACCATGACGGCCATAATCTCGCCCGTCGAGGCGATGCGTATCATCAGAGTGCGCAACAGTCCCTGCTGGGCGCGCAGGTCATAGAACGCGTAGCCGTGCTGCTTGCCGAAGTCCTTGATGAACAGGCGCAGACGGTTGCCTAAGTCATCCTGAAGATGACAGCGCTTGATGTCTAACACTTTGTCAAAAGCGCCGGGAATGTGAAAGCCGGCCGCGTCGCGGTCGGGGAAGTCCTCGCCGCTGCGCAGCTGCTCAAACGTCAGCCAGCAACGATTAGAGAACGTGTATTCCATCTTGTTGCGATACTCCCAGATGTCGGCCGAGCCCTTGATAGGCGTAATCTCGGGCAGCTCGACCTTGGCGATACGTGTCAGTGCATCGGTGACCTGACGCTGCTTGCATGCGAGCTGGAAGTCGTAGGGCAGATGCTGCCAACGGCATCCGCCGCAGATGGTGAAATGCTCGCAGCGAGGCTCCACGCGTATGTCAGAGGGTTTTACGAGGCGCTCAATGTGGCCCTCGGCATATGATTTGCGTTTCTTGTCTATCTTGACGTCGATTACGTCGCCCGGCGCGGCGAACGGCACAAAGACAACCATCTCGTCGACACGCCCGAGAGCTTTGCCCTCGGCGGCGACATCAGTTATTTCCATGCCCTCGATGACCGGGAGCTCTTTACGTTTCCTTGCCATAAATAATCATATTACGAAACGCAAAGTTAATGCTTTTACCGACATCAAAAAAATATTGATTTTGTAGAAATCTTTGACGATTGTTTAATCATTCCCTCGCCAATGAGAAATCCGTTGTGATATTTCCGTCTTAGGAAGACGTGAATTTAATTGCATAAGTTCTTCCAATTTTGCAGCTGCAATATAGGGGGATACTACTCCGTATCTTACCATCTCATCGAACAAGAATAGTATGCCATGAACTTCAATCTCCTGAGACTCTGCATATTTTCTCAGACGACGGTCTCCCGTAAGCATCGGGACTTGATATTTTCTCGCATAGTAGCAAACCGAACAGTCCGGGATAGAAAGGTTGCCGGAAACGCCTGAATGTTCCGCCACAATCTCAAGCACTTCATCAGCTGAAAAACTGTTGACTCGGATTTTTCCAACGAAAACTAATTGCTCAAATACCCTCCGTTGTCCATCCTCTACAATCTCTGCCGCAACGAAATCCACTGTGTGAATCTCATAGGGAAGGTTGCATACGTCCTCGAGTAGCCCTACCGAATATAAGTCGATGAAGATGTTTGTATCGTTGACTATAATCTTCATCCCTTAGACGAGTTGGAGCTGTCGCTTGACCGATTCAACCGAGGTGTTAAGTAAAACGGCGGCTTTAGAGAACGAGATAATTTCATCTGCAAGAGCACGATAAACCATCCTCACAAACCGTCCGGACGTCTCAGGCATCGTCATTGATTGCTCAACAATGGCTCTGAAGTCAGGAAAACTATGTTTCTTTTTCAAATATCCATCATAGCGCCGCCCGGTTATCACGCCTAAACGTCGCATTGACTCCATGACGGCATCAATGGATATGCCGTATTGTTTTTGGAGGTCGGCGAGTTCAGCCAGAGATATGTCATGCCTTTTACATCCGATGCGTGAAAGAAGCACTGACGAGGGCAGCAATAGCTCACTTGCAAAAATATTGCAGAGGTTTTCGGCATCTTTAGCTTTTATTTCAGGGGGAAACTTCATTAACAGATGGCCGAGTTCATGGAGCAGTGCGTAACGTTTGCGTTCGGTGGTGAGATTGTCGTTGACGACAATAATCGGAATATTGTCATTGGCAAATCCACTGAGACCCTCAAATGATTCGTCTTCAGATATTTCTATGATTTTAACCCCATTATCTTCAAGCACCTCGATTACATTTGAAATACCGTCAACGCCGAGATTAAGCTTTGAGCGAACCATTTCGGCAAATTTTGTTACATCCTGCGGTGATGATATTTCCTCCTGTTTTATAGAAAAGGTGGTTTTCATACCGCATAACTCTTCCGCTTCGAGATAGCGTTCCAATTCCTCACGGACTCGTTCACGAATTGCAACGGTTTTCTTTTCAGGAAATCTGGCATCTTTGCGGAACATGACCCTATCGACTTCCACCGAAAAAGGCCGAAAGAAGTAATCGGGTTTTACGCCGAGCGCCGAGCTAAAAGTTAGTAACATCCGACTGTCCGGCATCGTCTGCCCTTTCTCATATTTATTTATGGCCTGCCGCGTTACAGAAGGAGTGAACGAACGCCCAAGTTCTTCCATTGACAGGCCTTTCATCTGACGGGCCTGACTCAGTCGACGTCCGAATATGTTATTTAAATCGTTGGTCATGCTATTTAATATTTCGGTTGACAAAATTAATAAATATTCTTTATTTGTCAACCATCATGAATGATAAATTGTTCGGAATTAATGAAAAAGCACTAATAACCCCTATTTTATCAGACAGAGCCGACAAGATGCCTTTTTGCGGGTGCGGATAGGTTAACATTATTTAATGTATTGGCGCGGTTGGCGGTAAATCAGTATCTTTGTGACCGATAATCCAATTCATCGACAAACTCTCTGTGGAAAATCCCAAAAATATAGCCGTCATCGGCGCCACCGGCTCGATTGGCACCCAGACTCTCGACATCATCGCCACTCACCCCGAGCGTTACCGCGCGACAGTGCTTGCCGCAGGCAGCCGCGTCGCCGAGCTCATCGAGCTTGCGCGCCGGCATCGTCCGGCTCTCGCGGTCATCGCCGACGAGAGCCGTCACGCCGAGTTACGGGCCGCTCTCGAGCCGCTCGGCATTGCTACGGCCGCCGGACCTGCGGCACTCTGTGAGGCCGTCTGCCGCGACGATGTCGACATGGTGGTCACAGCCACGGTCGGCTACAGCGGCTTGGAGCCTACGGTCGCAGCCATCAAGGCCGGCAAGGACATCGCCTTGGCCAATAAAGAGACCCTCGTCGTGGCCGGCGATTACATAACATCTCTGCTCGGCCGCTCAAAATCACGCGTTTACCCCGTTGACTCAGAGCACTCGGCCATATACCAGTGTCTCGTCGGCGAGGACCCCGCGACTGTCAGCCGACTGATTATCACGGCCTCGGGTGGCCCGTTCCGCACATGGACGTGCGAGCAGATTGCCTCGGCAAAAGCCGCCGACGCACTGCGTCATCCCAACTGGTCAATGGGCGCCAAAATAACCATCGATTCGGCCACGATGATGAACAAGGCCTTTGAAATCATCGAGGCTCGCTGGCTCTTCGGCATCGAGGCCGGACGTGTGGAGGCCGTCGTCCACCCGCAATCTATCGTCCACTCGATGGTCGAGTTTAAAGACGGTGCCATCAAGGCCCAGCTCGGACTGCCCGACATGAAGTTGCCCATCGCCTACGCACTCGGCGAGGCCACGCGTTTAGACGGCGCAGAGCGTCCGCTCACACTCGACCGTCTCGCAACGCTTACATTCGAGCGCCCCGACCCGGAGCGCTTCCCCTGTCTGACACTGGCCCGGACAGCCATCGAGCGAGGCGGCAACACGGCCTGCATCATCAACGCCGCCAACGAGATAGCCGTCGCAGCCTATCTGCGCGACCGCATAGGTTTTTATGACATATACGCTCTCATCGAGGAGACGCTTGCGCGCGTCAGCTACGAGCCGCAGCCCGACTTCGCCGGCCTGATTGCCTGCAACGCCGAGTCACGCGCCGTCGCCACAGAGCTCACAGACAAATTTTCAACCCACTGTTAAAACCACACACTACAGCCTGACAAACAATGGAATCATTCATGATGAAAGCCCTGCAGCTCATGGTCGCCCTGATTATTCTGGTGACCGTCCATGAGTTCGGACACTATATTTTCGCACGCATTTTCGGCATTAAGGTCAACCGCTTTTACCTCTTTTTCAATCCCGGCTTCTCGCTGCTCAAATACAACCCGATGAAGGGCACGCTGCAAATTATCGGCTACACGCGCGACGGTCAGGACCGCTGCTGGCTCGAGCTGCATGTCGGCAAACCGCATCAGCCGCGGCCCGACGGCAAACCGACATGGCGCGACACACTCTACGGTCTCGGCTGGCTGCCCCTTGGCGGCTACTGTGACATCGCCGGCATGGTTGACGAGACCAAATCAGCCTCAGACCTCGCCGCCGAGCCGCAGCCGTGGGAGTTCCGCTCCAAGGCCGCCTACAAGCGTCTGCTCGTCATGGTGGCCGGCGTGCTGTTCAACTTCATACTCGCCATAATCATCTATGCCGGCATCGCGCTCCACTGGGGCGACCGCGTCGTGCCGTTCGACGCCATGACCGAGGGCATGGACTACAGCGCCGAGATGAAAGCCGCCGGATTCCGCGACGGTGACATGCTGCTGTCGGTCGACGGCAAACGCTTGGACGCCAAAGACTACGGCGCCATGTGGAGCATAATACAGCCGGGCGCACGTGTCGACGTGCTGCGCGACGGCCGCGACACCGTAAGCCTCACCATAAGCGACGGACTGCTCAAATCGATAGCATCTAAAGGCAGCGACTATACCCCGATGACAATGCGTGTGCCCGTCGTTGTCGCCAAGACCGTCTCAGGCGAGCCGGCCGCCGCCGCAGGCATCAAACCGGCAGACCGCATTGTCAGCGTCGACGGCAAGCCTACGCCTGCCATCACCGAGTTTCTGCCGGCACTCGCCGATGTAAAAGGCCGCACGGTCGAGCTTGGCATCATGCGCGACGGCAAAACTATCGAGCTGCCTGTCAGCGTCTCTGACGCAGGCAAAATCGGCATACAGATGCTCGCGCCGTCAGAAATTTTCGAAATCGAGGAAGTGAAATACAGTTTCCTCGGCTCGATACCCCGCGGCTGGCAGATAGGTGTCGAGCGCCTGTCGACATACGTCTCGTCACTCAAAATGATATTCACCAAAGAGGGCGCGCAGAGCGTCGGCGGATTCGGCACTCTCGGCAGCCTGTTTCCCGACTCGTGGAACTGGTATTCGTTCTGGCAGATTACGGCCTTCCTGTCAGTCATCCTCGCCTTCATGAACATCATCCCCATCCCGGCATTGGACGGCGGCTACACCCTCTTCCTGCTCGTTGAGATCGTAACGCGCCGCAAACCGTCGGAGAAATTCCTCGAATACGCCAACATGATAGGCATAGCCTTCCTCTTCCTGCTGCTGGTCTATGCCAACGGCAACGACATCTACAGACTACTCATCAAATAAGATATGGACACACCTGACACGACGCCGCTGCGCACACTCCGCCTCAAACGCGGCAAAGAAGAGTCGCTCGACCGTTTTCACCCGTGGGTTTTCTCGGGCGCTCTGACCGAGATGCCCGACGATATCGACGAGGGCTCGCTCGTCGCTATCGAGAGCCATGACGGACGTCTGATAGGCGTCGGCCACTTCCAGATAGGCAGCATTGCCGTGCGCATGCTGAGCTTTGACAATGAGCCGATTGACGCCGCTTTCTACCGCCGCCGTCTGACCGAGGCTTACCGTCTGCGTCAGACCCTCGGACTGCGCCGCGAGGACAACGACGCTTTCCGTCTCGTCCACGGCGAGGGCGACTTCCTGCCCGGACTCGTGGTCGACATCTACGGCCCGACAGCCGTCGTTCAGGCACACTCGCCCGGCATGCACTTCGCCCGCGACATTATAGCCCGCGAGCTTGTGGCCCTCCCCGACGCAGGCATCGACAACGTATACTATAAATCAGAGACCACGCTGCCCTACAAGGCCCGTCTCGACCCCCAGAACGATTATATCATCGGCGGCTATCAGACAGACATCGCCACCGAGAACGGACTGCGCTTTCATGTCGACTGGCTGCGCGGACAGAAAACCGGATTTTTTGTCGACCAGCGCGACAACCGCGCTCTCTTGGAGCGCTACTCTGCCGGCCGCAACGTGCTCAACATGTTCTGCTACACGGGCGGATTCTCGGTCTACGCCATGCGCGGAGGCGCACGAGGCGTCACATCGGTCGACTCGTCGGCCAAGGCAGTCAGTCTCACCGAGGCCAACATCAGCCTGAATTTCCCCGGCGACACGCGCCACAAAGCCGTGGCCGAGGACGCCTTCAAATTTCTCGACAACATCTCCGAGGGCGAGTATGACCTGATAATCCTTGACCCGCCGGCCTTCGCCAAGCACCGCAGCGCCCTGCGCAACGCCCTGCGCGGCTATCAGCGCCTCAACGCGCGCGCCTTCGAGCGCATCGCCCCCGGCGGCGTGCTCTTCACATTCTCGTGCTCACAGGCCGTCAGCAAGGAGCAGTTCCGCCTCGCCGTCTTCTCAGCCGCCGCTCAGACCGGACGCAAAGTCAGGATATTGCATCAGCTCACACAGCCGGCCGATCATCCCGTCAATATTTATCATCCCGAGGGCGAGTACCTCAAGGGCCTGATACTCTACGTCGAATAATCCTTTAAAATCATATCCTCTCACAATGAAAAAAATCATCACCGCATCAGCCATGAGCCTGCTATTACTCGGCGCCTCATGCTCGGGCAAGACCACGGCTCCCGCCGAGGACGAGTTTGACTACACGGTCGACCGCTTTGCCGACATCGAGGTGCTCCGCTACAAAGTGCCCGGTTTCGAAGACCTGACACTCAACCAGAAGTTATACATCTATTATCTCAACGAGGCCGCCCTTTGGGGCCGCGACATCCTCTGGGACCAGCACAACAAATACAATCTCGAGATACGCCGCATGCTTGAGGACGTCTACACCTCCTATTCCGGCGACCGCGAGAGTGCTGATTTCAAAGCCTTTGAGCAGTATCTCAAGCAGGTGTGGTTTGCCAACGGCATCCATCACCACTACTCGACCGACAAGTTCCGTCCCGGCTTCAGCCGTGAGTTCCTTGCCGCCGAGATTGAGAAACTACCTCTCCCTCAGCGTCCGGCCGACGCCGACACCATCTTCGAGCTTATCTTCAACCCCGAGGTCGGCGCCAAGCGCGTCAATCAGGCCGACGGTCAGGACCTGATACTCACATCGGCCAACAACCTCTACGAAGGTGTCACTCAGGCCGAGGTCGAGGCCTACTTTGCCGAGCAGAGCAAGAACGACGGCCCCAACCCCGTCAGCCATGGCCTCAACACCCGCGTGGTCAAAGGTCCTGACGGCAAAGTGACCGAGCAGGTCTACAAAATCGGCGGTCTCTACAGCGAGGCCATCTCTAAAATCGTCGAGAATCTCGAGAAAGCATCGCAGTATGCCGAGAACGACGCACAGCGCAATATCATCGCCAAGCTTATCGAGTACTACCGCAACGGCGACCTGCGCACCTTCGACGAATACTCAATCCTCTGGGCCGAAGACACCGACTCTAAAATCGACTTTATCAACGGTTTCATCGAAGACTATGATGACCCGCTCGGCATGACCGGCGCTTGGGAGTCGATAGTAAACTTCAAGAACGAGGAGGCCAGCAAGCGCACACAGATTCTGTCGTCAAACGCTCAGTGGTTTGAAGACAACTCGCCGGTAGACAGCATGTTTAAAAAAGACAAGGTCAAAGGCGTCTCGGCCAAAGTCATCACCGCAGCCATTCTCGCCGGCGACGCATATCCCGCCACACCCATCGGCATAAACCTGCCCAACGCCAACTGGATACGCGCTCAGCACGGCTCTAAATCAGTCACACTCGAGAACATCACTCAGGCCTATGACGAGGCTTCGCACGGCAACGGCTTCAACGAAGAGTTTGTCATCGACGACGCTACCTCAAAACTGCTTGATGACTACCTGTTCATCACTGACAACCTCCACACCGACCTCCACGAGTGCCTCGGCCACGGCTCGGGCCGCCTGCTGCCCGGTGTGTCGTCAAGCGCCCTCAAAGCCCACGCCTCGACCATAGAGGAGACCCGCGCCGACCTCTTCGCCCTCTACTATCTCGCCGACCCCAAACTCATCGAGATAGGCCTGCTTGACAATCCCGAGGCCTACAAAGCCGAGTATTACAAATATATCCTCAACGGCCTGATGACACAGCTTATGCGCATCGAGCCGGGCAAAGACGTCGAGGAGGCGCACATGCGCAACCGCAAACTCATCGCCGAGTGGGTCTATGAGAAAGGCAAAGCCGACAATGTCATCGAACTCGTCAAACGCGACGGCCGCACATTCGTCAAAATCAACGACTACGAGGCCCTGCGCGGTCTCTTCGGTCAGCTCCTCGCCGAGATACAGCGCATCACCTCTGAGGGTGACTATGCCGCAGCCCGCGACCTCGTCGAGACCTACGCCGTCAAAGTCGACCCCGAGCTCCACAAAGAAGTGCTCGAGCGCTACGCCAAGCTCAACATCGCCCCCTACAAAGGCTTTGTCAACCCCGTATACACCCTCGTAGAGAAAGACGGTAAGCCCGTCGACGTCACCGTCAGCTACGACGAAGACTACGTGCCCCAGATGCTCCGCTACTCCCGCGACTACAACGCCCTCAAGCGCTAACAGTCAGCCGAGATATTCACCAAAACGCCAAGCCGCCCCACCCGGACGCCTTGGCGTTTTTTTGCTATACATGGAAGGGCGATACATGGAAGGGCGATTTGCAATCGCCCATAATCAATTGGATATCAACGCTAAACGTAGGGACGTGCCTTCGGCACGTATAATATGGCCGCTGTGGTTTTGCGTCCTATACATACCGCCACTCACCTAATGTTCGCTTTGGCATATCCACACAGTTCTATATTGGCTCTGACGCATCTGAAGACGCTGTGGCGGCGTTGATGACTTAGTTTGTACTATCCGGAACGTTTCATTAAAAGGTTACCCGTAACAATCACTTTTATTCACAACAAGAAATAGATGTCTTGCTCAATCATCTTATCTGCCTCCGTCTGGCCGACAATGCCATCCACCTCATTGTCCGAGCTATCCTTATCAATTACCCTTTTATAAACAATTAGATATCGTAATTTTCGTAGTACATCCCGCTCCTTCTCGTCGGCAACTTCATATGCCGTCTGCATCACTTCTGATATAGGGGTCTGCCGTTCAAGCATCTTCCCGGCAATTTCGGCAGATACTTTTTCACTGATTATATGAAGAGACAGAGCGAGTAAACGGCCTGCATAACGAGTAGCTGTCGTATTTTGTACTGCTTCATGCAGAGAGGAATAACCATCCTTAAAATTGATATTCAAATGATTGCCTTGCTGACTACTATTATTCAGCATCACCTTCTCCAATTCATCATAAGACGGGAATCCAAAGATTGCACATGATATTGACCGGAAGTTGTCACTATCCATTATATCAATAGTATGAATCATCAGATTTTTGATTTCGTCACCTGTCGGAATGTGGTCAAATTCATAATCGGTAAATGCCAAGATTGTATTTTCATTTCCAACTTCCTGAATAGTAATTTCAGATTTATAGGTGTTTGCTTTGTTTATACGAATGAGCTCGTTCTGTACCATTCCGGCATAATGTTTTGGCACAGGAATAGGGAATGGGGCATAGATAAAGATTTTATTGTGATTTTCATCATTACATCTCAAAACAGTTTTGAAATTACAGTTCGTGCCGCCAATCTCTGTCACAAAAACGTTAGGCTGCGGCTGTTCATAACCTACCCCGGCCTCTAAAAACATTTGCCGAATAATTTCTGACAAGTCAAAACCTTTACTTTCGGCTTTGATATTGTTTTTACCGTGGAGAATTCGCGCCAATAAACCTTTTAAGCCCATGATGAAATATTAAATTGTTAACTGTTTGTAGAATTAGATTAGAGGATTTTTATTTGCCCGAATGGATGATGATTGATAAAATTGACAAATCGCATTAATGTCATAGAAGCGATTTTATCTGATATGCGAGTAAAGGGACAGCAGGATTACTTTGCATATTTTTGTATTATTATGATATTATCATTTAGTTGAGAGAATTTATCTATGAAGTTGCTCATAAGCAGAGCATTAATAGATAGTGATATGGTTGTCACTAAATTACTAATGCTCTGTGAATTGTACAACTTCTGTCTCTTATACACATCGCCGAGCC
>ENA-OYXX01000458-OYXX01000458.1-human-gut-metagenome-genome-assembly--contig:-NODE-458-length-18789-cov-4.737483_pt1 | contig 18789 bp, 17 predicted proteins | sample MGYA00243976_ERZ653434 | MGnify/ENA primary metagenome ERZ653434 (study PRJEB26926, sample SAMN06165112) | human gut metagenome | biome: ENVO:00009003; feature: ENVO:2100002; material: ENVO:00002003...
ACGAGATCTAGTACGGTCTCGTGGGCTCGGAGATGTGTATAAGAGACAGGGCACGAAATATGCTTCCTGCTCCGGCGCCTCAAAATAAATCCTGTTGGTGTAGCTTTTTTTGAAAAACCCCTTGCATTTTTGCGGAAGATATGGTATAATACCATCCAGTCATGCACCGTTGCGTGCAGTTGTGCAAGAAAGCCCGCAAGGGTGTGAATGAGGAAGTGAGTCAAGTATCATGGAAATGGCAGTTGTCGAACTGATTTTGGGTATCCTGCTGCTTGTGCTGTCGCTGGGACTTGTGGTGGCGGTTATGCTGCAGTCCGGCAAGGACAAGAAGCTGTCCGGCGCCATCGCCGGCGGCGCGGATACCTTCTTCGGTAAAGGTAAGTCCGGTCGGAAGGACAGAACGCTTCGTATCCTGACGACGGTTCTGTCTACGGTGTTCTTCGTCCTGATCGTGGCGCTGTACTGCATCGCCGGCAATTGAGCCGAGCCGCATAGAGAGCGTTCCCGGAGTCGGGAATACGGAAGAACAGACAGAAAATGGGTTGCTGCGTGGTGCGTCTCTTCAGAAGCCGCTGCGCGCCCGTCCGGGCGCGGGTCTTCGGGGGAACCCCCTTGGGCGGCGACCCTTTTCTGTACGCATGGGACAGCCGCGCCGGCATGCTCCATGGCTCTTACAGGAGGAACACTATGAAGGATAACAGATCGGAACAGGCTGGCGCGGGACGGACGGCTCCCGCCCGGGACGGGCGCAGGGCAGGGACATCCCGCAACGCGTCCCCTGCGGCAGTGTGTGACCGTACACGCGGTGCGCAGCGCCCTGCACAGCCGCGCCGCCGTGTGCCGGATACGGCGTATGCGCCGCGCCAAACCGCACCCAGACCTGCACAACAGCCCGCAGGGCGCCCGGTGCCCGCACGGCGCGCCGGACTGCATAATACTTCCCCCCACAGCCGGCAAATCGTCGTTTTGCTGGCGGCTGTACTTGCGGTTCTGCTGCTGATAACCGGGTCGCTCCTGCTTGCCAGAAAGGTGATCTTCCTGGAGCGCGAGCCGGTTGCGCCTTCGGGGGACGACATCCCGAATCAGCCGCCCGAGACCGGGAACCCCATCGCAACGCCGGGCAGTCATCCCTTCGCGGACGGTCCGACAGGCATCGTGACCTTTCCGTTCGCCGCAGACAGCCGTGTCATCGGCAAGAACAGCATCCGGTCCGCGCGCGCGGTCATGGTGGATCTGTCTGCGGGGGAGGTCGTGGCGTCCAGACTGGCGGACGAGAAGATGTACCCCGCGTCCATGACCAAGATCATGACGCTGATCGTGGCGGTGGAGAATCTGTCGGAGTCGGTCAGCCTGTCCTACAAGGTCACGGTGAGCAGTGCGGTGTATGAGGCGATGCGCCTTGCCGGTTCGTCCGGCATGGGGCTGGAAGCCGGCGAGCAGTTGACCGTGGAGGCGCTACTGTACCTTACCGCTCTCCAGTCGGACGGCATTGCCGCCAGTGAGCTGGCGCGCTATATCGCCGGGGATGAGGCGTCCTTTGTTCAGCTGATGAACCGCAAGGCGTCGGCAATGGGACTGACGAACACCCACTTCGCCAACCCGACCGGCTTGCAGGACGAGGCGAACTACTCCACCTGCCGCGATATGGCGGCTATCCTCTCCTACGCGATGCGGATGTCGCTCTGTCGCCGGATACTGACCACCGATTCCTACAATGCGACCTGCACGAAAACGACGGGCAGGGACGCCGGGTACAGCTTTACCTACTATGTTTCCAACAAGTTTCTGACGCTTCTGTCGCAGGCAGACAAGGGCAAGCCCGACTCGCTGACCATGACGGCGGGCAAAACCGGTTACGCGGGCAACAATTCCGGATTCTGCCTGGCAAGCTACGCGGTCGGCGCGGACGGACATGCGTACATATGCGTGACCTCGCAGGCGACCGGGAGCGATGGCTACCTTACGTGCATCCGGGATCACGTTTCGCTGTACAACGCCTACACGAACTGACCGCGGCGTTCACGGATCCGTATTTTGAGATGCCCTGCACAAAAAAACAGGAGGCTTCCGCTTGGGAAGTCTCCTGTTTTTTGGCTTGGGATGGTATCACTCCTCGTCGGAGTAGACCACAACATCCTCCGGGATCTCTTCGGGCATAGCTTCCTCCTCGTCCCGGGCAGCCTCCAGCAGAGCGCGGATAGAGAGCGCGACCTTCTGCTTCTCGGAGTCGATGTCCAGGATCTTGGCATCCACGACCTGACCAACCTGCAGGACGTCGGCAGGCTTGCCGATGCGGTGGTCTGCGATCTCGGAAATGTGGATAAGACCGTCCACGCCGTCCACGATCTCCGCGAACGCGCCGAAGGGCATCAGGCTGACGATCTTCACGGGAGCCACATCGCCGATGGCGTAGGTGTGCGTGAAGATGTACCACGGGTTGGTCGCCTCGGTCTTGTAGCCGAGCGAGATGCGCTTCTTCTCTGCGTTGAAGCTCTTGACAAAGACCGTAATCTCGTCACCGATGGAAACCACCTCGGCAGGGCTCTTGATGTGCTTCCAGGAAAGCTCGGTGGAGTGAACCATTCCGTCCACGCCGCCCAGATCCACAAACGCACCGTAGCTGGTCATGCTCTTGACCACGCCCTGATACACCTTGCCGTCCTCGATGTTCTCCCAGAACTCCTTCTCGCGGGCATTGCGCTGCTCCTGCAGAACCTTGCGGATGGAGCCCTTTGCCTTCTTGTTGTCCTTGATCTCAATGATTTTCATGGACACGGTCTGACCCACCAGCGTGTTCAGATCGCCGTCGCGCGGCACGCCGGAATGTGCGGCAGGAATGAAGACCTGATTGGAGTTGACCAGCGCCACGACGCCGCCCTTGTTGACCAGGATGACCTTACCCTCGACAGTCTCCTGCGTCTCGTAGGCTTCCTCAATCTTCTTCCAGTTCTTGTCGGAGTCAACGCGCTTCTTGGAGAGTGTAGCGAAGCCATCGACATCGCTGACACGGATCACGAAAGCCTCCACCTCATCCCCGATTTTGAACATCTGATCCAGCTTCGCCGCAGGATCATCCGTAATCTGATCCAGCTTGATAACGCCGGTCACCTTGGTTCCCAGGTCGAGCTGAATCTCGCCGGGCGTGATCGCGGTCACGATCCCTACTACGGTATCTCCTGTCTTTATTGTTTTGAGTGCTGATTCTTCCAGCAGCTCGGCGAAGTTCTCGTTCTGTGCCTGTTCGCTCATGTTGTTTGCAACCTCCTCAATGATATCGCGGGGGGTGGATGCCCCTGCCACGACTCCCACCTTGCGGTGGGTGCCCGCCATCCGGCGGGATAACGGGATCCTGTCCTGCAGCTCCTCGGCGCGTTCGATCCACACGGTGTCAGCGCAAATGCTTTTGCATATCGAAAAAAGTTTGGCAGAGTTTGAACTGTCCCTGCCTCCTATCACGATTATGAGATCACATTCGCGTGCGAGAGCGGCGGCTTCCTGCTGCCGGGATTCCGTAACACTGCATATTGTATCAAAAATAAGTGAATTTGTAAAGAGGTTTTTGAGAATTTTTTTTGACATTTCCCATTCTTTCAGGTTATGTGTGGTCTGCGCGACCAGAATCGGCGTCATGGAGCCCCATTTGACCGCGTTTCCGGGGGCACGCAGCAAAGACTCCAGCTCCGCCGCCGAGGAAAAAACGTGCTTCTCCCCTTCAAAGCGGCTGAGGAATCCGACGACCTCCGGGTGATCCGCCGAGCCGAGCACCAGCAGGAAGCGGTCGTCCTGCCCGGTCGCCTCGTGCGCCGCGCGACAAAGTTCAGATTGCTCCGCACAGATGCGGTGTATCTTCTTGACGAAGGAGCAGGTGCAGTCGGTAAAGGTGAAGTACGGGTTGTGCGCGGCGCACGCGTGCAGCAGTGCCTCGGTCCCGGCAGTCATGCCGTGGGCGCGGATAAACACGCGCACCGGCGCGTCTTCCCGTGCTTCCCCGCACAGGCGGGGGATGTCCTCGGTGCCGATTACCTCCACGCCGCCCTCCTGCAGGCGGCGGGTATAGATCTCGTTGTGTATCAGCCGCCCCAGCGTGAAAATGCGTTCGCCGGGCGCGTGCGCGGCGATCTCACGCTCGACCGCCGCCGTTGCGCGGGCAACGCCGAAGCAGAATCCGGCGCCCTGCGCGATAATGACCTCCCGGCTCACGGCGTTTCGTCCCCAAGGGCGCAGACGCGCTCAAACGCCATCCGCATGATGCGGTCGTACTCGCCGGGCGCCTCCGGGTCGTAGTGCATTTCCTCCGGCGTGATGGGCTTGCCGATGATGACCTCCTTGCGGCAGAAGGCACGCATCCGGTTGTCCGGCACGCGGATGAACACCGGCAGGATGGGCACACCCGCCCGCAGGGCGATCATGGCAGCGCCGGCGTGTATCTTGGTTGTGCGGGGATCAACGCCGTTGTTGCGGTGCCCCTGCGGGAACATTCCGACGGTTTTGCCGTCCTCCAGCATCCGGATGGTATGCCGGATGGCGCCGACATCGGCACCTCCCCGGTTGACCGGGTAAGCGCCCAGCGCGCGGATCATCCAGTTGAAGACCGGAATGCGGAACAGCTCCTTTTTCGCCATGAAGTGCGGCTGCTGCTGCCGCAGGCTGGCGCACAGGAAAATGGGATCGCGCCATGTCAGGTGGTTGCAGATGACCAGATAGGAGCCGTCCCCGCGGCGCGGCTCGTTCTCGCGCCCCTTCACCCGGATGCGGTGAAACAGGCGTATGGGACCGGCGAACACGGCGTGTACGACCTTATACAGCCCGCTGCGGCAGTGTTTCCGGTTGCGTGCGCGGCGCTCCTCGGGGGACAGAGCCGCCGTTTCGGTGACTTGCTTGCTCACAGACTCAGCCCCTTTCCGGCAAGTGTTTCGCGGATGAGGTTGAGGATTGCCTCCACGCTTTCCTCAAAGGTCAGCCCGGAATTGTCGAAGCGGATGGCGTCCGGCGCCGCCACGGCGGGCGCAACCGCGCGGGTGCGATCCTCCTCGTCGCGTTTGTACATATCGGCGAGGACGGTTTCGTAATCCACGGGCATACCCTTCTCCGCCAGCTCGGCGACGCGGCGGCGTGCGCGCGCTTCGTTGGAGGCTGTCAGGAAGATTTTGACCTGCGCATCGGGCAGGATGACCGTGCCGATATCGCGCCCGTCCATGATGACGCTGTTTTCCCGCGCGATGCGCTGCTGCGTATCCAGCAGGAAAGCGCGAACCGGAGGCAGGGCGCCCACGGCGGAGGCGTACAGGGAAATCTCGTTTTCGCGGATGCGGTCTCCCAGATTTTCGCCGTTGAGGAAGACGTTTTGCACGCCGTCCACGTACCGGACCTCAACGTGTATGTCACTCAGTTTATCGACCACGGCGGCGATGGCGGGCAGGGAAATCCCCTGTGAGCGGGCATAGTAGCCCACTGTGCGGTACAGTGCGCCCGTATCCACGTACACGATCCCCAGTCTTGCCGCGATGGCTTTGGATATTGTGGACTTCCCGGCTCCGCTCGGACCGTCTATGGCGATCTGGATATGCTGCATGATATATACCTCTTTCTTGCCTTTGTCAGCGGGTAGCTGTTATCCCTCCCATTATACTCTATCTGCGGGATAAATGCAATAGGCGTTTGGAAAAATCATGCGGTTTGGCGGTGATAGCAATTTCTCAAAGTGAATGCAACAGTGCGGGAATCACCATTCTGCGGATGCTGGAGGAAGCGGAAAGAGAACGCCAAAGGCGAATCGGCAGAATCTTCTCCGTCATTCGTCGCAACAGTTCTTCGCAGAGGAATGACTATGCGTGCGAATTCTGGCTTAGACTGACGAAAAAGTTCCTCGCTGCTCCGCCCGCACGTTGAATATTTGAGGTGCCCTTAGCGCATATTCTTGAAAAAATGAGAAGGAGAATAATCGCTATAGCACCGAAAACAAGTGACAGGGTAAGCTTTATTTTTTGTTGTGTTTCGATATGTTCGACATAACGACGAAATTCGTGTTGGGGTATGATATACTTGTTTCCTTTTTTGATTGCATTCAATTTGCCTGCACGAATATCTGCATATACGGCACCTTTCTTTTGACCGGTTGCCTGACTTATATCTGCAACCGAGTAGTAATCGATAGATGGCGTATGTGTTCTCGGAATATTCAAGAAACTATTTTGGGAAATTGATACAGAGTTGGCGGTATTATAGCAAATAACATTGTCCTCGATTTCTCTGATTGTGTCTTTTGAAATAGAAGAGACCGGGCAAATATATACCGCGTTCAAACGAGGATTGAAAAATCCTAAGTTAACTATGTCCTTAAAGAAATCATGAACAGAGTGAAGTCCCATCACATAGTACATAAGAACTTGCAAGGTGTTTTTGGATGTTGGAGCGCTTTTTGAAACTTTGAAATCCCACAAGGTGTCTTTCGTAACGTGATCTCCATCTCCTGTATTGACAACAGAAGAGTAACCTCCTTCAAAGGTGGGTTCACTATGAACAACCGGGCCATATTTCCCCCAAAAAGAAAGACTGCGCTTAACCATTGTTCGAATGTTTTCTATTGTGGGAATATCGGGCGCTATATCTTCAATGGGCTTATATTTGTTGATAGATGAACGATAGCAAACATCAAATCCTGCCAATTTACACGCAACTATGATGGAATCATCATCTAATCCCGATATTTTCGATTTCAGCGTGGTTGCCTTGTCTTGCATTCCTATCTGAATGGCTCCTAAAGTTGAAATATGAAATGCTTGCTCAACAGAATTGCCTGACATAAATCTTGTTACCCGGTTGACGCCTGTTCGGTTTTGGGCAAGGGGATGTAATACTTTTTGGCTTCGTTTGACATAGCTTTGACTCCTTTGATTTTCATAAAATTTGTTTTGAAAATCTCTGCGGGAGTCAAAGGCCGGTTATCCTGGCACGAAAAAGAGCGCACCAAAAGATAGCGGGCACAGAAACCTTTTCGCCAATTGGCTAACAGTGGTTTCTGTGACTCCCGCCGCTTCTGATGCGCATCTCAAAGCGTGAGATTTATATTTTTGTTTTTGGGACGAAAAAACGGCCCGGAAACAAAACCTTACAAAGAAGGTTCGGTATCCAGGCCGTCAAGCAGCTCAGCGGATTGTTTGATTTTATGGGTCAGTTTGCAGATTGGCTTTCTATACGGAAAGTTTTCTGCGGGGAAAAGAAAATGTTTGTTACGGTGTTGTCCCGCTTGATTGTAAAAACGCTACCGGGGGAAAGAGTAGTGCGTGCGATTGCCCCTTTGTAACGAGCTTCGATCTCACCGGTTTTTTCATCGGCAAGACAGGTCAGCCGACCTTTACAGTCTCGAATCTCCTGCATTTTTTGCCTCCTTTCCTGCTGTAATCATAGGCATCACATCCTTTCTTGTTATCTTGTTAGCAAAACTGCTAACACTTGCGGTATAAAAATCAGCGGGCGGTGAAACCCGCTGTATTTTTGTTAAATCAGATCAAAAAAAATCTGACAGGGCAGTTCCGGCTGAGTAATCGGCCATATCGTTTTTCGGAAAATACCCAAGCTCTTTCAGGCGGTAGGATGCTGCCTGATTGGAAACATTGAGTGTACGGGCAACATCATTGACAAGGTCCATACGTCCTTTGGATGTTTTATGATATCCCTTATGATCCCCTGCAATCAATTGAATGGCTGTTTTCGGCATAAGGATGCTGGATGAGAATGCATTTGCGTGGAACTCCATCCAATCTCGGTCGGTACGCAGGGAGGTTGTCCTTTGCCCACCTGCAGATAAGTCAACGCGACATTGAATCATAGGCGGACGGTTGTTGGAATCGAACATGGAGAGCTGATCCGGATTGTATGCAAAGAAAGCAGTGTGGAAAACACCGTGACCGCATTCATGACCGAGCGTAAAACGGTACCGATGCTCCTGATTTTTCTCAAGCAGACGGTTGTCAATAATTACAGTTCTGGCTTTTGCACTGATATATTCCGCGCGGTTGGTGGCAGGATCGTAGACCGGGACTTTATTCGTATCGTTAAATACGGTCATGCCAAGATAAATTCCGTTGTGAGACAGATATTGATAGTCTGGGGTCATACCGAGGTAGAACTCGGTAAAATTTTCAATATCGACCGGAGCCGGTGATGTAAGGACGGACGGCTGAAAATCGCGTATAAAATTTTCGCCGATGTTGTCAATTTCTTTTCGGTCGAGGACAGGAACACCGTTTTTCTTCGTCTTGAAGGAGGGTGTGTACATTATTGAATTTTACCCCTTTCGCTTTTTTAAGTCCTCCACGAAGTTCAGCCACTCCTGCTCACTTGCATCTAAGTCACGCGCAGTGCGAAGCGCGGCGGAAACATAGTCTCTTTCCATGATGTATTCCGGCAGATCCGGTGCTACAGAATTCCGCTTTTTACCTGCAAGGTCAAACATTATAGCCTTATCCTCATCGGAGAGATTGAGAATGCGGGCGATTGTCTCCAATTTTTCCATCTCAGGAGGGTTACGACGGTCCTTCTCGATATCGGTGAGATAGGGAGCAGTGATGCCAATCATCTCAGCCATTTTGCGAAGGGTTATCTCCTTCTCTGTGCGTTTCTTTTGGAGAAAATCTCCGAAGTTTTGGTACGTTGTGTTCATAACATTCACCTTATCTCTTATTTCTTTTCGCCCTAATTCTTTTCGTTACTTTTTGTTTCTCATTTTCATTTTTATCTTATTCATCTTATTTGCGGGCATTCATTCTATCTCATACTGGTGAAATAAATGTTAGCAAGTTAGCCTGTTCGCATTCTCGCTAACACTATTATATACGACAAAGTCAGTTTTGTCAATAGCTTTTCTGAAAAAAACTTTATACTCTTTCGCACCATTGCGTTTTGTACCCTTGTGCGACGGCATTTTTCGTTTGAAAGCCGTTGTTTTTTGCAAAATTCCTCATAAATCGGCATTGAAGTATTGAAAAAATGGAAATTATATGGTATACTATATTTTAGCAAGTATGCAAAACATGCTTTATACCCGATTGAGGAGTGCAGGATGAATTACGAGAAAATTGAACGCTGGGTTTCGATGAATGAAATTGCCGATTATTTGGGTGTCACCCGGGATACGGTGTTGGCATGGACCGAGAAACGGGGAATGCCCGGGGTCAAAATAGGACGGACTTGGAAGTTTAAAGTTAGTGAAGTTGATGCCTGGATGCGTCGAGAAAATGAATCTCGGAGTGAAGATTGAACAGTATGGACTTGATGGAACACAGTGGGGTGGATTTCATTCGAAATGGCGGGCGAAACCATATTCCGGGTAACATTAATCTATCATTTAGAAATGCCGATGGAGAAGCCATTCTTCATAGACTGGATCTGAAAGGTATTTGCATTTCAACCGGTTCGGCGTGTGATAGTGTTAATACTCAGATTTCCCATGTTATTAGAGCAATTGGAGTACCGCAAGAATACGCAAATGGCACAATTCGCATTTCGCTCGGTAAATATAATACATTAGATGATTGTGATTCAATTGTTGAAGCTTTGGTAAAGATACTATCTTTGTCCAAAAAGTAGGCATTATTAGCGTTTGCCACCGTGATTCAATTTTCAAGGAGTGCATTTATTATACCATAGAGAGCAGAGCACTTCAAGATAGGCATCCCTACGCTTTGCGCTTACATTTTTCTCATACGGCAACGCTCAAATCAGTCGGATAACGATTACCCCCATAAGGATAACGAAATACCCACAAATCCAACGATAACCCCCACAAAGATAACGATTACCCATAAATCCAACGAAATATTGTTGGAAACGAAAAAGCGCCACCGCAGAAAATTATCTGCGATGGCGTTTTTCAGTTGTTCAGCAAGCCTGTTTTTCGGAAATGCACCGAAAAAAGACCCAATAAAGCCCATAAAGCAAAAAATAAGGACTACCATTCTATCAAAATAGTAGTCCTTATTTGGTCGGAGTGACAGGATTCGAACCTGCGGCCTCTTGGTCCCGAACCAAGCGCACTACCAAGCTGTGCCACACCCCGCGACCAAATCATTATAGCACAGTCTGTGGCGCCTGTCAAGAGGAGACGCGCGAAATTCACAATTAAGAAACAAGTTCGGCGGCGCCGCGCCCAAAGAACAGGCAAAATGCCTGTCCTTTTTGCTATCGGTTCAATAACATGAAACCGTGAGCATTGCAAGCATAACGACTTGAAAAACAGCCGAAAAAATGGTATAATGGATTCCGGAAAGAATAATTGCCACTATGAAACGCAAAAATTCATAAGCTGTTTGCTTTTGTTTGCCATCTGTGAGGCAATAACAACCACCTATCGGGAAATAGTGGAATTTATTTTCCCGCTCCTTTATAATGTAACCGCGGAAAGGAGGGAATAGGATTGAAGATTGAGATCAAAATTGAGGAGAGCTGCACCGAACCGAAAATCGTCATCGTGACAGACAGGGTCACTGACAAGATTAACGAAATTATAAAGAAGCTTTCGGTGGAGCCATCGGAGGTGCTTGCGGGGTTTCGGGATGAACAGGTGACCGTGCTGGAGCCAAACGAGATTGATAGGATCTATGCTTCTGGCGGCAAGGTCTATGCCGAAACGAAAAACGGCGCATTTCTGCTCCGCCTGCGGCTGTACGAAGCGGAGCAACGTCTTGCAAACTCATCCTTCGTGCGCATATCAAACAGCGAGATTATTAACCTGAAAAAAGTCAGGGGCTTCGATCTGAGCTTTACGGGAACTATATGCGTTTCTCTCTCAAATAGAACGGTTACTTATGTTTCCAGGCGGTATGTTGCTAAAATCAAACAATTATTGGGATTATGAGGTGGTAAAAAATGAAAAAGAAAGTGATTTTGCGCGGATTGTTCGGACTGCCTGTCGGAATCGCCATCGGGTTTGTCATTACGCTGCTGATCTCCATCTGCATCGGAGACGGCTCTTTTTACCCTGTCACGCCGGAACTGATCCAAACGATGGGGAACCAACTGAATGCAGTTATTTTGCAGACGATCCTGTGCGCCATCCTTGGTGTGGGATTTGCGATGGCGTCCGTGATTTGGGAAATTGATTCATGGAGCCTTGCAAAGCAAAGCGGCGTATACTTTTTGGTTATCAGCGTGGTCATGCTGCCGATTGCTTATTTTGCTAATTGGATGAAGCACTCAATTGCCGGTGTTCTTTCCTATGTGGGAATCTTCGTGATGATTTTTGCAGCGGTCTGGATTTCACAGTATCTGCTTTGGAAGAGACGCATCAAAAAAATGAACGCACGAATTCACGGCGAGGATGATCAAAAGCGAAATTAAGTGCGTCAATGTAAAGGAATAGCAAGCCCACCGCCATATCACCTTTTGGAAGTGAACTCTCAGGTGGTGAATCCCCTGAAAGCTGTGTGACAACGGAAAATAAAAAGCAAAAAGCCTTGAAAACTCATTGTTTTCAAGGTTTTTTGGTGAAAGTGGCGACCTGTTTTGATACCAAATGCACACGGCACTGACCTTTTGTTAAAAGGTTTACCTTTCTTTGAAATGTGCAACGCTTACTCGGTTATTATACAGGGATAACATAGCCGATTTTATTTACGCCTATAACCCCGCGACGGAGCACGGTAATATCAATGGTCTCATATTCAGACCGGCTGATGTTTGCTGCCGGAGGCTGCACTCTTGGAATATCAATCCGCTCAATTTTTGTCCGTGGGATTGGAATAGTCTCCACGCCAAGTTCATGGAGTACTTCATCCGGCAACTCATAATTCTGCTCAACAAGTCCAAAACAGGTAAATCCTGTGTCCACGCAGAACGATATGAGCTTCTTTTTCCCAATGTTGTAAATGACGCAGAACGAAGTGCCAATCAAGCTGCCAAGAAGGTATCCCACAACAGGAAGCTCAAAGCCAAGCGCCTGACCGATAATACCGCCAATGTGTGCGCCGAGCATATAGCCTCCTGAAATGACAACAGTATCCACAAAGGCAGCTCCCATCTGCTGCGTACTCATCTTTCCGGCGGCAACGAGAATACTGTTCTTTACCGTCTGCATGACAAGAGCCACAACAGTACCGAGAATTGTAGGATTGATGCCTTTGAAAGCCTCTCCGAGAACCCCTTTTTCACACATTATCAGCAAAGAAGAAGATATAGAGCCGCGAAGAAAACCTTCTGCTTCTGCGGAAATCCCCTTGGCTCCCGTCCTTTTTATCTGCTGAATATCGATTTCACCATGTTTGATAAGGAAATCTATCGCTTTGTATATCTCAGGAGCCAGCTGGAATGCAACAGTAATCGCCGCAGTAGTGTAACCAGCCTTCAGTGCCTGTTTCAGCATATACTCCGTTTTTATTGCGCTATCTGCAGATACACCATGCTCCTCCGCATTAAACTTCTGATCTTTGCTTTCACGGGCAATGTCCTCTAGTTCCTTTCTCGATGCGCTTTTAGAACTGACACCTTCACCATTCTCTATTGTATCTGTCAGCTTGGATTCGGTTTCGGCGTAAGCATCAGAAACATCAGAACGAACCGGCTGATTCCTCAACGCCTCCCGATGCGCGGTCGCCTTAGCATCAGCAAGCTGATCGGACGGGACGAGCCTGACTTGGTCGTGATAGCTCGCATGACCGGATTCCGGGCTGAATCTTGCCTGGGCTTTTGCAGTTTTTTCCGCCGTAGTATAGGATTTGGCGCTATAAGCCTCGCCGGAATCCAATTGGATATCTACAGAGTCTTTCATGGTGCTGTGCAAAACAGAGGCATGGTCTGCCGAATCAGCTGCGACCGCATCCACATTGAATGTTCCAGCGCCCCATTCTTCAAGCATATAACCCTGGAGCTGTTCAATTCCAAGATTTCTGTACGGGTGGTTATTTATGTTTTCTTCAAGCTGTTTAATTGCCGCCTCGACTGCGCTTACATATTCCTGTCCCATATGAGCAGCAATATCAGCACCCAGTATCCCTGCGGCAAATTCCCAGCCTTGTTGTATTTCGGTTTTTGACTGCATAAGCCGTTACCTCACAAATTCATAAACTTTTCAAGCCCATTATTATAGAGGTTGACTACGCCATAAAAGAGCATCTGCTGTTTCATCAATGACTTATTCCTGAGAAGTTCTTCGGACTTTGATGCTACCTGTGTTCTGACCTTCTCAAGGGTGTCCGTTCCTTTTGAGAGTGCTTTCTTGACGTTTCTTAAAACATCAACCTTGCGCCCTTTTTCGTCAGTTTCTACAATATCGCTATCGGTTTTCTCAGGGACATCCTCGTCAGACATTTCGGATGTGACTGCAGTTACATTGTCTGTACCCGTAGCAACCATGCTTTCTTTAGCCACCTTGAGAAAATTCGGAACAGGGAGGTCAGAAAGTTTTTCCAAGAACGCATCGTAGTCCTCGCGGGTAGTCAATATCTTGGGATCGGCATACACAACAGCCTGATTGCCTGCCCAGCCGAACTTAATTCCACATTCATCAAATTTAACGTCAATAACAGGTATCAACTTATCTGTGCCCTTGATATCGCCAAGGAAGAGAATTTTCCCTTGAATGTTTCCCGCTTTCTTATTACCCAACCATACCTTTTCTGCCCAAGAGACAATACTGATAGAATCGTCCCTGGTTCCGATAATGCCATGTGCATCATCATCATGCGTTTCTACCATCTTTTTTAGCTGATTCATCAGCAACTCATCCTTATAAACAACGATGAGAGTTTTCTTGGTTTCAAACATTTGTATTCTCCTCTGTGCATTTTCTGGTTTAGTAAGGACGATTCCAATGTCTCTTAAGGGGTAATTATGTTCTCGCTATCTCTGGCAGGCTTTTTACTATCAGCATAGCATCGATATTCTTGGTGAGATCATCAAGGACGGTGCGATCGGCGATGCCAACCTGCGGCTGCTGGTAGACAACATCGTCATCAACGAACAGGACAGAAAGCTGTCGATCAATATTGACCTCAAAGCCGCCTTCAGCAGTCACCTTGACATTTACGATGAGGACGGCGCACTCACTGCGAAAGCCTTCGCCGCGAACTGAGAATAGGCAGACACACAGCCATAGGTCGTGTGTCCCCCCGACCGCCGTGTAAGAGCAGAAAGAGAAAACCAAAAAAACCTTGAAAATTCATTGTTTTCAAGGCTTTTTGGTGGTGCGGGCAAGAGGACTTGAACCTCCACCGAGTTGCCCCGACTAGAACCTGAATCTAGCGCGTCTGCCAATTCCGCCATGCCCGCATACCCGTTCACGAAACCCTCGCTCCGTGAAACGGTGGTGCGAGGAACGGGAATCGAACCCGTATGGTGTGAACCACACGCCCCTCAAACGTGCGCGTCTGCCAGTTCCGCCACCCTCGCATCTTACCGATCGGCAACATCACCCAGCCGCCAATCGACAACGAATAGATTATACACGATTTCCCGGAGTTTGTCAAGAGGTTTCCCGGAAATATTTCTGATTGGCGGAATAAAGTTTCCTTTCCCCGTCCCAAATCCCCGTCCCAGACTCCGCGGATGTCGGCGTTCCGCCGACATCGCCTGCGGCGGGCGTCGCGTGCCCAATGACGGAATTTTCCATGCATTGCTATGCTTTTTACATCGTGCGCGGCGCATACTACCCATAGAGCCGTCTGTCTTCCCGTGCGGCGCATGGCGCCCGGACGGCTCCCTCAGGCTTTTTATGCCACAAAAAGAAAGGTATGGTCATACTATGAGACGAAACAGAAAAAGAGGCAGTCTCCTGGCGGCAGGACTGCTGACAACCGGCGCGGCGGCACTGACGGCAACGCTGCTGCTCGCCTCCTGCGGCGGCGGCAACGGCACCGAAACCAACAGCTCTACCGGCAAGCCCGCGACCGTCACGGTGGCGCCCTCCACGACGCACGCACCGGCGCCGCACACGCCCACGGAGCCCGCCACACTTCCCGCAACGACTCCCGATCCCGGCGCCGCCACGACGGCGCCCGCCACCGGGGCACCTGCCACGGCAAAGCCGAACAACGGCAATGCCACCTCCGGTCCGACAACCGGCAGGCGACGCTGAACCCGTCAGCAGGGTTGACACGCTACCGTGTCAACCCTGCCTTTTCTGTCAGGCGCCCCGCGCGGGCGTCAGCCGCACGGTTCCGTGCCGCAACGGACGCCCTCCTGCGTTTCGCACGGCACACAGCCTGCCGGAACCTCAGAAATAGAATTCCGTTTTTACGTGGCGGGAGAACAGCGTCTGCAGTTCCGCGATCGGGTCCGCGTTCTCGTAGAGGATGCGGTACACCGCCCGGCAGATGGGCAGATCCACGCCGTACCGGTCGCCCAGCAGGCACATGGCGCGCACGGTGGCGTAGCCCTCTGCCAGCTCGGTGTACGGTCTGTGCGTGACCCATGCCTCGCCGAATGCCCGGTTGTGGCTGAAGGGCGAGAACACGGTCGCCTCGTAGTCGCCGAGGTGGCACAGCCCGTAAGCAGACAGCTCATTCCCGCCCATCGCGCGGATCAGGCGGGCAATTTCGCGTGTCCCGCGCGACATCAGCGCCCCCTTGAGCGTCGTCAGCTTCATGCCGTCCAGCATCCCGGCGGCAATGCCGATGACATTTTTGGACGCCGCGCCGATTTCACTGCCCAGCAGATCCTCTCCATAGTAGAAACGGATCAGGTCGCCGGAAAAAGCGTTCACCAACCGCCGCTTGACCTCCCCGTCCGCGCTGTCGATGACCATGCAGTTGGGGATGCCTGCATAGAATTCCTGTACATGACCGGGACCGACCCAGACCGCTATGCGGCAGGACGGATCGAGCGCCGCGCCCGCGATCTCGGACAGGCGCAGTCCGGTGTCCGCCTCCACGCCCTTCATGCACAGCACGACAATGCGGTCGCGCAGTGCCAGCGGGCGCAGCTCCTCCATCAGCCCGCGCAGTCCCTGCGCCCCGATGGATATGACGATGACCTCCCGCCCCTCCAGTGCCGATGCAAGATCGGTGGACAGCTGCACGCTGTCCGGCAGCGTCAGCAGGTCGTTCCGCCGTTCGCGCAGGAAGCGTTGCATATGCGTGGAGTCCGGGCGACCGTACAGCGTCACGTCCAGCCCCCGGCACGCCGACAGATACCACGTGATGAGGGAACCCCACCTGCCGCAGCCGATCACCGCCACGCGCCCGATTGCCCGGGCAGCCTTTTCCTGATTCTGATTCTCCATTATGTATTCGTTCTCCTGTATTATTCCCGGCTCCGCAGGGCTTTTTCCATTGCCGCCACGCCGACCGCCGCCTGGCGGTAGCCCAGCTTGAGTGCCCGGCGGTAGTAGGTGACGGCACTGCGGGTATCCGGCACATCCACCCCGATGCCGCGCTCGTAGCATTCCGCCAGCATATATGCCGCCTGCCCGTGGTACCTGGATGCGCGGCTCAGCCACGCCACGCCCTCGCGCGGGTCGCCGGGACATCCGACACCCCGCACCAGGCACCAGCCCAGGCTGTACTGCGCCCACAGCGCGCCCCGGCAGACCGGTTCGCCGCGTCCCGGCGTGTAGGCAGCCGCCTGCCGGTAGCAGAGGACAGCTGCGGCGCGGTCGGCGGGTATGTGCAGTCCGCGGAACAGGCACTCACCCAGATAGTACATCGCCTCGGCATCCATGCGGGGTGTGACAGCGGCGCGGGTGTACGCCGTATCCTCCTCGTTCGCCGCGCGGGACAGATCGCAGGACTCGTCCGTGTACCGGAACGGCTCCGGCACGGGCGACAGGGCGGCATAGTACGCCCGCATCCATACGGTCGGATCCTGCCGGGCAAATTCCCCGGTGCGCTCCCAGAGGGCGTGCGCCAACCGCGCGCCGCGCTTTCCGGTGTCGCCGGACTTCTCGCGCAGTGCCTGCCACGCCTCCTCCAGTTCCCGGCGGCTGTCCTCCTCCTGCGCGGTCGCCCGCGCCAGCATCCGGGCAAAGTCCCGCCGCGCGGCGGGATGTCCCGCGAGCACCGCCCGGCACAGCCAGGCAAAGGGACGGTCCCCCGCCCCGCCGTCCGTCACCTCGGGGGCGGACACCTCCAGCAGTGCCAGCCGGTACATGGCTTCCCCGCGGGCGCGCTCCTGCCGGCTGTCGCCGGACGCGGCGCCTGCCGCATACAGGATACCCTCCTGCATGGGCGGTGCCGGAGCGGCGACAGCCTGCCGGTACAGTGCCGCCGCACGGCGACGACGGTCGGCGTCCCGGACTGCAGCCGTATCCGGCGTTGCGGAAACGGGGACTGCGGTTCCGATATCCAAAAGGGAAAAATCGCCCAGCCACAGGCAGACCGTGCTGTCGTACCGGTTGCCGAAGCGCCGCCGCACGCCCTCCAGCAGAGCCTTCGCCATGGACGGCTTGCAGACCGTGCCGATACCCCGATAGGCGCATTCCGCCATCCGGATGAGCGCCTCGGCACTGCCGCCCTCGGCGGCGCCGGTCAGGTAGGACCAACCGCGCCGGTTCCAGGCGTCCGCGTCCGGCGCGTCGGCGCAGAGCTCCGCGCGTCGGAAGCAGTCCTGCGCCAGCCTCAGCCGCGCCTCGGCGCAGGCTTTGTCCGCGCCGGCTGTCGGTGTGTACGGGCAATGCAGGGCGCGGCGGTACCAGACCACCGAGGCGTCCGCCGCGTCCTGCTCCCTGTCTGCCGACCTGCCCGCCGCGCACAGATCGCCCAGCGCAAGGCAAGCCTTGCCGCTGCCCAGACGGGCGGCGCGCATCAGCAGCTCCTCCGCCGGTGCGGTGCCGTCCGATCCGCTTGCGTTACGCGCGTCTATGCCTGCCAGCCGGCAGTAAGCCAGCCGGTACAGTGCCTCTGCCGCCGTTTCGGTCGCGCTGAGCGCCGCCGGGGGCAGGTCACCTCCGTGATCGGCGCGGGCAGGCGCGGCGGCGGGAGCGGGATCCGGTGTGCCGCCGTACAGCTCCTCTGCGCCGACCGGCGCTGCCGGCAGACTGTCCTGCCACGGCGCGGTTCCGCCCGCGTCGGGCGCGGACGCCGCCGCCTCGGCAAAGTACCGCATTGCCTCCTCCGGCTTGCGGATGGCGCCCTGTCCCTCCAGCAGGCACAGTCCCGCCTCCAGTGCGCCCTGCGCACAGCCTGCCGCCGCCGCGGCAAACCACGAGAACGCCAGTCCGCCGTCGCGGCTGACGCCTCTGCCGTCCCGACAGCAAAGTCCCAGCGCATACGCCGCCTCCGGCACGCCTGCCTGCGCCGCCTGCGCATACAGCTGTGCGGCGCGCGCAAACTGCGGTTGCACCGAGCGCCCCCAATCATAGCACAGTCCCAGCCGGTACATGGCATACGGATGCCCTGCCCGCGCCGCCTGTTCGTACAGGGACAGCGCCCGCGCGGCGTCATTCCGGACGCCCGTGCCGCGCTCAAAGCACAGCCCGAGACGGCACGCCGCCTCCGGGATGCCTGCCTGCGCCGCCCGGCGGTAGCATTCCACCGCACTGCTCATGTCCTGCCGGACACCCGCGCCGCGCTCGTAACAGCCGCCCAGATTATTCTGCGCCGGCGCGTAACCGCTCTTTGCCGCCTCGGCGTACCAGCGTGCCGCCTCGGCGGCATCCTGCCGCGTGTGCAGACCCTGCTCACAGCAGACGCCCAGCCGGAACTGCGCCTCCGGGTCTCCCAGCCGCACGGCAACGCGGTACAGGCGCACCGCCTCGTTCCCGTCGCGCGGTATGCCCAAGCCTAGCCGGTAGCATTCCGCCAACCGCAGGGCGGCGCCGCCGTGCCCGCGTGCCGCCGCCAGCCGATACCAATGCAGTGC
>ENA-OYXX01000460-OYXX01000460.1-human-gut-metagenome-genome-assembly--contig:-NODE-460-length-18721-cov-7.386103_pt1 | contig 18721 bp, 17 predicted proteins | sample MGYA00243976_ERZ653434 | MGnify/ENA primary metagenome ERZ653434 (study PRJEB26926, sample SAMN06165112) | human gut metagenome | biome: ENVO:00009003; feature: ENVO:2100002; material: ENVO:00002003...
TGGACCGCCCGTACACAGAAAAAGAAATCCGCGACAACATAGACGAGAATGGAACTATCTGCGGCATTGTTCGGGTTGAGCTGGATGAAATCATTGAAAATGATTACGAGGGCTTCCTCGATATTTTGTCGGAGAGGCTCATCGACAGCCCGTGCCTTATGGGCACTGACTACAAAATTGTCGGGCATGAAGGCGATAAATGCCTCCACTTCAGGGTGATGGGGCAGGTCGAGTTGGTCGTCGATGAAGACGATGCGTAACCGATAGTCTATTGCCTTACTAATACCACAAAACAGCGCCCATGGTTTCTGCTTACACGCAGCGACCATGGGCGCAAAAAATTCCCCAGATTGTACCAATGCGGGTAGAAATCATTATTCCGTATGTGGTATAATTTACTCACATAATAGACGAAAGGAGAGTAATTATGTCCGAAGAAAAGAAAGTAACGCTTACAGCGCAGCAGCAAGCCGTTGTTTCCAATCGCGGCGGTAATTTGCTGGTTGCGGCAGCAGCCGGTTCTGGCAAAACGAAAGTGCTGATAGACCGCATCATGTCGCAGGTCTGTGACGAAGACAAGAACATCAATGACTTTCTCGTCATTACCTACACGAAAGCGGCTGCCGCTGAATTACGGTCCAAAATCACTGCGGAACTGTCCAAGAGATTGGCCGCCGCCCCCAGCAACAAACACATTCAGGACCAAATGCATCTGGTCTATGCGGCGCAAATCTCGACAGTTCACTCTTTCTGCTCCAAGGTGCTGCGTACAAACGCTGCCGTTGCCGGTTTGACGCCGGATTTCCGTGTAGCAGAGGAGCATGAGAGCAAGGTGCTCCGCGCAGATGCCATGATTGATACGCTGGAAGCAGTCTATCAGGACATCGACAAGCATCCAAATGTCAAAGCGTTCATCGATGAACTGGCTTTTGGCCGCGATGACGAAGCAGTCCCCGCTATCGTCCATAGCGTGTATGACACCGTACAGAGCCATCCGTGGCGCGAAGAGTGGGTCGATACCTGCTTGGACAATATGGATGTCTCGAAATACACCGATGCCATGCAGACGCCGTGGGGACATTACTTGGTGGAGGACATCAAGCGATACATCAAGTCTCAGATTCCACTGGTGGAAACGGCTATCGAAATCTGCGACAGGGAAGAGGCGTTGTCTCTTGCCTATTCAGGCGCTCTGAACGCAGATATGTACAAGCTCACATGTATTCTCTCTGCCAAAACGTGGGACCAGCTTTACGTGATGAAGGACTCTGCTTGGGAACGGATGAAGCCCATCAAGAAGAGCATGGAATATTCCGTAACGCTGCAGGAACAAATCAAAGCATTGAGAGACCGTTATAAGAAGGCGGTTACGAACAAGCTCAAGAGCATTGACGGGATGTCCGCCGAGGTCCTTGGGGACCTGAAGAAAACGGAAGCGTCTATTCGGGGCATGTTCGAAATGATGAATTCCTTTGAGAAGCGGTATCGGGAAAAGAAAGAACTCCACAATGTTCTGGATTTCTCCGACCTTGAGCATAAAACCATCGAATTGCTCATCGCCCCGAAGACCCGGGAGCGCACTGAAATCGCGGAAGCAGTCAGCAAGCAGTACGTCGAAATCATGGTTGACGAATATCAGGATTCCAATGGCGTACAAGAAACAATTTTCTCTGCATGCAGCAATGGTCATAACCTGTTTATGGTCGGCGATGTGAAGCAGTCTATCTATCAATTCCGTCTGGCTGACCCAAGCATCTTCCTCGGACACTATAACGAGTACAAGGATTATACGCAGGCTGAGGGCGACGAGCCGAGGAGAATCCTGCTCAGCAAGAACTTCCGCTCTCGTCCTGAAGTGCTTGAAGCCACAAACGAGGTCATGTATACCTGCATGTCCCCGGAATGCGGTGGCCTTGAATACGGGGAAGACGAAGCCCTATCTGCCGGCCGTACTGATTTCACCCCGTCTGTCGGTCCTGTTGTCGAACTGGCTGCCATCAACATGGACAGCGTTGGTTCTACAACTGACGATGATGACGATGGGGTAGAAGCCGTTGCAAAGACGGACGTCGAAGCCCGCTATGTGGCACAGCGAGTCAAAAAGCTGCTGGATAGCGGTAAAATCATGGATGAAGATACCCATGAAGACCGCGCCATCACGCCAAATGACATTGCTATTTTGATGCGCTCGACCAAGAACACCACTCAGCACTATGTTAAGGCGTTGAGCGAACTGGGCATCGCATCTAAGTCTTCTCGAAACGGCTCCATTATGGACACCGCCGAGATTCAGACGCTGTATTCGTTCCTTCAAGTCATCGACAGTCCATTGCAGGATATCCCGCTGGTGTCAGTTCTGGCATCCCCGCTGGTCGGGTTTAATGCGGAAGATATTGCAAAGGTCAAACTATGCAAGCCTGATTTCCACTACTTCTACGAGGCTCTGACAGCAGCCGCGATGCATAGCGCAAAATGCCGGCGCTTCATTGAGAAGCTGACCAGCTTGCGTGAAATGGCGCCGCACAGCCGCCTTAGTGAACTGTTCACGGAACTGCTGTTCTTGACGGACGCTGAGGACGTGTTCGGTTCCATGCCGAGTGGTGAGCAGCGCATGGCCAATGTCCAGAAGTTCGCCGAAATGATTGCCTCGGCAGAAGCCGGCGGCTCAAAGAGTCTGTTCTCTTTCATCTGCGATATGGAGGCGCTGAAAGAACAGGGCGTAGAACTGCCTCAGGCGGCCGCTGGTACGCTTGAGGATGAAGCAGTATCAATACTTTCCATCCACACCAGCAAGGGCTTAGAGTACCCTGTGGTCATCCTGAGCGACCTTTCCCGCCGGTTCAATACGGCGGACCAGAAAGGCTCTGCGTTGCTCCATAGGGAACTGGGCGCCGGTGTGCAGGTCTTGGATAAGGAACTGATGCACCGCTATCCCACGATTGCACGAACAGCTATCGCAACGGCGTTTGCATCCGAGTCCAAGTCCGAGGAACTTCGTATCCTCTATGTGGCAATGACCAGAGCAAAGCAGAAGCTCATCATGACCTACTGTGATAAGCTGGAACGCACGATGGCTCGGCTGGCATCTGAGGTTGAGGTCCCGCTGCCCCCGGCAATTTCAAAGTCCGTGAGCAATCCCGGCGAATGGGTTCTGCTGACCGCTCTGTCACGCGAGGAATCCAGCCCGCTGTGGAAGGTCGCAGACGCTGCCTACGCAGCACCAGTCAGTTATGGAACCCCGTGGGCTATTTCGATTGTGGAAGCCAAAGATGTCGGCGGAAAGACCCGCACCTTGGAAGAACTCGAATCCAGTATTGACCCGGAAGCAGATTCCGAAGTCGAATCGGAAGAAGAACTTCCTGGTCTTGATGTTGATAAACTTGAAAAGGATTTGAGCTTTGAGTATCCTCACACCAAGGCCACACATACACCGTCTACCGCCGCCGCGTCTAAGCTGACAGGGAAGGTAAAGAACATTACCATCCGGCGCCCGGACTTCGCGAAAGTGAAGAAGGGCTTTACCGCCAGCGAGCGCGGTACGGCTACGCATCTGTTCATGCAGTATGCTGACTATGCCAAATGCGCAACAGCGGGGGAAACAGGTATCCGCGAGGAAATTACCCGCTTGAGGACTTTTGGCTTCATGACCAAGGAAGACACCGAAGCAATCCTCGTTGACACGCTGGTTGATTTCTTCAAGAGCAAAGCAGGACGAGCTCTTGCAGAACTGCCGACAGGCGGCATGCACAGAGAATTCCCGTTTGCTGTGCTCGTCCCTGCGAACACGGTGTACGGTGAAGATGCTCCCGAAAGCGATGATGTGCTGCTGCAGGGCATTATCGACATGTTCGTTGAAATGGATGATGGAACCATCCACATCTATGACTTCAAAACGGACTATATCGCCGATGAAACTGATGAAGCAGCAAAAGTGGAGCATTACCGGCCGCAGCTTGCAGTCTATGCAACGGCGTTGGAAGCCATTTACCACAAATCTATTACTGACAAGAATCTTGTATTTCTCCGCACGGGGAGCCAAGTTTCTTGCTAAATCGACAAATCTCACAGTCGCAACAAACAAGCCCCTGGCCACCGAATGGTGGTCAGGGGCTTGCTCCATTTGCGGGAGAAATCAATTGTCGTGAGGCTGCTTGTCTCTGTGCGCCTGCTCGTAGTAGGCGTCAGACCATCCGTCTGCGTCACCGCCGACGCGGCAAACAGCATACGCCAGAAAAACAACGAAGAGTGTCACCAACCCTAATGCAATACCCATCTTAGATACCTCCGAAAACAATTATTTTGAGGACATTATCGCTTTCGCAAAACGCTTTGCCTGATGTGGGGTAATGGTTCGGACTTTTTTATCCAGCTTCCATTCGGACAGCTTGAGCGGCCAATTTGTATCCTTACAGACATCCGGATTTTCAGCATCGATGAGAGCTTTCTCCTCGACCTCGCGGGTTCTAATGAAGTCCATAGCCGTTTTCAGATAGCGGATGGCGTAGGCATAATCAACAGCCTTCCCACCGACAGACCAGCCGCCAAGTTTCTTGTTGTTAATGACCCATTCCAGCCAGATGCTGTTCATGTACGTCAGGTTAATGATTTCACTGCCATACACTTCGAAATTTGCACGAGAGGGTTTATCTGCCTTTCTGTCATAGTAGTATGCATCAGATTTTTCAACAGACAAGAATACATGGCGCTCCGGCTCTGTCTGATAGCGTTCTGTAACCTCCGCCCCCTTGAAGGAATCTGGGTTTTCATCAAAGCGCCACGCTTCTGTCTGATATGGAATATCTTTGTCAGGGTAGCGGTATCGTACCATGTCGATTGGCGCATCGAACTCCACTAAATTCGCCTTATAGATTTTGCAATCATCGACGGAACAATCATGCGTGCGGTTCTTTTCGCCGCGCCCACGGGAATTGTCCCAAGGTCGGTTAGCACTCACATACCTGCCATCACTCCAACGCTCAGGAACAAGGCTCTGGCAGGTCAAAAGCATATCACCTTCGGAAATACGCTCGTTGCAGCGTTTGATGATATCGGTAAAGGAACCGAAGCGATTGTCAGTCAGCCACGTATCTGTAACGGCAAACTGCACGTAGGGACTCTGTTTAGCCAGCTTCACACCGGCAGGCAGGGGGAGCATATCGGAATGGTCCACAACGCCCTGCAAGACGTTATAAACGAACGTGCGGGACACCAATCCGTCAAGGATGCGCTGACGTTCCTCGCGCTGCTGCTTGATATAGCGCTCACGCTCACTATCAAAGGTGAACTCAGGGACATCTGCGGGCTGTTCATCCACCGTAATTGTCTGCGTGATGATAAGGTCATCATCGATATGTACGCGGGTTTCATCCGTCCAGCCAAGCCAAACATTCTCGCCGTTGCGGATGATGATGCCTACTGTTTTCCCATGATAATAGTCATACGTATCCAGCATATTCTGATAAGGGATATCATTGTTGCGGGCAATCTGCTTTCCAGTACGGCTCAAGCGTACCAGAACAACACACCTCTCATTGGGAGCAAAGGTGTCGAGTGCGATAGGGGAGTGCTTGAGGAATGACTCAAACATGCTGATGTCTTCCCAATCGATAGAATACAAGGAGGCCAGACGTCCAAGGTCTTCATCAAGGAAGCGCAGCTTCTGATGGATGACAATGGGTTCTTCATCAGGGGCCTTCTTGCCGCTGAGAATTTTGCCAAATTTGACGACCTCACCGGCATAGCAGCGGATAGCATAGATTTGGGAGTCCAGCAGATAAATCTGCCCTTCCAATAGGTATTTCATTTCTTCCATCTGGCGCTTTTTCTCGTTGAGTTCTGCCATGAGTTGCTCTTTTTTGGCATCGAGTTCCGCTTTGATGGCATCCATCTGTGCTTTCAGTTCTGCAAGTTCGCCCGTTCTGGCGTTCTTGGTATCATCCAGAGCCTGTTCCAATTCAGCCATAGCATCTTCGTGAGCCTTTAGCTGCTCAGTCAAGCCTGCTTCGGTCATGGAATTTTCGGCTCCAGCCGAAATCAGACTGGAGCCTCCTTCCTGTCGGGTAGACCCAAGTGCTGCCCGCAGGGAAGCCGGCGTCACATCAGAATAGTCTTTCGCAGGGATTCTTGTGACATATTTCTCGGGTTCGCAGAACACAAAGCCCTTACTTGGGTTTCCCATGTGGACGTAGGCCAATTCACCGTCGAACCACTTGCCGATATACAAGGGCTGCTCGAATTCCTCTGCAAACGCCAAGAACTGACGCAGCTTGTCGGCATTCTCAACGCGCTGTTTTACCCACTTTACCTCACGGCTGTTATTGGAATTCGGCCCACCATATCCGCCTTGGACGTAGAAGAACCGGTCGATTGCCGCCGCCTCGTCAATTCCCCGAGGAGAATAACCAGGGTTCACGACTTTTTTCAGTCTATCCCCGACAGCTTGAGCTTCCTCAGCAGACAGGCTTGTATACCATTTGAGGTACTGTTCGATGTTATGAACTTTTGCAGTATCGAGTTCTTTCATAGCAGTGGCTCCTTTTGCTCTTCGAGAATTTTAGGCGTTTCAGCGTTCAGCCGCGTTCAGTCACTTCCTGCAGAAACGCCTGCTTATACATGGCCAGAGGGAGTTCCGCGCCATACGACCCGCAGGAAATGAAATTGTGAACTTCAACCAGCGCCGTTTCACCATCATCTGTAACCATCACATCTACGGTACAGGCTTTGAGGAGGGTGCCCGCAGTTTTTGCCATATCCTCCACCAGACTGCGGTCGGGGAGGACCCAAGGATTGCCGGAATAGTTTTTGATGTCGAGGACTTTGCCGTGATGCACGAATGCTCGCCACTCCGAGCATCTATCCGTCCGCATGGGAAGAACCTCGGAAACGAGAAGCATCGGCTCGCTTGCGTAGGGCTCCGAAGAATCAGATTTCTTGTAGACTCCGGTAAAATCTGTTTTTAGGCGGGAGTATGACTTTACGAAGAGTTCATCCACGCCCCAATCATCGTAGAGCATACGAACAGCTTCTACCCCAGGAGCATAGGCGACCCGCCGTTTGTAAAAGCGTTTTTGCTGGAGCGCCAGAGGAATATTGACCGGCTTGATTTGTGAGACATGGTAGACCTTCTTCATGACCTTCTCCACGAACTCAATCGTGCCAATGGGAATGCAGCCTTGCCACTTGCTGCAAGCTAATAGGTCAATGTCTTCAAAGGGCACGGCTGTGACCTTTGGCAGATAGTCGCGGTCCTTCCACATCTGAAAGCGAATTGCCTCTAATCCGCCATTTGCAAATTCATTCAATCGAGGGATAGGAAGCCACGGGTCTTCATTCACTTGCAGAAGGAACTTGTCCTGCTGAGGAAAGGAATTTCCTGCATTGATGTCAGTCATAGTGTAGCCTTTCTCATTCATTGCCGCTGATAGCGTCCCAGAAGGGAATCTTTACGGTAAATAGGACTCGGCCGCTGATAGCATCAGCTGAGATGTAGGGGTTCTCCCAATATCTCGCATCAATGCTATAAAGGCGGTTATCGCCCAGCATGAAGTAGCAGCCATCGGGGACAAGGTACTCATCGCAGTAGCCTGCGTCCGTAGGAATACCATCTTCCAGGTACGCAGATTCATCGAGTTCCTCACCGTTGATATAGACATTCCCATCTGCGAAGGTAATAGTATCGCCCGGCAGACCGATGACACGCTTGAAGTACACAACGCCGTCTTCACGCTTAAATACGACAGGGGTGCCACGGTCGAGGTTTTCCGTATCAATCAGCCTGAAGGCAACGAAGAAGCTGCCAGCGTGATAGTTCGGCTCCATAGAACCCGTCGGCACAACTCCAAACTGGAAAATCACAAGGCCAAGGATAATCGCAATCAGCGGCCCGCCATACAGGTAGAAGTATTCTTTCAGGATATGGAGCACCCATTCAACAGGAGTGCGCTTCTTCGGCGCCTGTTCCTCCTGAGCAGCCATTTCTTCCGTCGTTACCATATTTTTATCGTTGTTCTCCACAACGCTCGCCTCCTCGATATTGTAGTTCGCGTTCATCAGGTGAGTGTATTGTACCACATATGGAATAATAGATGCAAGGCGCATTAGGGCTTAAATGGCATCAACAAGGAAAATTCACAAATCTGGCAGCAAAATTTTTCAGAAATCTTGAAAGAACACTTGACGCGAAAGCACCTGATTCGTATAATGATACTGTAAATGTCTCTCTTATGCTTCCTTCACAGGAAGAAGTTTCTTTCCAAGGCTCCTTTTGGGGTGTCTTGTCGTTTCTTATATTTTTGTCAATTACCTATGAATTCCATCGCTATCGGTGGAGTACATAGGTTTTTTTATATTCTGTTCCAAAAATCATTTAGAACAAAGGAGAGTAATTATTATGAAAACAAGTATCAGACTCGACGCAAACACCTACGAAAACATGTCCCCCGAGGCCGTTAAGGCTTCTGTGTGCCGCCGTGTGAAGCGTGCTGAGGTAGAGGCTAAGCCTCGGCGCCGCATCATCGCAGGACTGCTGTGTTCGTCCATTCTGTGTGCCACCCTCCTGGGAGGTTTCGCAGCGACGAAAATGTCTTCCAACCAGGCTGTGGCTGAGCCTAAGTTGGAAACGCTCTACGTCTACGCCAATGGTCAGGGTCCGTGGGACCTCAGTGAGGACGATTTGGCCATCGTTCTTTCTGCGGTCATGGGCAGTGCCCGTGGCGAGGACCAGCTGGTGATGCAAGCGGTAGCTCAGGCTATCCGCAACACCAGCGAGGACGAGCACATCACGGTATCTGAGGTCATCGAGCAGTTCAACTATCCCGTTTGGGATGGCGAACCATCTGATGCAGCCAAGGATGCTGTGGGGAAAATCACGGAGAATGGTCGTTCCGCAGTGGATGCTCGCATCCACTACTGGTACAACCCATGTGTCCAGGATGGCGACTGGTTCGAAAGCAGCCGCCAATTCATCTGCCAAATCGGAAACGTTCGTTTCTTTGAGTGACAGATGAACCGGAAATCAGAGGACGACGCGCACTGGCTATGCGTGTCGTCCTCTTGATTTTCAAAAAATAAAAAAGAAAGGGAGTAATTATTATGACAATCGACGACTACCTTCGCGGCAAAGTTCCTCGCACCAAAAGCATTGTCGCAGCCATCAACGAGCTGACTTCACACTGCCAAAACGTCGGATTGATGACGACAGCGTTTGCCACAGAACTGGGTATGCCCCAGGATGAAGCAAACCATCTGGGCGTCTGTGCTGTATTCCACGATGTTGGAAAGCTGCTTGTCCCCGTTGAAATCCTGCTGAAGCCGGGAAAACTAACGGCACAGGAATATTCCATCATCAAGGACCATCCGCTGACCGGCGCAAGAATTCTGCTCAACATCTTTGACGATGCGATGGTCAGCAGGATTGCCCTCCAGCACCATGAGCGGTATAATCATCACGGTTACCCGCTGCAGCTGCATGCGGCGCCTGTTGATACACAAATCGTTGCCGCCTGTGACTGCCTTGAGGCGTTGACTGCCCACCGCGCTTATAAGGATGCGATGGACTTCGCAACTGCCTACAACATGGTCTCACGTGAGGCTTGTGGGACATTCCACCCGGAAGTGATGGCTGGACTGTGCAAAGACGCTGTCTATTGCAGACTGGAAGCTATCTACGAAAGGCTTGAGCGCCCTTCGAGAGCATGGCTCAACGCCTTGGACACCCGTACAAACGAATTTATCAAGATGTTTATGAACGAGGAGGAATAATCATGTATGGATACGCTGTAGCATCCATTGTCGGTAGAATCACCGGCCCTGCAAGACACGGCGTCACTAACGGCCGCGCTTATGCTTTTTTTGATGTTGCCATCAATAAGCGGAAATACACAGACCAGAACGGTAATGAGGTAGAACCCAAGCCGGAATACCTCAACATGGTCGCGTGGGGTACGAATGCTGAAATCATCGCGGCTCAAGCCGAAAAAGGCAAAGTCTTCATCGGCATGTGTAACCTTCGTCCGCAAGAGGAAACGACCAGCGTTGGAGAAGATGGTACGCTGAACGTATACAGAAATAACGTTCAGTTTGAACTTATCGGCGGGCAGTACGACATTGTCTCTGTGGATGATGCCGTTTTTGGACAGGTAGATGTTTCGATTTCCGGCCGGCTCACAAAGGATATTACTTGTGGCAAAACTGCTGCCGGTCGTCCATATGCTTTCTTTACGGTCGCTGTAAATAAGCGCAAGCGTACTGATGCGAACGGCAATAAGGTTGAGGTTGCGCCGGATTACTTCAAAATGGTCGCATGGGGACCGACGGCCAGCATCGTTGAAAAACGAGCACAGCCGGGGATTATTTTCTCATGCCAAAGTGAGGCAAAAACCATGGCGCCGCAAAAAGCAAACAAGGATGGCAAGCCTGCCATCTACAAGAAGGAAATGCAGTTCGTCGTCGATTCATCTCTCTTCCATTTCATGAAACCGAAGTCTGATGAAGCTTCTGCTGCATCCGCACCGCAAGTTGCTGCAAAACAGCAGGAACCTGCGTATTCCGCTCCTATGACGGACCCGGAAGCAGACTTCGATGATGATTTTGTCGATGTAGAGTCTGCCGATGGCACTCCTACGATGATGCCTGTACAGGGAGAATCTTCTGCGGGAGTTCCTGCTGCCCAAGAAGAACGCACATATGAAGAAGGGGAGACACCGTTCTTGCCTTTCTAATATTTCCCATGAAAAAGGTCGCCTTATGGCGGCCTTTTTCTTTTTTTCGTGGGGAAGTATATACCCGATGAGGGATATTTCGTTCCACACACGGAATAGTCCTTGCAAAGATGGTTACTTTGTGCTATATTTTGGACAGAGAAGAAAGATTTGTGAATATTTGCTGGTGTAGCTCAGCTGGTAGAGCAGCTGATTTGTAATCAGCAGGTCGGGGGTTCGAATCCGTCCACCAGCTCCAGCCAAAGGTTGGCACCTCAAAGCGAACTGCATAAAAGATGGGGAAATGCGAGCATATTGCTCATATTTTCCCATCTTTTATTGTCAGCATCTATTGTACGCAGCCTAAGGCCCATATTTGCAATTTAATGCTTTTCTCTTGATTATTCATTCCATAGATGGTACGATGTATTCATATATTGGATTAAATTTCAACTAAATATTATTCCCGTTTTGAGAAATACTATATCTAATGCACCACGGACAAATACATTCATGCGTCAAAAATCGGGCAATATGAGTGGCGGCTAAGACGTTATCAGGAGGCATTTATGGCTGAGAACCAAACAACAAGAGAAAAGACTGACGGAAGAGGAAAAAAACGCGCCGGGTTGGAAGGGAAACCCGTCATCAGCGTAGCGGAAGCTGCCGAGAAATGGGGAATCTCTGTGCGCCGGGCTAATCAGCTTTGCCAAGACGGTAGGGTAATAGGTGCCTTCAAATTGACTCCACGTCTGTGGGTTATCCCCGCAGATGCTCCAAAGCCGGATGATAACCGTATTTCAACAAAACGAAAACCCCGAAACCATCCCATAAAGGCGGAGGAATCTGTTGATGAGAAATAAGGATGATGACATTAAAAACGAGGGATGGAAAATAGCCGCGATAAAGAAAACCGGCGAATTGATTCCATACCAACCGCTGAAGAAGCAGGCAAGACCAAGAAGGTCTGTTGTTGTTGCGTCATTTCTCTCTGAAGACGACATGCTGCAGTATATGCAAATGAAGAAGATGGGGGTGGAAGCCGACGGTATCGCGTATATCGCCAAGGAGCATGAATACCTGGCTTTCCCTAATGAGCGTCTGTCTAAAGCGCTGGATGACCTCGCTGAAAAGGTTGAACAAGTAAAAAAAGATTCTTCCAGAGAGTGTTTTGGGAATTGCCAGAGTTTAGAACACAGGAAAGCGTGCTCCATTTGCTTTCGCGATTTGCATGAAACTTGGGAGCTATGCGCAACAATCAAAGCAATCCAAAGCGTATGTTCAGGAAATCAAGAAAAAAGTTTAGACGGCGCAAAATAAGAGCAGGAAAAGTTCGTTTTTTACATAGAAGTTGTAAAATAAGGAGTCGCTGTGAGCGATTCCTTATTTTTTTATAAAATCCGTCAAAATTGCACCGTGATTTTGCGGTAAAAAGAGCGTTTAATCCCCGTAAATAGGACGTTTTTATGTATTCTCATCTATTGACAATTGTTCCATATATGGTATGATACGAACATCCAGAAGAGGAGAAAAATGCTATGGCTGAAAAGAATTACGGAGAACTTTGCAAAGAGTGCGGAGAATATCATACCAAACATCCAAGTGGCATTTGCAGCCGTTGCCGTAAGTTGAAAGGCTCGAAGCCCTGTATTGTCTGCGGCACCCACAAAACAGTTGCTCCTGATGGGCTTTGCAGCGCCTGCCGTATCAAGACACTACGGAAGAAGAATGGCGGCGTGTCCATCGAAAAGGCGATTGAAGACACCGAACTTCTGTTGGCTATGCTAAAGAACCGAGCCAATGGTATGTCCTATGCGCAGATTTCCGAAGTTCTTGGCGTTCCTCGCTCAACAGTCTATTTCTGGATTATGAGAGCACTGACGGTTGACACAAAAGATGCCAAAGTAGAGAACATTCCGGAAGACGGAGCATACGATAAGCTGTTCTTCAAGAAAGTCACGTTCCCGCCAACAACCGCTGCGGCTTGCGATGAGGCAAAGAAGAAAGCAGAGAAGAAAGATTTAGCCCCAGAAAAACAATAAATCCACAATCCACAAGCCCACCACCAGCTATGGCTTGACATTGTCCAAGCTGTGAAGTAAAATAGCAATGTAAATGTCTCTCTGATGCTTGCTCAGCAAGTAAGTTTCTATCGATTTGTCTGCATCTGCGGATGCCAGCAAACCAAGTATCTATCATCTTTTTATAATCAAGCACTGTTTATCCTGTATAGGACAAACGGTGCTTTTTTATATACAATTTCGAAAGGAGAAATCAATATGAACATCAATGCAAACGCCAAGAAGTGCATCGCTGCATGCGAGAAGTCACTGAGGGAGAACGAGTACAACGTCAGAAAAATCAAGGGTATCGACTGTACCCATTCCGACGTGGAAACCGTCATCCTGTACGCGCAAACCATCCAGAGAAACGGCACTTATGAAGGAGAACTGATGCGGCCTCACGGGGCTGCGGAAGATGTCCTGAGAGCCTATAACCTCCTGCCGAATTGACAGGAGGGGGAAAAACAAACGAAAGGAGAGTAATCATGGTAATCCCCGAATATTACAAAGCATTTCGAGGAACGTCGCCACAGGAAGACTTCAAAGACATCATCTTTGATGCCATGCGCTATATGTATGTCCAACTGATGGCGGCATATGATGGCGAAAACACTGACCCTGTAGACCTGAGCAATCTGCCTGGCAGAGAGTTCGGGTTCGAACCTGTCGAAATCATCGGCGTCAGCGCGCCTCAGAGGAAAGTAGGGCGCAAAAGGGGAGCTGCACCGGAACCGACTGCGACAGTCTCTTACAAACGCATGCTTGGCCACAGCCGTTGGCAGGCAGTCTACCCCATATCTGAAAAGTCTGCCACTGACATCGCGGAATTCATGAACATGGAGGCCATCGATATAAACTCTCATGTATATGAGAAGATACCCAATATCGAGGATATGACATACGGCACTCTAAGATACGGCCTTAAGTCTGGCTCCAGCCACAGACTGCTTCCTTTGCTCTGCAGCAAAATGCTTGGAACCATATACTACATGAGATGGGACAGCTATGCGTATGCAATAGAGGACCATAGGAAAACCGCAGTCATTAGGGTAACTGGAATTCCATATGTGCGCTCTGGTTCCTCTATCATCGCAGTCAACTGGATTACCGGCGAAGTTCATGCTATTTACGACGCAGCTTATCACTACTACGCAGGAACGCATGAAGACTACTTTTGCTCTTGGGAGCTCTTGGATAACCCGGAACTAAAGGGCGATGAGAAAATGCGAACGGCAAGGCTTAAGGATGTTGAATTGCTCGATGAAGTCAAAATCAAGAAACTCGACAGCAAGAACATGGAGAAGGAACTCTGCACATACGGGAACCTTCTTTCACCGGTCGAAACCTTTGCCTTCATTGAAGATGTCTATGCATTGCCGCGACACGCACTGGAGAAAACGGCAATCGACCAGGAAGTACGCTTCTTCGAAAATCCCAGATATGACGAAGAATTCATCATGCCCGGCCTGTTCAATACTCTGATTTACACGAAGAACCTGTTTCAGTGTATACTCCAAACGTGGAATATGAATCGATGGTTGCTGCCGCTGATTCTTACGTCAATCAAACCCGGTGTCCCCATGAAGGAAGAATATAAGACCGTAGCTCAGTGGTTCGGACTCGCGAAACCTGATTTCAACGCGCTTATCCGCTATCCAAACGAGGCAAGATTCATCTTTTTCCTTTGCATGAATCAGTACGCACCAACAAGTATGAAGGTGTTCGAGAAGACCTACAGCAAAGTCATCGAACTCTCCATGGAGTGCGACGAAAACAAGACGAAGTCTCTGGGAACATATAGAGGGATTATTATCGATAACACGCAGAAACCCATTGCTATAAAAGGCAAACGCGGAAGGACACTCCTCGTCACGTACAAGCTGCCTTCGACGATGGCCTTCTACATGGGACACAGGCTGCATAAGTGCGGCTGGTCAATTAACCACTATTTTAAGTGGCTGATTGACGAATGCTATATCGCCGCACACATGGACCGTCCTGACATCACGCGAGACACGCATATCTGTGGATTGATTGAGCAATACACCGTCGACTACAACAGGATGGCAAAGGAAATTTCTCCCAAGGTGCCCTTTACTTTGCCACATAACGTATGTGTGTCCCACGACAACATGGTGACCAATTACAACAAAATCAAGGCTGAACACATTAGTTCTGTAAGCGCAGATGTAGACGTCGATATGGTCTATCACCTCGCATCCTGCTATCGCGGGGCAGACGCTGATGCTTTGGCTCCTATTGATGATGGGGGAGGGAAATGTACCGAGAAATTCATCGTCCTTGAGCCGAAAAAGCCTGAGGACATTTACGATGAAGGTATCGTCCTGAACCATTGTGTTGGTTCCTATTGCAAGGATATCATCAGAGCAAGAGGGTCCATGCGTATCTATTTCATGCGCACCAGACGTTTCCCAAACCACAACCTCGTTACGGTGCAGGTCAATCGACTTGCATCGACCGGTGATTACTATATCTCGGAAGCTGCTGGCAAAGGAAACCGGAAGCTCACAGAGCAGGAGGATGCTTACCTCAAGCGATGGATTGTCGCGTATAACCAGCGCATTAAGTACATCATGCATGAGAAGGAGGAACTGGAAAAACTCCCTGACAAGTTGGCTCCGATGTATTCGAGAGACATTCGCCGGTGGATAAAGAGCGCCGGTGGAAAGCTGCCATCCGCTGTTCCCGGAATGAAGCCCGAGAACGTAACCAATGCAGTTACCGCTTGTGTCGAAGACAAGGAGTCTATCTTCGCTAAGGAGAACTATGAAACACCAGGCGACCGCGCCTATGCCATTCAAACCCAGAGCGCCTATATCTTCGGCAAAGATGGGTTAGTGGATATCGACTTGGCACGTAAAGTCATCCGGTCCCTGGGAAAGGCCGTTTAATCTAATTCCCAACTCAAAAGCGCCAGACAATCGTCTGGCGCTTTTTTCTTTGCCCGAAAAGGCTTCCAATACCCAAAACCTCAAGAGAGAAGCAGCATATTCCAGCCCCGATGCGAGTTGCAAATTCATTCCATATGTGGTATGATTCGCTCATATATTGGACAATTTGAGGTGTGCAAGCATGGCTTCACGAGCAAAATTCAATTTGCCGCCAAACTGGAAAATCAATGCTATTTCATGGGCTGCCGGGAAGGTTGGGCAGAATTATGGCACGTTCGCTGCCAGCATACAGGGCAATGAAGGAAAACGAGAAGAAATCGAGGAAGCGTACAAGCAGGAACTGTTGCGGCGTTACACCGAGGAACAGAAGATACTCAATGCCGCAAAAAGTCTCAGTTCCAGACAGAAACGAAACCGCAAAAGCGAAGGAGACGAAATTCGATATGCGTAACAAGAAAATGCTTTTGGCCATTCTCGGCGGCATCATGCTGCTATCACTGACTGCCTGCGGACATGACAATAACCAGCAGGGAAGCATGGCCTCGGATGAACAGCCGAGCAACACCGTTGAGGACACCACGAACGATAGCACTACAGGAAACACGACTCCCGATGAGGTAGACGTCTATCTGGAAGACAACGCCAACATCATCGGCTCTGATTTGCGGGCCAAAATTGACCTTTACAATGCGAACTGGAAGAACATCACCGGTGAGGTCGTGGCTCTGACCATCGTGGATACTCCTTCAACATCCATTGACGCGGAAGCAACTCGCGTCAAAGAGAACCTCGGCCTCAGTGATAAGGATTCCGTTCTCTGCGTAACGACATCCGGCGACAGCTTCCTTTCCATTGGCTCCGAATCGAAGCTGAACGAAGCCGGCATCACCCTTAATCTGGACAACAGCCTTCCTCTGGCAGATGCCATTGCATCAAAGTACGAGGAAATGAACACGTTCTACATGAATAGCGAGGCATCATCCAATGAAGCAACGGGCTCCAGCGGCACTTCGAGCACATCTACAGATTGGAGTACCGATGCCAAGAATATCTATAACAATTTCGAGGACGTCGCGGCCAAGAACGGACTGATTGCTATTGACGTTTCTGACCTCAACCAAGAGGTATATCCCGGAGCATCTGTCTGGCAGGCATCCAATGGTACGATTTCCTTCCTGATGGTATCCGGCGAAGACGATGCCTCCGATTATTTCTGGTATTACTACTACGATATGCTCATCAACGGCGCCGCGAAGGGGACCTTCACACAGAAGTATGTACCTTCTGACTTGAGCCAGCCTCGCAGCGTCAGCGGCACATTGGACGAAGACAGCGTAGAACCGAGCACAACAACAGAGACCCCTCAGGTCTACTTTCGTTGCGACAAAGTCGGCAACGTGGCTATCTGCGGTTCTTCCGCCAGCGCGGATGATGCATCCACTATTGACGATATTTTCTCCCAGCTTGGCGTACCCGAGAACAACAACATCGTATATTGAAGCAGACGGGAAGGAGAGGACGGTAAATGTCAGGTAGACCGATATTCTACTGCATTCGGACAGACCACGGCGCCGCGCCGGTCGTTGAAGAACTCAGACCGGTCGCAATGTCAGGGAAGAAGGTGTCCCTCAAAATCAACGAGGCCATCGTTGATATCGAGCCCAGCGATATGTATAAGCGCCCGGCAGACGTCGCCAATGGCTATATGGTCGGTATTAACGCTGAGAAACTCACCACCTTTTGGAACAAGGCGGTAAAGCGGCAGGCTATCCAATCGCTGAACGCACTGAACAAATTCCTCATCATCAAGGAAGAGCCGGCGGCGGAAGGCGCGAGTGAAAAGCCTTCCGCCACGGTGAAAGATTCAGAACTGAAAGGAACAGAGCCGCGTTCCTCGCTTTCAAACCACCAAAATTCAGAACTGAATGATAGCAAGGATAATAAAGACAAACCTACGCTCAGTTCTAAAGAACTTGCTCGAAAGAATGAGAACAAGCAGAGGGAAGAGATGCCTGACCCGAAAACAGATACAAAGCCATCTCTTTCTGAGGAAGAATCTCCTTCTGACAGTCCATCTCCGTTGGATAAGCCATCTACGGCAGAATGCGCATCTTCTTCGGCCGTTCCATCCCCATCAGAAGCTACCGTTCCGGCAGGCTTCTCCATTCTGGAAGATACCCCCTCTATCCCTGCGCAGTCCAGCCATGCGTCTCAGGAGCCTACCTCAAATGCAATGCCCGCATCTGCAGAAAGCCTGTCCTCGGAGCAGCCAACAACCGCTCCGTCCAGCCCTGCAACAGAAGACCTATTTGCACGTGCCATTGACCTTGATATAGAGTTTATTGAAATACTTCTTATGAAGTGGGTATCGAAGGCTTTCCCTGTAGACAGTCATGTTTACTGCAACATCGTCAGCGGGACCTATGGACAAAGCAGTTGGTCCATCGTTTTGAACGGACTAACAAAGGAAGACAGGGCGACTATGGAGGCATTCCTTGAGAGGTACGATGATAAGCATGAAATCGACCTTTCAAACGAATGGGATGAAAACGCTCCTGACGCTGATAATTGGAGTATCGTGCTTACGACAAATATCTGCAACCGCTTGGCAGGTGCAGAAATCCTCCCGGCGCTTGACCCTCCGTTTTGCTATGGGGTAGATTACGCCATTTACACAGGGGACAGGGTCACGTTTATATCTCCCCGTCCCGAGAACTGACAACCCCATTGCGCCGCGCTCCTTACGTGGTGCGTGAGTTGTAGCTAAGTGGTGGACATGGGCATTATATCAGCGGCGGGTCGCACCCATCACGAGGTGCGTGAGTTGTAGCGTAATTGTCTCTCTTTGCCGCCACGGTGTGGGCCGTCGCTCCCTACAGGGAAACGTGAGTTGCCGTAGCAAGTACGTTGCGGAATACCGAGGCATTGCATTGTCGTATCCGCTTTTGGATGCGTGAGTTTAAGCTCTGTACCCGGCGCGTGGAAAACGAGCGAGAGGGCGCCTTTCCGGCATACGGTCGTGAGGTGCCCTCCCCGGAGCAAAGGGAAT
>ENA-OYXX01000464-OYXX01000464.1-human-gut-metagenome-genome-assembly--contig:-NODE-464-length-18694-cov-9.527603_pt1 | contig 18694 bp, 9 predicted proteins | sample MGYA00243976_ERZ653434 | MGnify/ENA primary metagenome ERZ653434 (study PRJEB26926, sample SAMN06165112) | human gut metagenome | biome: ENVO:00009003; feature: ENVO:2100002; material: ENVO:00002003...
CGAGATCTAGTACGGTCTCGTGGGCTCGGAGATGTGTATAAGAGACAGAACTATATCTTGCAAACATCAACGTCACATCGTCCTGTAATTGTATAGTCTCCGATTTCGGACTCATTATTTTTTCTATATAATAGAAAACGCCCTTGATATTTTCCGTTCTTTGAATTGAAACTTTCAAATTCGAGGACTCCTTGTAGAGAGACATAACAATCCTTCCATTCGCCATCCTTATCTTTATCCTTCAGGAAAAAGATTCCCAAAGGTAAGGAATCTGGGGCTTTTTCTCTTTGATCGTATAAATAATTATTGAAGTTATCAGCGGCTCGCCTGTCCGTCTCAAATTCCTGATGATATTCAATCCTGTATTCTTTGTTCAACAATGGGAATGTTTCATTTTTAGAGAATGCTATGCCGCCAAACAAATAACAATAATCATTCGGGTTATCATCATTTGTTAACTTAAACTGCAGATATGCAATCGTATCACGTGTAACAAAACAACGCTGCTTCAATGCAAATGGTAATCCAGAGTAGATTCCTAACGATTCGCGGACCGTCGGGGCATCTTTATGTGTAACTCCGTTTATTGCGGCTTCACAAAAAAGGAGTTTAGACTCCAGAATGTCATGCTTCTGACAGCTTCCCAATAGTATCTGAAGCAACAACATAATACTAAAAGACTTCTTCATAAATAAACTATTTTAATGTGACCGTAAAAGGTAAAAACTGTATAATTTTATTTTCAGGATTTAATAATGCTATTGTATAAATATTAGTTTGTCCTACATCTGAATTATTTATAACATAATTCAATTCTTCTTGTGGTAAAATTGCCTTGACGGGAATTTCCCCACGTGTTACAAGAACATTGTATTGATTAGCAAAAGGGCTAAAAACAACAGCTTTAGTGGAAGTCCAAATATCGCTTTGATAATTTGACGGTAAATTACTATCGCGAGTTAAATAAACTTTACCGTTTTTATAAGAATAAGCCGATCCGTCTTCTTTGTATATATTCTTATTTGCATCCACTTTCAAATGATTGTTTGTCGCCAAAAAGACATCGTGTGCGCTTATTTTTACAGACTGAGCTGTACTTTCGTTTCCATTACTGTCACTTACTTTAAAAAACACAACGGCATCTTTATCTTCCAATGGAACAAATATTGATGAGCTATTTGTTGCTTTCCATTCAATTGGTTTATTGGGGAATTTCACTCCCCATTGAAATTGAACTATTCTATTTACGGTTTGCAAATGAGATTGAAATCCACCATCGATACATGTTGCGTCAATTTTAAAACCGTCGGGGGCATGTTTTGCGGATAATAAATATCGTGGTAGTCCAATAATTATATTTTTACTATAGCTTATTCCATTACAAATGGCTGATATTTGAATTACCCCATTTCCTTTTACTGTCAAAATGCCTTGTTGGTCAATTGTTGCAATAGAAGTATTTGAACTGCTCCATTTAATGGAAGAGGCAGATTTTGTTAACGAATACTTCGCTCCTGTATATCCTGATAATGGACCATTAATAGAAGTTTTTAAATGTGCCTCTATCCAATCTTGCGCTTCAAGTGAAAAAAAGGAATGACCTTGCCTTGTTGGATTACTTTCAAGATAATAATTCTGTCCAAAAGAAGAAGACGTTGCTGTTGGTCTTGTCGTAAATACAGAAGGTGAATTGTTAATCCCGTCTCCACATGCTAATGCACTTGAGGATGGTATAAAAGGTATTATTGGATTAATATCCGTATTATAATCATAATCGAAAATAATAGGGAGACTTTTATTATCGCTTTCTGAAAAATGAGGGATAGCATCATAAATAGATGAAGGATATTTATCAAACAAACAAGAGCCACTATGGTATCCGCTAAAGGAAAACACAGTCCTTGAAATAGGTACAACCCATAAGAAATCTTTTTTGTAACCAAGTTCAATATGAGTTACTCTTTGGCCGACAGAGGTTGCCGGTACACACAGGAATTCACCTTTTATTGAGTCCTTTCCTGGTAAAAAACACAATAGACCAGCAATAACATCTTGAAAACCAATACCAATGACTAATGATATGACAGAAGCAAAAGCGGGATAACAATAATTTCCAAGACTTGTTCCTGCAGAAAAGTTGCAGTTGATGTAGCTGTCAGGAATTTCTATTGAACGGTAATCACTATTTGCAATCCCTAACATTTGGAAATTTTTTCCAGTATCTCCTTGTGGAAATCCTAACTGCTCAAGTTCTTGTTGCCAGCGTATATGTTCTGCGTTGTTAGGATGCCCCGCTGGATCAACATAGTCGACAAGCATTTGTTGGGCTGCGGTAGAATATGCAAATCGTTCTCCTAATGATATAAGTGCTTTAACATTAGTGTGTTTCTCGGCAAGAGCGGAAATAATATCTTTGTCGTTAAAAAATTTTTGTATTCCATAGAATCCATATAATAAGCCCTGAGGAATATTCGCCCCCAGATGTGGTGAATCATAACTGACATAAGTACCTACACCATGAGGTATGTTTTTGTTTTCCATGCTTTTGAGTGCATATCGTGCAATAAGTCCTCCCATGCTGTGACCTACTAAAAGTATGGGCTCGGTACTTTCGTCTGACATTGTTCTTATTTTCTTTAATACTTCGATAAGAGTATTTGCATTTGCCTGGATATATTCACCTGGCGAAACCCAATCTACATATATATAGTCATAGCCATTTCTTTCTATGAAATATTTCCATTTTTCATATACAATATCATCATACATGCTGCCTCTTCCATTAGGATCAAGTTCTCTTGGATCAAATCCTTCCACGAAAATAAAAGGTTTTCTTATTTTACCACTGTTATTGTTTAATGATCTTTTTATTGTAACATCCGCATAAGTAGTCACTCCATTATAAGAACCAGACCATGTATATATATTGCTGCCTGAACGTGTTTGTAGAGAGGGGTTATTAGAAACAGTAATAGAAGTATGTGTCAAATAAACTTTTCTCTTATTATCTGTAACTTTAATTTTGACAATATGGACACCGTTATTTAAATATGCACTAATATCATTATCAATGACACTCTCATAACCTTTTCCATAATCTATTTCAACATTAACAATGCCTATATTGGTTAGTAAAAATAGCTTGGGAAGAGAAAAAACAACAGTATTTGTTGTTTTTTTATTGTCTAAAACACAGCCTGCACACACTTTTCGCAGTTGGAATGCACTTTTTGAATTACAATAAACCTGCCCCTGTTTATATGAAATCAAATTATCAGTTAAAGCATTAGCTTTGATTTGTGCGTATTCATATAGTGCAACGCTTAATCTTACAGTGGAATGTTCAGATGAAATAGATTTGGATTTATCAATTCCCGTTTCAAACACCTTAAATGGATTGCCCAACAAAGAGGCAGATTTTAAAGTATTCAAGATTTTTGCGTATGACGATACATCACAAAGATTATTTGCATTCAATCCCTTGTCTCCATCATATTTATCCAAATTCTCATATTCTATTGCGTAATCTCTCAACAATCCAGTAGGAACTGAACTTTTGTTGATTTTTGCAAACATGTAATTGAGATCTGAACGTAATTCTTTCATTGAAGAATTGGCGCTGTTTTCGGAATAACCTTTAATTGGCACAATTGTGACCAATAAAAACATTAAAATTCTTTTTAGTAAGAATTTTGAAAATCTGGTTATATAAATCATTTCTTTCATAATTGTATGATTAATTTTTTACAACTCTATCTCTGCCCAAAAACAGTAGTCACCGGTAAGAAACTGAATAATACACTCACCGCTGATATAATCTGGCAACTCGTATTGCGCGGCATCAGCAGGGACTACGGATGTGAACACCACTTCACCGTCCTGCACTATATTAATAATGTACTCGGGATGGTGAGGCTGGAAAAATAGGGTGGTGCCATCCAAACCAATTTCAGGCATACGCATGGGAGCCTTGCCTCTATCTGGGTGGATAGACTTTTTGTCCATTCTCTCACATCTAAGACTAAGAAATGGAATATTCTTAGCTGTAACCGGTGTCTGTCCTAATAGAAATAAGACAGAACAAATAATGAATATCTTTCTCATAAAATTAAAATAAAAAATAAAATTCGGGTACAAAGGTATAGCTTTACATCCGAATAACAAAAGGAATTCACCAATAAGAATTAACCAAGAATTAACTAAATTGCTACATGTTGACTATCAGCATTTTATATTGTTTAACCAAAATTTAACTACAGCATACCCATAATTCTTTTATCAAATTCTTTCGCCGTTCCTGTAACGTTAAATAAGAAAAGGAGCATTTCTGAACGTATTTTTGAAATATATGCGGGGGTGACACCAAGCATATAGGATATCACCTTTGGCTTTACAAACATACGCAACAGCATACATGTATAAAATTCTTTTTCATTTAAGCTCTTTGACGAGATAAATTCATAAAATCCGGGATAAACTTCAGCAGCCATAGTCTTTAATTCCTGCCACTGATTGTCATCTGGAGCTTGACCCTTTGATGACAACTCATGTAATGTAGGATAAAAGTTATGCCGTTTCAAATTCTCATTAGCCAAATCAATTTCATGCTTTTCCTGTTTATATTTAACTTGCAAATCCGTCTTTAATTTTGTGATTATGCTTTCTTTCTCAGTTATCATCCGATGCAGTTCTTCTATATTGTGATTCAATATGTCCATGCCGGATTTTGCTTGCTGTAATGCCAAGGCATTGTCCTCTGATGTTTGTGTACTTGCCAAATATTTCGATCTTTCATTAGCAAGCAACTTGTCAAGATCTGATTTTTGGCTTGCCAGCTTTGTAACTTCTGACTGCAAATAGGCAATGTCTGTCACACTTTTATGATATTTACGGGACATTTCCCTGCGCTTCTGTCTTGTATTTCTGACATTGTATATTCCAGCCAGCATCATAATTAAAAGAAAGCATGCCAGCCATCTGACTTTATTACGTTCTGCCACATTCTTTTCTTTTTCCTTTTGCGCTATCTCCTGATTATGTATATAGTTGTATAATCCATGAATATTTGCAACTTCCTTTGTTGCCATACGGGCATATACGGAATCATTCATCTCATAGCTGTACAGCGCATATTTGACAGCAGAGTCAGGACGGTTTGTCTGCTGAAACAATTGCGCAAGTCCATGTGCCCCCATATTCTGATTGTTGAAATCCTTTCCGTCACGCAATTCTTTGCGGAAATAATATTCAGCGGAGTCGCATTTATTGATGAGCATGTAATATTTGCCTTTTGAATAATAGTATACCTCACGTCCACATTCTATATTACCGTTAGTGTCAAAAAATCCAGATTCTGTATCATATATATTAATATACCTTTTTGCTTTTGTTATGTCACCTTTATCTAATAATAAATCTATGGAAGCTCCCAACATTGAAGCTGCAATGTCTGGGTGTCTATATTTCCTAAAAAGCATGGAAAGTTTCTCGCATAGGAATATTGCGGAATCGGGCTTATGCCATTCATCGTAAATATGAATTTTTTCCGCCATATTAAGCAGGGCATTGACTGTATCTCCTGCCATATAGGCATATTTAATGGCTTTTCCCGTACATTCCAAATTGTGATGAAGCAGGTTTTGTTGCCAAAATATATTCCCCATCTGCCCATACACCCTGCTCAGTTGCCAATAATCGCAGTCTGCATCCGTGGTGTCAGCCATTGTCACAGCATCTTGAAAGCATTTCAGCGCCATGGGCGACTCACCCGTGTCATAGTATGCACGTCCGAGCAGATAATGGGCAAGCATCTTTTCATTCGGTGTTCCGTGGTCGTCGAAATAATCGGCAAGCTGCTGTGTCCCGTCAGTAGTACGGAACAGTGTGTCGAGCTTGTTGAGCGCATTGGTGCGGTGAAGGCTGCACTGCATTCGGAAATGTCGCCCGAACTGCTGCTCATGCTCCTTGAGGCTGTCGAGAATGTGCAGTGTCGAGTCGGGAGCGTCATTCATTACTGACACCGCGCGCTGCAGTGCCATGCGGCTCTCACGTGACTCTGAACATGACAGAATCACGCAAATAAATATGATGTATATAAACAGTTTCATAACATTCTTTTTGAATTACGACTGCAAAGTTACGAAAAAAAACGAAGAGTGAAGAATGAAGAATTGAAAAATCGATGAAATCAATGAAGAATTTTGAGTTACGAAACAAAGTTCGACGAAGTTAATCGGCGTGTTGAAAGGAGCAGATAATATTTCCGTGTAAACATAATTCTGAAAAATTCCTGCATAATTTTTTTGCGAAATAGAAGAGCATGAAAGCAATAAACGGCGTCTTTTAACTTAACAAATGTAAAAGCGGACAGACGGTAAAATTGCTTTTTCAGAAACTGTTAACAATTTCTGTTGGAATTGTTAAGCATTTCCGTCGCAACTGTTAAGCTTTCCGGAAGAAACTGTTAACAATTCCGGAGGAAATTATTAACAATTACAAAAACAGCTGTTAAGGTTAAATTTACTTTGTATTATAACATTCTGATTTATATATATTTATGAGATTTTACAATACTCGCGTATTTGAGAGTAAAATTACAGTTGGTGAATTCTACGCGATTCTCAGAGAGGACTTTGTCATATTTTTTCATTTCGCATCACTATAATCCTTGTGCCTGTCATAACGTGGCATGCGCACGATGACAAAAAACAGAATTTACAGCGAATGTGATAAAACATGGAAAAAAATTTGCGGATGTTAGAAAAAAGCAGTACATTTGTAGCCCAAACAGACAAGGAACCTAAAAAACCGAACAAGAGAACATATATGTGCAACAAATATATAGGATTTGTCGTGGCATTTTGCGGGATTCTGCTTACACTTCCAATAAAAGCCATGAACGGCATAATGTACGACTACCAGTTTTTGGCAAGCAGCAGAATAAACACTATTTGTCAAGACAAACATGGCTTTATCTGGATTTCCACCAACTTCGGGCTAAGCAAGTTCGACGGTTATAACTTTTTCAACTATTATCACAGCAGCAAGGACACAACAACAATAGTAGACAACGCCATCACGGTGCTGGAATGTGCAAGAGACGGCGAAATGTTTATCGGCACCAACAAAGGACTGATGCAATATGACTATGCCACAGACCGTTTTCTCAACTACCGTTTCCCCGAACCCATACAGCCGCGTATAAGCTCTCTGACAGAAACAGCCAACAGCAATCTGTATGTTTCCACTGCCGGACACGGCATATATATATTTGATAAAGCCACCCATTCGCTGCATCACGAGGAAAGTTTTGAGCGTATGACGGGCAACCGTTACATGATAATACTGCTGCATGAGCACGACGGGCATATATGGCTGAAGACCAGTGACAACCGTTTTTTCCGATGCACCGTTAACCGCAACAGATGCGTCAAGGCACAGCAGATAGACTGCAATGAAGAGATTGTGGCAATGGCAGACCGGGGCAACGGCAAGGTGCTTGCCTTTACGGGGCGGCAGATATTTCAGTTCGATACTGCAACAGGGAGAATACAACCATCCAAATATATTCTGCCGGAAGAACTGCGGATAGCCTCAGCCCATGTATTGCCCGACGGCACTATATATATAGGTACGCAGGCACATGGAATATACGCAATATCCCAAGGGCAGACGACAGCCCATAAGGAACCTCTCTACAACAGCCACAATCTGATGGACGACATGTACATCAACAACATAATGCGTGACAAAGACGGCAATATATGGGCAACAAGTCCCAACCACGGTGTTTTTCTCAGCTCAAACACCAATCAGATATTCCGCATGCTTAACCTGACACTCAATGACAAGCCGCTGTACAACAATGTAGTATCGATAGCTCCGGCACCCGGCGGCGGTATGATTGCAGTGGTGACAAACAAAGGCGTTTTCCATGTGGACAATAATGGAAAAATCAGCCTGTGTACAGGTGCGCCACAAGGCAGCAATGTAATTTTCCGCGACCGTCAGGGAACTTACTGGATAGGTGCCGAGTCTGCCATTTACACCTATAATCCCATCACCGACACAAGCACAATGGTGGAAGATGCCCGCGGAGGCAGCATCACAAGCATAGCCGAGGACCATGCCGGCAACATTTACTACAATATGATTGGCAACGGATTTGCCATACTCAATAAGGCAACAGGACAACGACGGCATTACAGCACCCGCAAAAAACCTAAAAACAAGGGTGCAAAGTTTGGCAACAACTGGGTGGGACAGATGTATTGCGCCCACGACGGTGTGATGTGGATAACCACATCGAGCGGAATATGGCGCTACAATCCTGTGAAAGACCTGTTTATAGACCACGGCACCGGCGACGGCATGATGAGGGAATTTTGCATAAACAGCATTTGCGAGACACCCGGCAACGAAATGATTGTAGGCACATCGAGCGGTTTATATCTCTGCCGCGCCGACGGACATTTCAGCTGGCTTCCGGGCTGTGAACTCTTAGAGGACATGCAGATAGCAAGCATTGTAGGCGACAAGGAAGGAAACATGTGGATAAGCACCATGAAAGGCATCTGGCAGTATAACATCGGACAGCACAGGCTAATAAGCCGCCAAAACAGTAAAAGCATTACCGAGGACGAGTTTGTGGACAGGGCATTTTGCCTCACCGACGGCGACACCATCTGCTTCGGCTCCAACGGCAGCATTGTGGCTTTCAGCCCAAGGCAGGCAAGCACAAGAGTAAACCGCATAGGGAAAGTATACCTTACCCGCTTTGCCACAATCACAAAGACTGCCGACCCATTTGCTGACACATTCTCCATAGACTGGGACGACCGCCGTTTCACCATGGAATTCTCACTGCTCAATTATAAGGATGCAGCAGGCATCGCATACGAATACCGGAAAAACGGCGGCAAATGGCTGCCGTTTGAGAACGACGGCAATACCCTCACGTTTGTCAATCTGCCGTCGGGCACCTACAACTTCGAGATACGCGCCACAATCGGGGGGGGCAAATTCGTCAACAGTCAAGAAAATTACCGTAACGGTTAATCCACCGTGGTATGCCACACTCTTGGCAAAGATTATCTATACACTGACAGGACTGCTGCTGATATACATTATTATAATATATATGCACAGGAAACAGAAGGCTGCGTTTGAAGAAGAAAAAATGCAGCTGCTCATCAACGCCACCCACGACATACGCTCTCCGCTTACCATGATACTCGGTCCGATTGACAAACTGAAAGACCTGGTAGGCAAGACCAATGCCGACAATCAGCTGCGCGACTCCATGAACCATTATGTGGACATAATAAACCGCAATGCCGAGCGTCTGCAGCTGCTTATAAACCAAATCCTCGACATGCGCAAGATTGACAAGCACCAGATGAAGCTGAAATGCCGCGAAACGGACATGGCACAGTTTATACGCCAGATATGCAAGTCGTTTGAGTTTGCTGCCGAGCAGCGCGACATTGCCCTCCGCATTTACGGCTCTGGACAGCCCACGGTGTGGATTGACCGCGGCAACTTCGACAAGGTGATTACAAATATTCTGTCAAATGCCTTTAAATTCACGCTCGACGGTGGAGAGATAACCATTGAACTCAGTCACGACGACCGGGAAATGACCGTAAGAGTGACTGACACCGGAGTGGGCTTCGGCAAGGAAAAGAACTCACGCCTGTTCCAAAGGTTCTACCAAGGCAGCGAGTCATCACGGTTAGGCGCCACTGGAACAGGCATAGGACTTAACCTGGCGCTAAACATTGTAAAGCTGCACGGCGGAACAATATCTGCAGAAAACCGCTGTGACGGACAGACCGGCGCATGCATAATCATAAAATTACCACTGGGCAGCAAGCATCTGCCGCCTGAGTGCATACAAACTGTGCCCGCCGTGGAAAGCAACAGTCAGAAGGTGATTTACCAAAGAAACAGGATAATGATTGTGGACGACGACAGCGAACTGCTGTCTTACTTATCCAACGAGCTCAAGCCATGGTACCGCATTGACGCGTTCTCCAACGGCATCGACGCCTTTCAGGCACTTCTTTCACAAGACTACGCCCTGGTGGTAAGCGATGTGATGATGCCAGGCATGGACGGCATTGAACTGCTGAAACGGATAAAGCAAAATCCCAACACCAACCACATACCGGTGATACTGCTTTCCACAAAATCGGAAGTCACCGACCGCCTCACCGGCTTCAGGGGCGGTGCCGACGCGTATATAGCCAAGCCATTCAGCACCGACGAGCTTCACACCCGCATTGACAACATCATTGACAACCTGCACCGCATACAGTGCAAGTTCAGCGGCGTGCAGCAACAGCATGACAAGGTGGAAAACATAGATGTGGACGACAATAACAACCAGCTGATGAAGCGCATAATGAAGTCGGTGAATGCACATATTGCCGACACAGACTATTCGGTGGACATAATGGCACAGGAGGTGGGACTGAGCCGCGTGCAGCTGCACCGCAAGATGAAAGAAATCACCGGAGTGTCAACAGGCAAGTTCATACGCAACATAAGAATGGAGCAGGCAAGCAGGCTGATTCTTGAGAAAAAGAGCAACATTGCCCAAGTGTCATACAGCGTAGGGTTTGACGATCCCACTTATTTTTCCACTGTGTTCAAACAATATTACGGAGTGGCACCATCAGAATACGCAAAGAAGAAATAACCTCTGCCGGCATTTTTACAAAAAAATACCATTTTCTTTATTTTTTGTTTCAAAAACAGCCTTTGATTACATATATGAACTAAAATCAAAGGCTTTTGAAACGTTTTTCCCTTAACATAGTGTTACAAATCATTAATTTTGCAACAAAAATGTTACATGCACTGCATTTGTCTCCGCATGACACCCTAAAAAAATATAACCATTTATTAAATAAAACTATCGAACGTATGAAAAAGAATTTATTGTTTCTATTGATGTTTTTCCTCAGCGTCAGCGTTTGGGGACAAAACAGACAAGTGAAAGGTCAGGTGGTTTCGGCTGCCGACGGCGAGCCCATCATCGGCGCGTCAGTTGTTGAGAAAGGAACGAAAAACGGTATCGTTTCCGATCTTAACGGTGAGTTTACCATTACCGTCTCACCAAACGCCACCCTAAACATCTCGTATCTTGGATTCAAGTCGCAGACCGTAGCCGTCAACGGCAAGCAGTCAATCAAGGTTGAATTACAGGAAGACGGTCAGCTGTTGGACCAAGTAGTGGTGGTAGGTTATGGAACCATGAAGAAGAGCGACCTCACAGGTGCCGTGATGAGCGCCAACCTGAAGGACTTTGAGAAAGCCCCCAACACCAACATCCTGCAGACTCTGCAGGGAACAGTGCCGGGACTTAACATCGGTCAGGTGGCAAGCGCCGGCGATTCGCCGTCAATACAGATTCGAGGCAGGAACACCATCTCGGGAAGCACCGACGTGCTGATTGTGCTCGACGGTATCATCTACACCGGTTCAATGTCGTCAATCAATCCTGCCGACATAGAGCGCGTAGATGTTCTGAAAGATGCCAGCGCAACAGCCGTGTATGGCGCACAGGCTGCCAACGGCGTGCTGCTCATCACCACGAAGAAAGGCACACAGGGCAAGGCTAAAATCACCTTCACATCATCATACAGCTTCCAGAGCCCCACAAAGAACCTGAAGCCAATGAACCGTGCAGGCATGATAAACTGGATGAAGGACACACAGTGGAACACAGCCTACACCGAGGCTTCGGGCTATACCCAGGACAACCCCGACTTCAACCTGGCTGCAACCGCTCCCGATGCCTATATGCGCGATGAAAACGGCAATCTCATAAGCACCGACTATAACTGGTGGGATGAGTTTACGCGCAACGGCTATATCTTTGAAAACAAGCTGAGCATCACTGGCGGCAACGAGTCTGCCTCGTATCTTATCTCTGTGGGCAACACCGACCAGGAGAACATGCTGCTCAACGATGACTTCAAGCGCAACAGCATACGCGTGAACATTGACGTGCAGCCGCGCAAGTGGTGGAAGGCTGGCGTACAGGCTTTCGGCTCGTTTGTTAACAAGGACGGCGCTGAGACCTATCTGCCATTCCTCGTAACCTACAGTCCGTTTGCCTATCCTTTCGATGACAAGGGTGAGATTGTGCCTTATCCAATGGGCGGCGTAATGCGCGACAACCCGTTCATGGGTTCTGTTGCCGACGACGAAGACCGTCTCAACACTTTCTTTGCCAACCTCTACTCTGAATTCCAGTTGCCGCTGAAGGGACTCACCTACCGTTTCAACTTCGGTAACAACTACCGTGTATCCGAACATAACTATGCCAACAAGTACAGTTATTTCCCCATGGGACAGGCTTACAAGAACCACAGCTCTTACTATGACTACACATTTGACAATATTCTGAACTATCAGAACACATTTGGCAAACATGACATCGGTGCCACATTTGTATACGGTGCCAGCCGCCGCAAATACAGCTACACCGGTGCAGAGGCAAGAAACTTTGCACGTCTGATTCTCGGTTTCAACAGTCTGGAGCAAGGCAAGGACCAGTACACCACCTCCGATGCCTGGAAATCGTCACTGCTGTATCAGATGTTCCGTGTAAACTACAAATTCGACAACAAGTATCTGGTGACAGCCACCGTGCGCCGTGACGGTTTCTCAGGATTTGCTGCCAACAACAAGTTTGCAGTGTTCCCGTCAGTAGCCCTTGGCTGGGTGCTCTCTGAAGAGAAATTTTTCCAGGTGCCGTGGGTTGACCATCTGAAACTGCGTGCCGGCTACGGTGTTAGTGGAAACCAGACAGGAATGTATTCATCGCTGTCGCGCGTCAACTCACAAATAAGCTATGTGTTTGGCAACGGTGCCGCATCGGGCGTGCTCGGACAAGAGCTGGTGTCACTCGGCAACTCAGACCTCAAGTGGGAGAAGACGGCAGGATTCAACTTCGGACTTGACTTCTCACTCTTCGGCAACCGCCTCACCGGTACAGTGGAGGCATACCGCACCACCACCCGCGACCTGCTTTTCGACGTGGCAATACCTTCCACTACAGGTTTCACATCCATACGCTCAAATGTGGGTAAAATCCAGAACACAGGTATAGAGCTCACTCTTACCTCGCACAACATCAAGACCAAGGATTTTGAATGGACCTCAACCTTCAACATATCGCACAACAGCAATAAAATCAAGTCGCTCGTGGGCAAAGACAACGACGGCGACGGCGTAGAGGACGACATGACTGCCAGCAGCCTGTTTATAGGCGAATCGCTCTCTGCCATCTACGACTACAAGGTGGACGGCATCTATCAGGTGGGCGACGACATTCCTGAGGGATTCTATCCCGGCAACTATCGTGTAGTGGACACCAACGACGACGGCAAGATTACAGCCGACGACCGTACCGTAATAGGTAAGACCGACCCTGCTGTGCGCATGGGCTTACAAAATAAATTTACTTATAAGAATCTCACCCTGAGCTTCTTCCTCTACTCAATGCTGGGAGGCAAGGACGGTTTCATGGGACAGAACACCAATCAGGTACGTCCTGATGACAACGGCAAGCGTTATAATCACTTCACTGAAGAGGCCGATTTGTTCTGGTCACCCAAAAATCCTGGCGGTATCTACGACCGTGCCGCACAAGACGGTGCACTCGGTCAGTCGCCTCACCGCTACGAAAAGCGCGACTTCCTGCGCCTGCAAGACGTAACCCTATCCTACGACCTGCCACGCTCATGGATGAACAAGATAGGATTTGACGGCATAAGCGTTTACATGAACTGTAAAAACCTGCTCACCATCACAGGCTGGCACGGATGGGACCCGGAGCCAAACATGACCTGCAAGGACGGCAACAACCGCGACATCATAACGGGCAGCACCTATGCAAACCGTCCTGTAATGAAGAGCATAACATTTGGTGTTAATGTCAATTTCTAAAAACAGCCTACACCTTAATTATATATAAGTCATACAACGAATTTTTAAAACATAGACAATTATGATAAAAAAACATATAATCCATCTTATGATGGCAGCGGCAACCTTCACATCTGCGGCAATGCTGACAGGTTGCAATGAAGACAAGTTTTTGGAGGAAAAGCCTCTCGACTTCATGGGAGGTGACAACTCCTACACCACTGCCGCCGACTTCGATGCCGCTATAAACGGACTCTACAACCTGGTGCGCGCAGAATTCTATTGCGGCAGCTACGACCAGATGAACCAATACCTTGATCGTACCGACTTTGCCATACATGCTGACCCGCCATTGTCAAACCTGTCATCTATTTTGAATCCAACGGCAGCTACGCCAAAATGGCACTGGGAGAATCTCTATAAGCTGATAGCGCAGGCTAACACCGTGCTCACACGTGTGCCGGCATCGGGACTTACCGACAGCGACAAAAAGCTTTACGAGGCAAAGGGACGCCTGTTCCGCGCCATGGCTTACCGCACGCTGTGCTACTATTACGGTGGTGTTCCGCTGCAGCTGGAGGAAGTATCAGCTCCAAAGACCGACTATACCCGCGCCACAAAGGAGGAGACACTGGCACAGGCTATTGAGGATGCAAAGTTTGCCGCCGAGAACCTGCCCGACATAAAGGCTGTGAGCGATGGCGAGATAAGCGCACCCGCCGCGCAGGTGCTGCTTGCAGAGCTATATCTTGCCGCAGGCGACAACCAGAAAGCAGCAGACGAGGCAACAAAGGTGATAAACAATCCTGCACTGGCTCTCATGACCGACAGATTCGGCTCACGGGCAAATGAAGAGGGCGATGTGTACTGGGATCTCTTCCGCCGCGACAACCAGAACCGCGCAAGCGGCAACACCGAAGGTATATGGGTAATACAGATTGAGCCTAACGTGACGGGCGGACAGGGAAATACCGGCGATGCCTTCTGGGTGCAGGGCAATTTCTGGCAGGAGCGCTGGATTGCTCCACAGACGGGACTCTTCCGCTTTGAGAACAAAGCTACAGGACAATCATTAGCACCGTTCACATGGCCTGTAGGCGACTATACCGGCGGACGTGGCATCGGCAACTTCTATAACACACACCACTACTTCCTTGAAATTTGGGGCGGTGAGGGAAGTTACGACTACAATAATGACATACGCAACTCAAAGTACAACTATCCGCGTTCATTCAAGTTCAACAATCCTGCATTCGTTGCACAGTATGGTGAATTGTTCGGCGATGAGATTGACCTGATGGATCCCAATCTGCCCGAGGGATGGGATTTGCTGACAGGTGAGGACAAACCGGGCATCACATCGGCGCCAAATGCCATACCCAACCGTTATCTGTGCGCTTACCAGACTAAGTGTACATCGCCGTTCAACCACCCGGACGCCCAGTATCAGGACAAAAACACTTACCTGCTCACCGGTTCTGCAGGCAAGACCTATCAGGATCAGTATCTCTTCCGTCTGCCCGAGGCTTACCTGCTGCGCGCCGAGGCATACGTGAAACTGGGTCAAAAGGACAAGGCTGCCGCCGACATCAACGTAATACGCCGCCGTGCACATGCCTCCGATGCAAAGGCTGACGAAATGAACATGGACTACATCCTCGACGAGCGTCTGCGTGAATACGGTATTGAGGAGCAGCGACAGCTCACTCTCTCGCGCACAGGCATGATGGAGGAGCGCATCAGAAAGTATAATCCTTACTATACAGCCGCTCACGCTGCCGATGGCAAGGACTTCGACTCACACTTCACACTTATGCCTATCCCGCAATCGTTTATCGAGGCTAACACCGATGCCAAGATAGAGCAAAACCCGGGATATGAATAAAAAAAGATTTCAGCATGGATTAATATATAGTTGTAGTAAATTTAATTTAGGTTAAAAATCTTCTTTACGGCTCTTCCGCAATGTTTTCAGCTAATTTGCGGAAGAGCCATTTTTTCTGAATGCTGTGGGCGATACACCCGTTTTCTGACGGAACAAGCGTGCGAAATGATTGGGATAGACAAAGCCAAGCTGTTGGGCGATGTCGTTGATTGACAGCGAATGGTCAGCCAGCAGTGACTTGGCTCTTTCAAGCAGCTTGTTTTGCAGGAATATCTGCGGAGTGACTCCAATCTCACGCCTCACTATATCGCCAAAATAACTCGGGGTGAGGTGAAACTGCTCTGCACACCACGCCACGGTGGGAGGTCCCATGCGGCGCGCCATGTCACCATTGCCGCCCCAATAGCCGTCGAGCAGCGACTCAAGTCGGCGCATCAGGTCCGACGAGTGCATGGTGCCGGTATCAAACTGCCGCTCATAGAAGCGGCGGCAGAAGGTGAGCATCTGCCCTATGCCCAGGCGGAGCATGTGGCTCGTAAACTCGTCGTCGGGAGCCTGCAGCTCGGTGTTGATGTTGTTGAAACAGTTTATTATCACCCTGCGCTCGGTGTCGTAAAGCTCCAGAGCCTCCGCTACTTTATAGTCGAAGAAGTTAAACATGTAGAAGTCACGCCCCAGTCCCGTGCCGTTGAGCAGCTCGGGACGGAAGGCAAGCATCAGTCCGTGGGGCTTTACTCTTCCATCGAGGTTCATCGACACCACATCGCCGGGCTTCATTGTGAACATCGTGCCGGCACGATAGTGCATGCAAGTGTCGCGGAGCACAAGCTCGCCGAAGTCAACCTCCATCAGCACCACGCAGTACATTCCGAAATCGGTTGGGGCAAACAGCGAGAGGTCGGCATCCTGCAGGCGTCCCACGCTAACCAGCGGATGACAGCTCGGCTGATGGAAGTAATGGTTGAACTGGTCTATGTTTTCTACCTTTTTATACATTAGACTGTTTTAATTTTGGTACAAAAATACAATAATTATTGGTCTTTTCAGTAATTTTGGTAGATAATTTTGGTACAAAAATACCAAAACGATAAAAAAGGTAGATTTTACAATAATATATCTCCGTAATATTGTGAGGCTTTTAGTAATTTTGCAACAAAATAAACTTAAATACAAAACAAAATGGCTGTAAAATTCTACAAGAGTGAGAATCAGGTTCCACTCGAAATGCACAAAGTGCGAATGATTCAGAAGCTGTCGCTTCTGCCAGTTGAGGACCGTCTGAAGAAGATTCAGGAAGCAGGCAACAATACCTTCCTGCTGCAAAACAAGGACATATATCTGGATATGCTCACCGACTCGGGCGTGAACGGCATGTCCGACCTGCAGTTTGCATCGATGATGCACGCCGACGACTCCTACGCCGGCTCAGAGACGTTCAACCGTGTAAAGGCTGCGGTGAAGGAGGTGTTTGGCACCGACAACGTGCTGCCGGCACACCAGGGGCGAGCCTGCGAGAACATACTCGCCGAGGCATTCGTAAAGCCTGGCATGGTGGCGCTGATGAACTTCCACTTCACCACCACCAAGGCACACGTGACCCGTGTAGGCGGTTCGGTGGAGGAGCTAATCGACTCAAAGGGACTGCTGCCCCAGAGCGACGATCCGTTTAAGGGTAACTTCAACCTTGAGAACCTGCGCAACCGCATAACCGAAATTGGTCCTGAGAAGGTAGCGTTTGTGCGTGTGGAGTCGGGCACCAACCTCATTGGCGGTCAGCCCGTGTCGCTTGAGAACATGCTTGCCGTGACCGACATCTGCCACGACATGGGAGTGAAGTCAATTCTCGATGCCTCGCTGCTGCAAGATAACGTCTATTTCATGAAGACCCGCGAGGCGCGCTGCAAGTATATGGACACCAAGGACATCTATCATTTGCTTGCCGACCACTTCGACATCATATACTTCTCTGCCCGCAAGCTGGGCTTTGCCAAGGGTGGTATCATCACATCGAAAGACCCGAAATACACCCGCAGCATGATGGAGTTTATTCCGCTCTATGAGGGATTCCTCACCTATGGCGGTATCGACGTGCGCACCATGGAGGCAATGGCACAGGGACTCTACGAGTCACTCGACATGGAGTATATCAACCAGGGTCCTGAGTTCATCAACTATCTTGCAAAGGAGCTTACCGACTACGGAGTGCCCGTGATTCTGCCTGCCGGAGGCTTGGGATGCCACCTTGATGCGGGAGCCTTCTGTCCCGATGTGCCTCACGGTCAGTATCCAGCCGGAGCCGTAGCTGCCGCCATGTATATTGCCGGCGGTATCCGCGGCATGGAGCGAGGCACACTGTCGGAGCAGCGCAATCCCGACGGCTCTGAGCCTTACGCCGAGCTGGAATTGTTGCGCCTTGCCGTTCCCCGCCGTGTCTACACCCTCTCACAACTGAAATATGTTGCCGACCGTGTGAAATGGCTGTGGGATAACCGCTCGCTCATTGGCGGTCTTGAATGGGTTGAAGAGCCTTCCGTGCTCCGCTTCTTCTTCGGTCGCCTGAAGGAAATAGGTTATTGGCAGGAGAAGCTCGCAGAGAAATACCGCAAGGACTTCGGCGAAAGTCTTTAAAAAAGATACAAAATAGAAAAGATGGAGGTGTGTCAAAACCAGCCTTCCACTTCCTTTTAGGCACGGATTACACGGAAGACACAGATTAGTGAAAGAAAAAATCTGTGACATCCGTGTAATCCGTGCCTAATTTATGTCATTATGGTTACTTGTTTTCATTTATGACACACCCTCATTTATAAAACAACCAACCAAGATACAATATATCCTGTCTCTTATACACATCTCCGAGCCCACGAG